>Ga0315282_10017194_pt1 | contig 10463 bp, 10 predicted proteins | sample YL17G07_20_MG_FD_203693 | JGI IMG/M metagenome (GOLD analysis project Ga0315282, IMG submission 203693) | Sediment microbial communities from Yellowstone Lake, YNP, Wyoming, USA - YL17G07_20 | ecosystem: Environmental > Aquatic > Freshwater > Lake > Sediment | place: USA: Wyoming | collected... | reverse complement strand
AACGAAGCTAATCCGCCTCAACCTGTGGGTGATCCTTCATACAACGCCGGTTCTTTTAGTGTGGGGACCATCAACCTCCGCTTTTACTTGTCAATCCTAATGGAAATAACAGATCCGGCGATGGGTCATCTCATTGAGATTATCTTCGCTGCCTCATCAGCCCCCTCGGAGTTTGAACTGCATGTCATGATTCCTTACGACATGTTCAAGACCGGAACCCAGGTGGATCTCGACCGTTGCATCAAAGAAGGTCTTCCCTGCGGTGCTACGTTGGTCGAGGCGGTCATCAACGGCACGACCATTTCAAAGATGTTCGTGCGTGCGGTGCAGATAAACGACTCGCTCGGCTCATTCGAGAATTGGGTGAAGATTGATACGGCCGACCTTCGATTCTACCAGGCTTCCTCGGGCTCCTTGAAGATCTTCTTCGCCGAGTACTCGGCAGAGATTCCGGTCAATTAGCTAATAAGGATATCGCCATTTGCGATATCCTCGCGTCGAGACCTCACCCCGGCCTTCGGCCACCCCTCTCCATGATATGGAGAGGGGACGGGGGTGAGGTCTTGAGGGGCCGGGCGCGAGGTCCGATCCATCATCTTGGCCTGTCCAACGTCCAATCCGGGTGGTAGGATTCCCAACGATACCCGACATGAAAAAAGTTCAAAAAGGAGGCAAGTCATGAAAAGACAGATCGTGATCGCATCCGCATTGGCCCTGCTCGCCGTCGTGTTCCTCAGGAGCGCGCCGGCGGCCGCCCAAGTGGACGTCTTCGTCCGTATCGGGGACATCCGGGGCGATTCCAAGGACGACAAGCACAAGGATTGGATCGAAGCCAAGATGCTGACGGACGGCATGAAGACGGCCGACAGGGGCGTCGAGCGATCGTTCGTGTTCACGAAAGCGCTCGACAGGACCACGCCATCCCTCAAGCTCTACCTCCTGCAGGGCAAGCGCCTTCCCGATGCGATGATCGAGATCTGCAAATCGGGAACGGACAAGTCCGTGATCTTCTCGTACAGGCTGAGGGACGTGACCATCACCTCGGTGCGGACCGTTATCGAGAATGGAGCGACGGTCGAGGAGGTCTCTCTCAACTTCGGGTCCGTCGAGTGGAGCTACGTCGCCACCGATGCGAGCGGCAAGCCCAGCGGCACGATCAAGACCGGGTGGGATTTCCAGACCAACAAGCCGATATAGCCGTCGAGTCCATTCCCCCTACTGGATGACCACGGTCTTGCAGCCGAAGGTGGCGGTGATGATCTTGCAGGCGCCGGATTTGAGCTTGTCGCAGGCGTCCTGGCAGAAGGTGACCGTGTCCTGGTCGGACCAGTCCCAGCCCCCGCCGTTGGCGCAGCCCTTGTCCTGCTTCACGATGTTGTCCTCACTGACCGGATCGGTATCCTTCACCTTGCAGTAGAGATTCACCAGCGAGGGATCGGTCGAGGCGTTGGGCGGCAGCGTGGTCCAGTCCACATCGTAGTCGCAGCTCACGACCTTTCCCGTGATCGTGTTCAGCGTGTCCAGGAAATCGCTGGACTGGGCGTCGTAGAACGTCCCGGTGCCGCCGCTCGCAGCGATGGCGTTCATCACGTCGGCCCATTGGGACATGCTGCCGATGCTGAGCACATAGATCGGATAGCCGGCCTGGAAGAGCTCCGCGGCGGCGCTGGTCGTGGCCTGATCGTCGAGGCACATCTCCGGATTGCCGGTGCAATCGCTGGTCGTGCACCGGCACGGAACGGTCAGCGTGGCGTTGCAGTTGGGCGCGCCGTCCGTGGCCAGGAGCACGTACTTGTCGTATCCGTCGTTCACCGTGTCGAGGTATTTGAGCGACGTCAGGAACGTCTCCGCGGTCGGCGTGCCGCCGCAGCAGCCCACCCCTCCGGGGCCCAGGTTGGCGGAGATCCAGGCGTCGGACCCGCCGATCTGCGCCCTCGGAATCTCGCTCGTCTCGACCGGACCGTCGCACTGCTGGGTGGAGCCCATGCAATCCAGGGTGGGGAAGACGATCAGACCGAACCGGATCTTGTTCTTCATCTGCTGGATCACCTGTTTGAGGGCCTTGCCCAGGGGGTCCCAATAGCCGTCGTCGCACATGGAATTCGACCGGTCGAGCACGATGAGCATGTCCACGGGCCGGACGGCTATGGTGAAGTTGGTCTCGGCGCACGTCTGGCCCGAGTCAGAATCCGAGTCGGCGTCGGAGTCCGTGTCCGCATCCGTATCCGAGTCACTGTCGCCGTCCGTGGCGGCGTCTCCGGCATCCGCATGATCCTTGCTCTGAACCACGGCCCGGTCCGCTTCACAGCCGGACGTGATGAGCCCTGTCCCGATGGAAAAGACAATGACGAGAGTTGCGAGCCATTTCATCCGGTCCTCCTTTGGCATCCTGTTCTGCTATACTAGTGTATCTGACCCGCATCAACGGACGGAAAAAGCGGAGGCCATGCCGGGAAATCGGTGCTACGATGACGGAATGAACTCATGGCGCTTCATTCTCGTGATTCTTCTTCTCGCCGTTGTCGGCACAGCGGTCCGGGCGGAGCCGTCCAACGAAGCGCAACAGCAGGGATATCGGCTGATCATGCTTTCCATCAAGGGGAACGAGGATGCCTCCCGCGGCCTCACGCAGGCCATCGAGAGCCAGATGAGCGACCTTCCTGTCTCTTTTTCGGTGGAATGGGTCGACCGATTTCCCGACCAGCTGCCGGACCAGCTCGGCGCGGCCGGGCTCATTGCAAGAGAGAAGCAGGCCTCGGCCGTGTTCTGGTGCGATCTCACCCGGGGGAATCAGGTTTTCCTCTACCTGGCCGAGTCGGGCAAGGGCCGCATCCTGGTGCGTCAGCTGGAACAGGAGGAAGGTGGGACGTTCGAGGCGGTAGCCATTATCGTGCGATCCCTGGTGGCGGCGCTCATCCAGGGCGGGGAGATCGGAGTCAGGGCGGCCTCTCCGCCGGGCAAGCCCATCCCGGAGACGTCATCCAAGCCATCCCAAGGACCTTCCCGGCCCTCTCCGGCCACGCCGGAGAAGCGGAAGTGGCTGGAGATGGAGTTGGGCTATGCGTTCGTGGTCCCTGAGCCGGATCAGGCAGCCCATGGGCTTCGCATCGGGCTTTCCGGCTATTTCGAGGAGGGGTGGTACGCCCAATTGGGGTATGTCCTTTTCAGCCCCCTCAAATCCGACACCGAGACGGCAAGGATCGAGGTCTGGAGACATCCCGTCTTCCTAGGACTCGGATATCTTTGGGAAAGCGGCCGCCTCAGCCTGGGGGGCTCTGTGGCCCTGGTCGTGGACTATACCGTGCAGGAGACCACTTCGGTCAAAGACGCGGTCCTGTCTCCCAAGGGCAATGACGACTTGATTCTTTCGGCCCTTCCGCTTTTCGACATCGGGGTTGCATTCCTCGAGGGGCTCGGTGCCCGCCTGGGGCTCGGGGCCGAGATCCCGTTCAATCGGGTGAGATACATCGATCCGACTGCGGCCGGAAGCAAAGGGGTTCTGGGTTCCTGGCCCGTGCAGCCGACAGGCACGCTCGGGTTGTGGGTGACCCTGTATTGAAGATTTTTCCGTCCTAAAAGCCGGGGAGAAGTACACTGTATAGTTGAATGGAAACGCGCGCTACAACCGGACCTGTGGCTTTGGTCCCTTGCCAGTACTCGGATGATCTTTCCCTGGCCAAGGCGGTCGAGGCGGGGAGTCGCGCCGCCCAGAGAGACCTGGTCGCGAGGCTTCTGGATCGGGTGCGGACCACGGTCCGATACATTTCGGCCGATGATCGGGATCAGGATGATTGGGTGCAGCTGGCGCTCATGGAGATTCTCCGCTCGGCGGGTGCTTTCAAGGCGGAGAGCTCCCTCGAGACATGGGCCGACCGGATCACCATCCGCACCACCATGCGTCACCTCAAACGGCGAAGATGGAGGGAGCAGGTGGTGATGCTGGATCCCGAGGTCCGTCCCAAGGACGACAACGAGCCCCTGGACGAGGCGGGCGTGATCCAGATGCGTCGGCGTCTGGCCAGGTGTCTGGGCGCCCTGTCGCCGGATCGAAGAACGACCGTGCTGCTCAGGCTGGTGCACGGATACAGCCTTGAGGAGATTGCCGAGATGACCGACACGCCGGTGAACACCGTGCGCGATCGGCTTCAAGTGGGACGAAAGAAACTTCGAGACAAGATCGTCCGGGATCCGGTTCTCAAATACTGGGCTTTCGAGAGGAAGATGGGACAATGATCAGCTCAGACTGCAGAAGAGCGGCTTCGATCGCCATGGCCAAGGCCGAGGGCAGGCCTGTTTCGGACGAGGAGGAGCGCTTTGCAAGGGAGCACTCCCGGCGGTGCGAATCCTGCTGCGTGGAGTCTTTCGCCGAGGGTCTGCTCCGCTATCCCGGGCAGGAGCCCCACGTGGAACCCCTGGACGACCTGGCTCGGCATCGTTGGATCGATGAGATCGTCGAACAGGCCGAGGCGCGCAAGGACGTGACCGCCCGGAGATGGAAACTACCGAAGATTACGGGTACGGGCAGGTGGACTCTGCCATTGGCATCTGCAGCCGCTCTTCTGGTCATCCTCATCGGAGCATCCCTGATCCCCAGGGGAGGCAGGGGGCCCATCAAGACCCGTGGGAAAGAGCCTGCCGTCGCCATGCAACCGCAGGCCAGGGTATTGATGATGTCCGGCGAGGCACGCGCCGATACCGTACAGTTGCACGCAGGCGCAGAGATGATGCCGGGCCAAGTGTTGGAGGTGGAGAGTGGACGAGCGGCTCTGGAGCTGCCCACCGGTATTTCCTTGATCCTGCAGGATCAGGCCCGTCTTCGTCTCGACAAGATGGATGGTCTGGACATCCGCATCTTTTTGGAACGCGGGGTCCTGGTGGCCTCGGTTCTGCCCGGAAGGAAGGAGCCACGGTTCGGCGTCGCCACGTCCCATGGGGTCGTTTCCGTCACCGGCACGGTGTTCTCGATCCTTGCCGCGGCCGACGAGGTGGACGTGAAGGTTCTTCGTGGAGAGGTGCGGGTGAGCGAGCCTGGGCAAACGGCCCGGGAGGTGCGCTCGTCTCAGATGACCACGCTCGGTTCCGGGGTGAACGAGCCGCTTCCTTCGAATGTTGAAAGCGCTTTGTGGCAGGAGGTGGGCATGCTGGAGATGCTCGCTGATGCCGAGGGCGTCCTGTTGAATGTGGACAGCGTTCCGTCAGGTGCTCTCGTTACGCTGGAGGGCACGGCTCTGGGAACCACGCCGTTGAGCGCAACCCTCAGGCCCGGGCATCGGCTCCTCGATCTCACCCTGGAGGGCTATGCGCCGGTGCGGGAGCGGCTGGAGCTGGCCCAGGACGAGGTGGTCTCCAGGGTCTTTGAGCTCCGGCCCGTGGATGAGGCTTCGGACAGAGAGACGGACAAGACGAAGGGCCGCCAGCCGCAGACCGGGAGAGACGTCAGGACAGCCCATGATCTGCTCATCCAGGCCCAGGCCCTCCGGTCGTTCCGCGACTGGTCCCGGGCAGCCGAGACCTATCGGAATCTCATCCGGCAGTACCCCGACAGCGCCGAGGCCCGATCCTCCCTGGTCTCCCTCGGTCTGATCCAGCTCGATCATCTCAATCTACCCCAAGCCTCCCTCGAGAGTTTTGATGACTATCTGTCCGCCTTTCCAGGAGGCTCGTTGGCCCCTGAAGCGGCGTTCGGACGCGCCCGTGCGCTGGGAGCTCTGGGGGAAAGGAATGCCGAGACGGATGCGCTGAGAGCTTTCATCGGCAAGTACCCCCAGGCGGTTCAGATACCCGAAGCAAGACAGCGACTTTTGAAAACCTTATCGCAAGGAGGACAACCATGACGAAAATTCGAATCCTCGAGTGGACCACCCCTCTTCTTTGGGTCTTGCTGATCCATGGAGGTTGCGCCGTCGATAGCGGGAACAGGAGAGGGAACGGGGAGGGGGACGCCGGAGGAGATGCGGCAGTGAAGTGCTCCACGACGACCTGCACCAAGGAATGCAACGACAAGGGGTTCTCCGGAGCCCATTTCTGCAACACGGAAGGGACGTGCGTCTGCACCGGCGAGGGTGAGGACAGTGGTCTCAACGGCGACAGCGGCAACTCCACCGGATCCTGCGACATCGACATCCTGATCGTGTTCGACACTTCGGGATCGATGATGGATGCGGCCGAGAACCTGGCGTCCGTGGCCTTCCCCTGCTTTGCGGATGAGCTGGTCAAGTACCCCCATCTGGGCAAGATCCGGGTGGCCTTGACCGATCATCTTTACGGCACGGGGACCGTGGGGACGGAGACCGTGCAGCATTCCGCCTTCCTCACCAAGGGGTGGCCGGTGGGGCAGCCCCACGACGCCTTCAATTGCGAGGAGATTCCGACCGTGGATTGCCACTTCAGCTCGGGACAGTCCTGGATGGAGGGTCCGTCTGACACCCTGTACGACGAGTTCGCCTGCGTGGGTCGCGTGGCCTGCGAGGAGAACGCCACCGTCACGGAACCCACGCTCCAGGCCGGGCTCGAGTCGCTCCGTTTCCCGGACAACGCGAGCTTTCTTCGTGAGAAGGCTCTTCTCGTGACCGTGTTCATCACCGACGAAGATGATCAATCCTCGCTGAACATCACCTCGATCCATGATGAGATACTCAAACTGAAGGGGGGCGACGAGAAATTCGTGGTGGCTCTCACCATGGGCGGCCCCCAAAAGGGGACCGTGGAGGTCAACTCGGTGACGCACAAGATGGGGTGCATCAGTTCCAATTACGGCGGCACCGAGGAGACGCCCAAGCTCATCGAGTTCTCCAAGCTCTTCGGCACTCGAGGGCTTCATTACAACATGTGCGACACGGATCTTTGCGGCGCGTTCACGAACGCGATCGATGCGCTCAAGATGAGCTGTAACCAGATCATTGTGCAGTGAGGATCGTTCGACGGTCCGAACGGGAGGAGAAGCGCGATGCCCGGGAGATTTTTAGGGGTTGTCATGACGGTGATCGGGCTCTTGGCCGGATGCGGCAACAACGGCGGGAGGTCTCCTGCAGCAGGGGCCTGCGACGGCGTCGCATGCGATTCCGACTGCCAGCAGAAGGGGTATCAGGGAGGGCTGTGCGAGGCGAAGGAATGCCGGTGCATTGGGGGTGACGATGCCTCGGTCGATTCCGGGGCCGATGCGGACGGGGATGCGGACGGCGATGGAGACGGCGGCGGTTTCAGCAAGACCCCGGGCACGAAGGCCGATGTGGACCGCACGGCGCCGTGCGGTCCGAACGATATCGTCCGGGTCGCGCCCGAGGACGGGATAACGACCCAGGTCTGCGTGGGCGGCGTCTCGGTCTGGGCGCCGATCCTGTGCGGCTACCCGCAGCTTCCGGACTGCACCGGGTGCAGCAATTCCCTGTGCATCATTACGGGCGAGGTGGCCCAGCTCGTGGGAGGCAAGTCCTGCGTCTGCCTGAACCCATGTATCCAGCAGCAGCAGAACGCGCGTTGCGGTGCAAGCAATGTGAGAGCGTGCCTGCCCATCGATGCGGCCGACGGGAAACAGGTCTACGTCTGCGGAGGGGAGATGTGAGACTCGCTCCATTTATCTTCTCGATAGGGATCGTCGTCCTGTACGGATGCGCCTCGGTGAACACGGGGAACTCCGGGGGGACAGGCGCCGAGGACGCCTCGGACGGCTCGGGCTGGGATGCGGGTTACGGCGCGGACGCCGATGTTGATTCCGATACGGATGAGGATGCGGACACCGACACGGATGCCGATGCCGATGGGGACACCGACGGAGATGGCGATATGGATGGCGATGGAGACGCCGACGGTGATGGAGACGTGGATTCGGGAGCGGACGCGGACTCTGATGCGGATGCCGATGCAGACGCCGATGCCGACGCGGATGCGGATGCGGATGCTGATGTCGACACGGACACCGACAGCGATACGGATATCGACACCGATAGCGATACGGATACCGACACGGATACGGACACTGATACGGACACCGATACCGACACGGACACTGATACGGACACCGACACGGATACGGACACCGATACGGATGCGGATACCGATACGGATGCGGATGCGGATACCGACGCGGGCCCAACCTGCGCCGAGGCCATTGCGGCCATCCCGAACCACCCGTTCGACTTCGAGAATCCCGGCGGCGGGTGCAGCGCCGACGGGTGGGACCTTCAGCCCGAGTGGGAGGCCGGCGCGCCTGGGACCACCTGGTGCGGCACCCACGAGGGGAGCTGCATCATCGCAACGGACATCAACGGCTACTCGGACCGGAACATGGATCACATCGCCACGTCGCCCGTCATGCCCGTCGGTGCCTGTGCGGGACATACGGTGATTCTCCACTTCTGGATGTGGTACGACATTGCGGAGAGCACCAACTGTGCAAACGACTTCGGCTTGGTCCAGGTCTTTGACGGCATCTCATGGGTCACGGTGACCCCGAACCCCGGCTATGACGGAAGCAACGGCTGGTGCAACGACATCAATCAGATGGACTGTGACAACGCGATATGGACCGAATACACGGCCACCGTCTCCGATTACGTGAACGACAATTTTAAGATCAAGCTGCTGCTTCACTTGAATGACGACTATGAATACGAGTATGGAATGTACGTGGACTATGTGTGGCTGGAGCAGCTATAGGAGGGCGAGATGTCCAATACCAGCGAGTGGCTACGAAAGGTTTCAATCTGTCTGATCCTCATGGCTTCTCCTTCCGGGTGCGCGATCGCCTCGGCGAAGCCGCCGCCGGACGACGGCGGGGAAGGGGACGGCGCCGTCGACGGAGCCTGGACCGGTGCGGACGCGGACAGTGATCTCGATATGGACATCGACGCGGATGGCGACATGGATACCGACATCGACGCGGACACGGATTCCGATACGGACACCGATGTGGACACGGATGTCGATACGGACACGGATGTCGATACGGACACGGATTCCGACGCCGACGGCGATGCGGACAGCGGAGCCGATGCCGACGTGGACTGCGAGGCCGATGCAGCGGTGGATGCGGGAAAGACCTGTGCCGATGCGGTGGCCCACATTCCGGACCAACCGTTCGACTTCGAGAAGTCCGGCGGCGGATGCGGTCCGGACGGGTGGACCCTGGGCGGCGAGTGGGAGGCGGTCACGGCCACCTCGGGATACTGTGGGCCGCACCTCGGCTCCTGCGTAATGGCGACCGACTACAACGGGTTCCCGGCCCAGAACATGGAACACATCGCCATGTCGCCGTGGATGAATCTCGGATCCTGCACAGGAAGCACGGTCATGCTCCATTTCTGGATGTGGTACGACATCGACGAGACTACGGACTGTGCCGGGGACTACGGCGTGGTCCAGGTCTACAACGGGTCCGATTGGGTGACCGTCACACCCGGATCCGACGGGGGCACCGGATACGACGGGAGCAACGGCTGGTGCAAGAACATCGCCATCTGCGCCGACGTGACCTGGACCGAATATACGATGGACGTGTCGGCCTACATGAACCCCTGCTTCCGCATCCGGTTCGTCCTGCACATGAACAACGACTACAAGTATGAGTATGGGATGTACATCGACGACGTGTCGTTGGAAGTCCTGTAAGCGGTCTTCACCCTTCTGAGAGCAGGTGCGGCAGGACGAGGCGGAGGTCGTTCTCCTCGATGTGGATGTGCGAGGCGGCCTTGAGCTCGTCGCTCTTGCAGTTGAACGCGATGGACAGACCTGCGGTCTTCGCCACCTCCGTATCGTTGTAGTTGTCGCCGATGAACGCGGTCTGCCCGATGGGAATCCCCTCGAGCGACGCCAGCCGCTCCAGCCCCTGGGCCTTCCGATCGAGATCGAACGGCGTGGGCTCGCCCCCGGCGAGCTTGCCCTCGGCGTCGAAGCGGAGCCGGTTGATGAGCACGTGGTCGAAGAGCCTCGGGTCGAAGTGACGCGTGAGCGCGAGATCGATGCTTCCCGAGATCACGGCGAGCCGGCAGCCGGCCCGCTTGAGCGCGACGAGGGTCTCGTGCGCGCCGGGCGTCGGCCGGAGGGAGTCCACCACGTCCACGATGCCGTCGCGGTCCGCGCCGGCCCGGGTGAGAAGCTCCAGGTCGTTGAAGAACCAGTCCGCGTAGGTGATCCGTCGGGCGAAGAAGTCCTCCCTGGCCTTCTTCCGCTCCGCCGCGTTCGTGGCGAAGTGCTCGTGGAGCGTGGACCAGATGAACACCGTGTGCTGGATCAGGGTGCCGTCCAGATCGAAGCAGACGAGGGGGTACCGCGGTCTCAACGGAGCCTTACATCCCCTCTTGTTTCAGCCTCTCGATCTCCTCCACCGCAGAGTCGACTCGGCTCAAGATCCTCAAGAGGGCTTCCTTCATCCGGCCTTGGACCTCCGGCGGCGCGGCGTCGGCCGCATGACCGTGGCTGTCCGGTCGGGGATGGGGTTTGGCGGTCCCTTTCTCAGACTCCAGGAG
>Ga0315282_10017193_pt1 | contig 10466 bp, 9 predicted proteins | sample YL17G07_20_MG_FD_203693 | JGI IMG/M metagenome (GOLD analysis project Ga0315282, IMG submission 203693) | Sediment microbial communities from Yellowstone Lake, YNP, Wyoming, USA - YL17G07_20 | ecosystem: Environmental > Aquatic > Freshwater > Lake > Sediment | place: USA: Wyoming | collected... | reverse complement strand
CACAGCGGCCCGACACGATTGTCGGGCCTCCTGGAGCACCCAGGGGTGTCGTGGCGTGCGGGTGGGGAGCGCGGCTCGAGGGCAACGTGGGCCCAGGGGCACTCGCCGGTTGACAACGCCCGCGGGTGGGGTATAATGCCATCCAGCAGAATACTCTAATACTCACAAGGTGGCGATACGGGTGGCAGCAGACGCAGGCGACCAGCTTGTGGCCGAGGCCTTCAAGGCGTTGGGGCATCCCATCCGGGTCCGGTTGCTGCGGGAGATCGCCGAGCACCAGCTCTGCGTCTCGGCGCTGCAGGAAGGTCTGGAGCAGACCCAGTCCAACGTCTCGCAGCACCTCAGCGTCCTGCGCCGGTGCCGGCTGGTGGTGCCGGAGCGGCTCGGCAACCGCACGTGCTACCATCTCGCCGGTGACTGGGTCGCGGAGGTGTTGCGCATCGCTGCCGAGGGGCTGGGCGTGAAGCTTGACCCCCTACCCGCGGTCGCCAGAGCCAGGGCCCGCGTAGCGGGAGCTCGAAGGTAGGGAACCATTATGGCAACTCCGGTTGCTATAGGCAGGAGAGACGTAAGATGCCGCTCTACGAGTACCGTTGTCAGCAGTGCGGGGAGACGTTCGAGCAGCTCGTGCCGGCCGGCAAGCGCAACCGGCCGGGCGCGTGCCCGAAGTGCGGCTCAGAGCGCGTATCGAAGCTGCTGTCGCTCTTCGGTCGGCTGTTCGGGCGCGGAGGCGACGCCGGCTGCCGGCAACCAACGTGACGCTTCTGAAGGCGGGCCGCGTGTCGGCCCGTGGGCGGCTCCAGCCGCGGCGAGGCCGCGGGCTGGGTGGCGGTGCGGAGGGACGCACAGACACCGCGAGATAGCGGGTCTTGTTCACTAGATGCCGCAAACCCCGCTAGGCCGGCCGCCTTTCCCTGGGCGGCCGGCCTGGTGTTTGCTGACCAGGGGCGCCCCGCGCTGGGGACAGCGCCGCGGCAACACGAACTCCAGGCAAGGCCAGCCGCACGGAGGGCAACAGGGCGCCTCACACCCACTTGCCATCTTCCGTCTTGTGCGGGTGACGCTCCACGAGTGCGAACCGCTCGGGCAGGAGCGACACTCCGCACTGCGGGCACTCCCAGGATGCCAACGGCACGCCGCAGCCTGGACAGAACCAGCGGAGGACCTGGTAACCGACCTCCACGTCGTCGGAGCGCAGTCGCTGCGTGGGGAACTTGGCGGTGAGTGCCCCCTGGAGGTTGCGACTGAGCGGCATATCGCCCGGGACGCAAGTGAGGATGCCATCCAGGTCCTGCATCACCCGGCCGCACTTGGGGCAGTACACGCGTCACCCACCTCGGGATCACGCCAGTGGGATCGGCCACCGGCCGGGCGGCGGGTCGGTCGCCACCGCACCGACGGGCAAGCTGCCCGTCCCACTGTGGGAGGCCGGAGCCACCTACATCGGCCAGTGCCTCGCGCAGGGCCGTCCATGGCCCCCCCCATGCCCCGCGGCTTGACCTACGGCGCGAGGGCCCGGCGCGCCTCCTCCCAGATGGCCTCGAGTTGGCTGAAGTGCGGCTCCGGTAGCACCCAGGTAGCGCTCTCGATCCGTTCGAGGGCCTCCTGGCGCGCGCTCTCGACCGCGTCGGGGCGGCCAAGGCGCTCCCACGCCCCCAGCATCTCGCGCCGTGAGTGCCGCGGGAACCAGGTGAGGTCGCGGTACCGGTCCAGCGTCGTGTCGGCGGCGCTGAAGCTCCCGGCGGCCAGGCCCTCGCGAATGAGGTCGAGGGCCCCCTCGGGCGTGTCCTCGGGGTGCTCCAGTCCCTGCGTGAGACGCTGCAGCCAGTCCCGCAGCTCGCAGTCCAGCACGAGCTGCACCGGGCTGAACACCTCGTCGCAGCTCAGGCTGCCGCCAGCGTCGAGGCCCGTGACGCCGTATGAGGCGCCATAGGCGGCGGCCATCCCCTTCTCCAGCATCGCCTGCGCGCCGGGTTGCTTGGCCATCGTGAGCAGCCCGACGCTGCCGCCCCACCGCGACTGACCGCGCACCCACGCGCCGGCCTCGTGGCTGAGCCGCCGGAACAGCGCCTGTTCGGGCGCACCGAAGGGGATCACCTGCGCGCGCAGGTCGAAGGGCTCGATGCCGCCGCCCCAGTTCGCCGGCAGCCCGGTCAGGGCCTCAACGCACATCGCGCCCGCGATGGTCTCCGCCCACGACAGCCCGAGCGCCGCCTTGGGGAAGATGGGGAGCGTCCCGCCGACGCTCCCCATGTTGCCCACGTGCACCGTGCGCAGCCGGTCGCGGTGCGCAATCGCTACCTCCAGCTCCTCCCCACCCAGACGCAGCGGCGAGAAGACGTAGACGATGCACCAGTCAATGGGCGCGCCCAGCACCTCAGCCATGCGGTAGATGAACGCGGCGCTCTCGGGCGGCGCGAACCACCCGCAGCCGCCGCCGGCGGGATTGTACTGCGCCGCCAGCTTGTACTGCAGCACCGGCTGTAGCGCCGGGGGCACGTCGGTCGGATGGCCGGTGGCCGTCGCATGCACGCCCTGGCCGTGGAACGTGCCGAGGAAGCGCGTCGCCTCCAGCGCCCGGGGACCGGTCAGCGGCAGCAGCGCGTCGGTGCGGGGATCGTGGTACGTGTGGCAGTAAGGCATGACGCTGAGGCTGATCGGGGGGCGGGTCGAGTAGGGCCACGGCGCGTCCTCAGGCCAGCCCGGCGGCGCGAGGCCGTTCCGCTCGCGCCAACGGCGGAGGTAGTCGTCTACCTCGTCCCGCGAGAAGCAGACGCGCGTGCCGTGCTCTCGGCCGCCCGCCGACAGGACGGTGCGCCGCCAGGCATCGTTCGGCACCTCGATGCCGATCTCGGCAATGACCTCGAGGGCGGTCTCGAGAGCGGCCGCGGCATCGCTCGGGGTGAGGAGGGGCTGGTGCGGAGGGGGAAGGCCGGTCATGCTTCGCTGGTCCTGTGGGCGAAGGCTGAGGTTGGGCTGGGACGGCCCGGATCACCCCGTCGCCACCACGGCCCGACCCTTCGGCTGCGCTCAGGGCAGGCAGCACTGTCGGGCCTCCTGGTCAACCATGGGTGCACGGTGAGACCGGCAATCCGCCCTAGCCCCGCAACGGCCGCGGCGTCCCTACCGACTCCATCTCTCGGCCTCCGGCGGCAGCACCGGGAATGGCGCGTGCGGCTCGGACTGGTACCAGAACCCGACCGAGGCGATGTCGTCCGCTAGCGGCTGGAACTTGCCGTTGGGCCACCAGCCGAGGGCCTGGATCGTCACCTTGAGGTCCTCATCAAAGCGGATCGGGTCGAGGACGTGCCAGCGGTACAGTGTGTGCTTCGGCACCCGGCCCGGCTCGCGCTGCCACAGGGGGTAGCCGAGGAACGCGGTGGAGTACGTGTCCCCGAAGCACCACGCGCCGCCGAAGTAGTCCTCGGTGCCGGTGCCGCAGATGGTGGGGAACTCCCCGTCCCCATCCAGGAGGAACTTGATCTCCCCCTCGCCCCACCAACCGTCGGCAAGCTGCGTCCAGGAGAGCACCGTGCCGACGTACTGCCCGCGGCCGCGCACGCCCTCGGCGATCACGTGCTGCGGGCACTCGCGCGGCGTCGTCGAGCGCCGCCACTGCGCGTGAAGCATGCATGCCTCGTCGGGCACCTCAGTCTCGTCGTAGGTGATCTGGTACGCGAGGATGTCCACGAGGTCGCGCCCCTGGTTCTCGGCCGTCACCCGCATGTGCCGGCAAAACGGCATCGGCCAGTAGCAGTTGTGCCCTCCGGTGGGGTTGACGGCCACCGGCAGGGAGTTCACCTTCGCGTAGAGGCCATGCCCGACGGCGAAGAAGTCGCAGAGCGGCACCTCGATGGACGGCGTCTCTTCACCGTCCCAGAAGAAGCGCAGGATCACCTCGCGGGGCTGTTTGGCGCTGTGGCCGATCCACATGTGGCGCACCACACCGGGCCCGGCCACGTCCGCGAGGGTGACCGTCTGGCCCGCGGGGATCTGCACGAACGGCCGGACCTTCCAGCCCTGGCCGAGGTCGGTCGCGGCCGCTGAGTGCGGCAGGTTGGGGTCGGATGGGTCGGGCACGGCGCGCCCACCGCCGCCCCGCTCACCAGTGGGGTTCTCGGCCGAGAGGGAGCGCGTGCGTGCCGGGCTGAGGAACGGCAGGTTGCCAAGCGCACGCCCGATGAGGTCAGCAGACAAGGTGATGCCTCCTCAGCCTCGTTGTAGGGGCGACTCGATGCGGTCGCCCGGCCAAAGGGGCGGGGGACGGAGACCCCGCCCTACAGCCGGACCACAGCCTGGACAGGTTGAGACAACCTGTCCTACCGGCGGCACGACGACGGCAACACCACGCGGCCACCACGGCCCGACAAGAGTGTCGGGCCTACAGCGGAGGACGGCACGGACCACGGCACAGATGCTTCGCTGCGCTCAGCATGACACCCGTACGGACGGGATGGCGGGCGCAGAGCCCGCCCCACGCGGAAGGACGGGCAGGAATGCCAATGCTGACTCACAAACGCACGGCGCCGTCCCGGAGGGGCCGAGTGCGAAGCGCCGGGCCCACCGTCCGGAGTGGGCCGGATGGGGCCCCTGGCGCCGCACTGCGGCGCCTCCCCCATTCGGCCCCTCCTGCGGATCGGCCGCGTTAATGAGCCACCATTGGCAGGATCGCCCGTCCTACGCGGCGGACCGCTACTCGTACACCTCTAGCTCCGCGATGGACATCTGCCCTCCGGGCTGGCCGGGACCGTCGGGCTTCAGCGCGCAAACCCGCACGTACCGCGCGGGCACCGGGTCGAACGTGGCCTCGCAAGGAGAGCCGTCATGGTCGGCCTTCGCGGCGACCGTCTGCCACGTTGCGCGATCTGTGGAGACGCGGAACTCGAACTGCGTCGCGTAGGTGCTACCGAACGTCACCTTGATGCGCCGCACCGGCACCGTGTCAATGAGGTCCACCTCGTAAGTCCAGGGCCACTCGCCTCCCGCCAGCGCGACGGTCTCGAGATGCCCGTCCACGCCTAGCCGGGGGAAGCACACCCCACCGTTGACCTGCAACTCGTGTGAGCCGTCGAGGCTGAGGAGCTTGGCCTGCTTGCGGTAGGCGAGGTTGCCAGGGGGAACGGGCGGGCGCGTCTTGCCGGTCGCTAGCTCATGCCGGACGGCCTTCAGCACCTCGACCTGCGAGCGGTCGAGCGACCCATCGCGATACAGCAGCACGTCAATGGAGACGACACCGCCGCGCTGGTGCACATCGAAGACGTACTCCGCCAGCTCGCGCTTCGAGTACTGGCTGCCGGGCTGGGCCCAGCCGCTGCCCATGAACGACAGGATGTGCCACTGCTCCCCATCGAGGAAGCGCTGCGCGGGCATATCGAAGAATCGGTTCTGCTCCCCGCACGTGTAGTCCTCATGCGGGGTGTAGGACATCACCTGCGGGTCCACGCCGCGGTTCAGGCCGATGATGCGGTTGGGGTTCCCGGCCTTGAGGGCACGGGCCACGATGCCCAGCTTCTCCTCATCATAGCCGATGAACGGGTACGACCCGTCCACCCAGTAGCCCACCACCTTGTCCCGGTAGCGCTCGCCGTACTCGCGGACGACGCTGGCCCACTTCTCGACGAACTCCGTAGTGACCGGCTGCTGCCAGCCGAAGGCGGCGGCGCCCTGCGGATCGGCGCGCGGCCCGTCGCCGGTCCAGTACAGCATCAGCGGGATGCCGCGCCGATGTAGCGACTGGTAGAGGTCCTCGATGAGGTCGCGCGTGGCGCAGGCCTCGCCCGGCTGGTAGCCGGTGATGCGGTCGTAGGTCGCGTTCGGCGCGATCATCTCGCGCTGGACCTGCATCACCGTGAAGATGACGTAGCCGGCGCCGACCTCGGCCATCGTGTCGGCGAAGCGCTCCGTGTCGAACTCGCGCACGCACTCGTCCCACGGGGTCTGCCGGCCGAGGCTGTGGATCTGGTCGGGGTTGTTCTGCAGTCCGACCAGGTAGTGGACGAACACGCCGTAGCCGGCCTGCAGGAACCAGTCGGTGTTGGGGTTCATGGGTTCACCGCGGGCGGGGGTGAGAGGCAGCACGGCGGCAGCGGCACAGGCTGCCGCGCATGTGAGTGGGTGCGATCGGGCCATGGCTACCATCCCTGGGTCCCCGCGGGCGCGGGCTGCCGCGCGGAGGTCGCCCCTGCGCCGCGCGAGCCCGCGGTACGTGGGTGGGGAATGGGCAGGCGAGACGCCTGCCCCACCGGCTTCGTGAGAGCGAAGCTGGACGACGCAGACCGACGCGGCCCTTGGCTACATGGCCCCGCCAGCCGCCGGGCCGGTGCCGGTCTGCAGCGGCTTGATCTTGATGTTGCGGAACTCGATGCGCATGCCGTGGTCCTGCAGCCCGATGTGGCCGGGCCCCACCAGCGTGTCATAGGCCACCGGGAACTTGTTCTCCGAGCCGTCCGGGTTGCGGTGCGCCTCCGTCCAGCGGCTGAGGTCCATGCCCGAGACCGGCTCGCCATTGAGGTAGACCGAGACGAGGTTATCCACGGCGACGATCCTGAAGGTGTTCCACTCCCCCGCGGGGCGCATCGAGTTCTGCCACGGGGCGATGATGTCATAGACGGCCCCGCAGTCATACTTGCTGGGCGGGTCCGCCGCGGCGGAGTCGAGGATCTGGATCTCGATCCCCGTCAGGATGTCGTTCAGGTCCTTCCAGCGGAAGAACACCCCGCTGTTGGCGCCGGGGGTCACGTTGAAGTCGATGCTGAGGATGAAGCTGTCCCACTGGTCCTGCCGGACCAGCATCCCGCCCTTGCCCTGGCCGACCAGGACGCCGTTCTCGACAACCCAGTTGTCGCCGGCCCAGTCCCAGCCGGCGGTGGTCTGGCCGTCGAAGAGCAAGATGTAGCCCTCCGCCTGTTCCTGGGCTGTGAGGGTGTTCTCCTGCGCCCAGGCGCCGGCGGCTAGAGCCAGGGCCAGGGCCAACACCGGCACAACCATGCGCACGCTACGGGTCATCATTGGTGACTCCTTCCTGGATCTGCCTCGAGAACAGGCCAGTGGGACCGGCTGCCAGCCGGTCGGCGGGGTGGTCGCCACCACCCTGACGGGCAGGCTGCCCGTCCCACTCCCCGGGGCAAAGTCTGTGCTCATCGGCTGGCGCGGCCCGTCGGGCCATGAGGGGCTCCCCCGGGACTGGTTAGGGTGCTGGGGGCGCCGTCTCCGCCGGGCCCTCGCCGGCGACGAGGGGCTTGATCTTGATGTTGCGGTAGCGCACCGGGCTGCCGTGGTCCTGGAGGCCGATGTAGCTGGGGCCGACCAGCGTCGCATAGGCGACCGGGAACTTGTTGCCGGTGCCATCGGGGTTCTTGCCGGCCTCCGTCCAGCGGCTGAGGTCCATGCCGGAGATCGGCTCGCCGTTGAGGTAGACGGTGATCAGGCTGTCCACGGCGACGATCTTGGCCGTGTTCCACTCCCCGGAGGGCTTCATGGTGTTCCGCGACGGCGCGATGATGTCGTAGATCGAGCCGCAGTCCCACTTGCTCGGCGGGTTGGCGGCTGCTGAGTCGAGGACCTGCATCTCGATCCCGGTGAGGTCGTTCCCGAGGTCCTTCCAGCGGAAGAAGACGCCGCTGTTCGTGCCCGCGTCCACCATGAAGTCGAGGCAGAGCACGTAGTTGTCCCACAGGTCAGCACGGTAGAGGTAGCCGCCGCCCTGGACGCGGTTCAGGATCGCCCCGTTCTCGACCGTCCAGCCGTCCCGGTTGCCGGTCGTGGCCCAGCCGTCGAGTGTCTGCCCGTCAAAGAGGAGGATGTAGCCCTGGGCCGCCTCCTCCTCGGTGAGCTGGTTGAGCGGAGGCTGCGCCTCCTGAGCGCACGATGCCAGGGCCAGCGTCGCGGCGACCAGGACTAGTATCGTCAGACGCAGCACGCGGATCGCGTCATTCACCGTGGGAACCTCCCTCGCAGCGTATGCGCGGGAGGTTCGCACGGACCCCCGTCATACCTCTTGGCGGCAACCGCCGCAGGGCGGGGCCGCTACGCGGCCGGCACGACCGTCACGACCGGCGGAGGGCCAACAGACGCGTCTGTCCTGCGGCGAAGGGGCAATCCACCTCGCTGCCCTCGCCTTGCCAGCCATCGAAGAGGTCCGCGAGCTGCACCGGCTCCCGCCAACGCAGTCTCACCTGCCCCGCCAGCGGGCTGGTGACGCTGACCAGCTCGCCCGCAGCATGCACGAAGCATCCGGTGGGCGCGTAGCAGTGCACCCCGGCCTGCACGGCCCACTCGCGCAGGATGGGGCTCGACAGGGGCGGCACGCCACACCAGATCAAGCGCCCGCCGGCGGGCAGGGGGCGCTCGGTCCCGGCCGTGCTGCCGTCCTCGTACCGCAGAAAGCCATCGCCCTCGACGTACGCTCGTGGCCGGACGGACTCCGCCGACGGAACAGCCGCTCCGCCGCCTGCCAGGGCGACCGCGGCCGGCAGCCGGGCGTCCTGGACCCCGATGGGAAGCCCAAGGAGGTCCGCGACCGCGTCTGGTCGCCATCCTCCCGTCTCTCGGTTCACCAGGCCCGGCGTGCCAACCACGAGTAGCGTCCGTTCTCCGCGCTCCAGGGCCTGCTTGAGCTTGGCCAGATCGTGGGGCTGGGCCGCCGTGGCCCCGGCCAGCACAACGAACCGCACGCGCTCGGGTAGCCGGCCGAGGTCCGACAGCAGCCAGACGCCTACTGGGGCGCCCGTCAGCCCCAAGTGGTAGAGCAGTCGCTTGTGGGTGAAGACCGCCAGCGTTGACTCCGGAGGCATCCACGCGAAGGTGCTGTCATCCACGACGAAGGCGATCTCATCCACCGGCGTCCGGTCGAGCCTCAGGGCTTCCCCGATGACCTTGCTCTGCCGGGCGAAGTCAGCCTGCAGCGCCGCGTCGTGATGCCAGGTCGTCATCAGCGAGAACTTCTGCGACAGCGCCCCATGAACCGCGTCGTTCGCGCACTCACGACGGTGCATCGAGATGGCCGCGCCCCGGGGATCCTGCGGGTCGTACTCGACGTGCCAGATCAGGGGGTGTAGCCACGAGAAGAGGTCGTTCTCATTGCAGTACAGCTTCCCCGCCACACGGATGCTCTCGGTCGCCGAGACATAGGCGCTGTAGCCGTTGATGAGCAAGCGGAAGTCGTGGAGCGGGATGCCGCCGATGAAGTCCACATCCGGGTCGTCCAGCACCTGCCGCAGGGCGAAGTGGCCGCTGAGCGCCTGGCGTGGCTCACCGGCAAGCTGGATGACGTAGCCGTAGAACACGCCCACCAGGAGGCGTCCTGCGGTCTCCTCCTTCACGACCCGGGCGAAGTGGGCGATGGCTTCCGCCGTGAGGTCCGACTGGTACTGATGGTACAGCGCGGCCCGGTGTCCCTCCGGCGTATCGGGGTAGGTGTCGTAGCCTGGCGCCTTCCGGGCCTCCGGCATCGGGACTGCGCTGCCGGTTCGGCGGGCGAACTCGGCTTCGTTCGGGTCGCTGTAGTCCGAGTAGAGGCCGTCGTTGCAGGCCCAGGCGAACCACTCCTCCGTTACCTCGCACGTGACCCAGACGCCGGCGAGCCGCGAAGCCCAGGGCTGAGCCCTGCAGTACCGCAGCAGCTCGCGTAGCGCTGCAGTCTGTCTCGTCCTCCATGTCTCCGACGCCAGGGAGGCCACGGGCGTCGCCGCACCCTCCTCCCAGACCAGCCGGCCGCCGTCGGTGGCGATGCAGGCCAGCTCCGACTCGTGGTCCTGGGTCCACCAGTGGGGCAGAGCCAGCGACACGCGGAGGAACAGGACACCCTCGGGGTTAGCCTCCAGGGAGAAGCCGACCCGTTCGTCAATCTGGCCGAAGTCAAAGCGCTCCGGCTCCACCCACGTCTGCTGTGCCGCTACATGGTGCACGTGCCGCCCCGCGCAGCAGGGGATGCAGAAGACGTTGGTCCCATGGGCGCCGAACTCGGCGACGCTCCCCGGCTGGTAGTCATACGAGGAGTAGCCCTGCATGGGGAAGGGCCGGCCGTCCAGGAGGAACGTGGGGCGGCCGTTCTGCTCCGTGCGCTCCGCCCGGGGGAGGCGAGGGCGCGTGTCGTTGGTGACGCGAGCCACCCCCTCGGCACCGTCCACGCGGTAGCCGTCGGCCACCAGCCCCACCGTCACGTCCCCCGACGCCACGTACCAGGGCACCCGACGCTGGACCCTAGCCCTCCCCGCAGCCAGTGCCCTGACCTCGCTACGACTGAAGCGCGTGCGCCAGATCACCCAGGCGCCGCGGCGCACCTCAAGGTCAATGACACGCCCCCCGGGGTCGCCTCTCAGCTCAAGGGCCCACACGACCAGGCGACCGGCCACGAGTGTCTCGGGGATCTCGAGGGCCGCCGCCGCAAGGCCGGGGGCGGGCGGGTAGTGCACGGTCAGCTCGCCCAAGGTCAGCTCGTGGGGCTGGCCGGGCTCGAGGCCCTGAAC
>Ga0315282_10017192_pt1 | contig 10466 bp, 14 predicted proteins | sample YL17G07_20_MG_FD_203693 | JGI IMG/M metagenome (GOLD analysis project Ga0315282, IMG submission 203693) | Sediment microbial communities from Yellowstone Lake, YNP, Wyoming, USA - YL17G07_20 | ecosystem: Environmental > Aquatic > Freshwater > Lake > Sediment | place: USA: Wyoming | collected... | reverse complement strand
TTAACTATAAATTTACTTAGAGATAACTATGATTATCGATAATGTATTAAATTAATGGGAGATAATATAAATTGTGGAATCCGATTTAACAAATTTCAAAAGCGTAAGTAGAATGCTAGGTGAGCTAAAACTTTTAACGAGAAGTAGGAATACAGAACTTACTTACTTAAAAAGTCTAAAAAACTTCTTTAAACAACTAGAAGTTTCTGACCCAGACATGCTGATAGAAAAAATAAAAAACAAAGAAATTGATGCGAACGAAATTTACAAGCAGTATGTTGTTAGCTTAGCTTCTCGAAACATTGCCCCAAAATCAGTAGCAGCATGGGCGTCCGGAGTTAGAAAATTCTTTTCAGCAAACGGGATTGACGTGAAGCCTGTGTCGATGAAGGTATATGCTGTCTATGAAGATGTCTTACCGACAAAAGACGACCTAAAAAAAGTCCTAGAAATCTCCTCTTTAAAAGCCTGTATATGCGTTCTAATCTTGTTGTCATCCGGTCTAAGGATAGGGGAGCTGCATCAGCTCAAGCTTGGTGATATAGAATTAGAGCAAGACCCACCTATAATAAAGGTAAAGGCACTTAGCGCTAAGGAAAGAAAAGGTAGGATAACGTTCATCTCACCGCAGGCTAAAGAATTGCTGAATGAGTACTTAGAAAAAAGAAGATTGACCGAAGAATTGATACCTGATTCGCCTTTAATCGCTACAGACGACGGGAAGGCAATGTCATACCAAAACCTGCAATACATACTAAACAACGCGTTCAAAAAAGTAGGGAAAAAGGTAGGGAAAAGGTACAGTCTACATGCACATATCCTGAGAAAATGGTTTAAGACACAGATGATATCTGCTGGCTTGCCTGGTCCTATAGTAGACAGACTTATGGGTCACTCAAGATACTTGGCAGAAGAATACGAACTCTATACAGAAGATCAGCTAAAGCAGTGGTACTTAAAAGGAGTTGGCGCATTGAATATCTAGGTCTACCTTTTAGGATAGGTTTTTACTTTTACCTGAGAAATCTTCGACAGAACATTGTCCAGCGCTCGAGCTACATCTTCGCCGACGCTCGTCAGCTTTACTATCTTGATTCTTCCCCTTTTTTCAAACTCTACCAGGCCTAGATCATTGAACAAATCCAACAATTTTACTGTATGTGAATAAGTAATGTCTATATTTTTCGAGAGAATGGTCGCATACTTCGGTCCTTCGCGCAACATCGTGAGCATTCTTACTGGTTTTAGACGCAAGAACAGAGTGTAAGCAAATTTTTCTCTTGTAATCAAACTCGACACCTAATTATTAATCATAAAAAGGAGTATTTATACATAAAATATATTCATTTAGTTATATACAATGAAAAGCATTTTTGCAATAAAATATGTTATAGCATATAATTCAGCCTTAATTCTTGCAAACATTTTAATTTGAACGACAAGTTAATTATCATGGAAGAAATTTTAAAGAAACATGCATTGATAAACGCAGTAGAACACGATGGGAAAGCAGACGTACAAGCTGTAATCGGTAAGTTGATAGCTGAGAGGCCTGAAATCAGGACAAGAATAAAGGATGTTTTTCCTCTGGCTAATAAAATCGTAGACGAAGTGAACAGTCTGTCAGTAGAAGAACAGAAAAATATAGTTGAAAAGCTTGGCCTAGCCGTAGAAAAGAAAAAAATCGAGGAAAAAGGACTTCCTGAACTTAAGAACGCTGAAGTCGGTGGCGTGGTTATGCGTTTGGCACCCTTTCCGTCTGGGCCACTACATATAGGAAATACTAGGATGGTCGTACTGAATGATGAGTATGCAAAAAAGTATAAAGGAAAGTTACTGTTGGTTTTTGATGACACTATAGGTAGTAAAGAAAAGACAATCCTACCAGAAGCCTACCAGATGATAGAAGACGACCTAGAATGGTTGGGAGTTAAATACGACGGAAAGTTTTACAAGTCAGACAGGATGCAGATATTCTACGAGTACGCTACAAAAATGATAGACGCTGCATATGCGTACGTTTGTACCTGCTCAGAAGAAGAAGTAAGGAGAAATAGGAAAAAAGGTATTGAATGTCCTTGTAGAGAAAGGAATGTAGTAGAAAACCTCGAGCTTTGGAGAGACATGTTGGCTGGGAAGGTCAAAGAAGGCAGAGCAACAGTCAGACTGAAAGGCGATATGAGACATCCAAACCCAGCTTTTCGTGACAGGGTGTTGCTAAGGATATCTGAAAGAGAACATCCGAGAGTAGGGAAGAAATACAGAGTGTGGCCGATGTTAGAATTTTCTTGGGCTGTAGACGATTATCTGTTGGGTGTGACGCATATATTGAGGGGTAAGCAGTTAGTCATAGAAGACATGATGGAGAAGCTTATATGGCAGATGATGGGTTGGCCGAAGAAAGAGTTTGTACACTACGGTATGCTGAAGGTTGAAGGAGTTACTTTGAGCAAGAGCATTACTAGAAAAATGATAGAAAGCGGCGTTCTAAGCGGTTGGGACGACCCAAGGACATGGACGTTACAATCCCTGAAGAAAAGAGGTTTCCAACCTCAAGCTATAAGAAAATTTATCCTCAAGATGGGTTTGAGCGAAGCAGATGTTGCTGTACCGTTAGAAATACTGTATGCAGAGAATAGGAAGTTGATTGATCCGATTGCTAACAGGTACATGGCTGTCTTTTCACCTGTAACGATTCCTGTAAAGAATGCACTGCCTATCGATAAGGTAGAAGTACAACTCCATCCTGATTTTCCAGAAAGAGGAAAGAAACAAGTTATGGTGGACACAAATAAAATCTGCATAGAAAAAGAGGATCGTGAAAAGTTTAAAGGTAAGGAGGTAGGTTTGATTAATCTTTTTTCTGTGAGGCTTGATGAAGATGTAGAATACGTATCGAAAGAAATAAGGTATGATATACCAAAAATCCATTGGGTCTCTGAACCGAACGTCAAGATAAAGATAGTGATGCCGAACGGCGAGATAAAACAAGCTTTGGCAGAGCCTACTATGAGAAGTTTGAAAGAAGGAGATATTGTACAGCTTTATCGCATAGGCTTCTGCAGAGTTGATAAAGCAGAAAAAGATATAGTTTTATACTTTGCACATAAATAGTTATAGAGTGTGGTCGTATGGCAAAAGCGTACATAAAATTCGAAGTGCCTAAGGAGTTGAGCGATAAGGCTTTACAACTCGTCGAAATCGCGAAGAATACTGGAAAGTTGAGACGTGGTACGAACGAGACTACTAAAGCAATCGAGAGAGGTCAGGCACAGATTGTAGTGATAGCTACAGATATCGAACCTGAGGAGATAGTGATGCATCTGCCAGTATTGTGTGAGGAAAAAAATATACCATACATTTATGTACCGAGTAAACAGGAGCTTGGTAGAAGCTCTGGAATAGATGTTGCTTCAGCTTCAATCGCTATCGTAGATGCTGGAGAGGGTAAAGAACTCTTGAAGGACGTGCTCAGCTCGGTAGAAAAACTCAAGAAGTGATGAAAGTTGCCAGATGCCTATCCTGCGCAAGTAGTACAAATATTAGGAAGGGCTGGTGTAAAGGGGGTCCAGCAAGTTAGGTGTAAGGTCATGGAAGGACCGGATGCTGGTAAAATCTTGGTCAGAAATGTCATAGGACCAGTAAGGGTCGATGATATACTGATGCTGAGGGAGACTGAAATGGAAAGCGTAGGGAAGTTTGAAGGTAGGTAACATGAAATGTTCTTTTTGCGGGAAAACTATTCTCCCTGGTACTGGGAAAATGTTCGTAAAGAATAACGGAGATATCTTCTACTGGTGCTCTTCCAAGTGTGAAAAGAATTATTTCCTAGGAAGAAATCCTAAAAAGTTGAAATGGGTCGGAAAGGTTTAGGCGATTTAATTGCGAATTGGCGCAACCGTAAGAGACGAAGATATAGACATTATAATCGCGATACTAAATTCCTGTGAGGGAGAGGTAAGAATAGACGATTTTCTAACACAGATCTTGAAGAAAAATGTAAGCTCGTCTGACGTTCTCTTCATCATGCTACAGTTCTTAGCAAAAGACGGTTATACACACGGATCAAAGGGGTTGTTGAAAATTAACAAACTCGTAGATGAAAAAGAAGTAGCCAATGTTAAAAGACTTTTATTTGAGGATATCTCTAAAAACATGAAACTTTTCGTAACGCCTTTAGAAGTTGGAAAATTTTACCAGTGTCCGAGGAGAGTTTGGTTGGAAAAGGTTGTAATGTCTGTACAGAAAAAAGAAGAAAGGGGTAGAGTATGGGATGGTGAAGTTTTACACCTTGCAATAAACTTGTTAGTCAAAAATCTTGGGAAAAAAGACATGAAAACTACGGTAGAAGAGTCTGTAAAAGCTGCGCTAGAAAAGTACGCTGGAAAGGCTGAATTGGCGGAAGAAAGGTTGGTAGAATTCTTGTTCAAGTTGTGTAATTTCATAGAAGAGGAAAAAATAGCTAAAATTTTTACGGAAAAACTACTCGAATCGTTTGAATTGTGTCTTGAAGGAACTCCTGACCTCATATGCATTAAAGAGAGTGGTGAGGTGTTTCCAATCGACGTAAAGCTCGGTGTACTTTCATCGAGAGGTTTAAAAAAGGAGCATTTGCTACAGATAGTAGGCGAAACCCTGCTAGCCGAAAAGTTCTTTAGGAAAAGAGTTGACTTAGCCTACCTAATTTATTTTGAGTCGAATTCTCTAGTAAAGGTTTTAATAAAAAACGAGATGAAAAGAGAGTTCTTAAAATATAAACAAACTCTACTGAGATTTGTAAAAAGCGGATATGTACCACCGACGAGTAAACTGTATAATTTCAGGAAAAGAGTCTGTCAAGGATGTCATGTCAAAAATGCATGTAACAACATCGAAAATTTAAAAAGAATCGCATATTAATTTTATGGGCCGGTAGATCAACGGTAGAATCGCCGAAATCGCTTCCCTTGCAGTTTCACATGCTAGGAAGAGGCTCCGGGTTCAAATCCCGGCCGGTCCATAATTTTTAAATCTTATCTCAAGTTATAGAAATTTAAAGAGGAAACTCCTTCTACTATTCATGAAAGGCTTACTGATTGTACTGGAGGGTCTTACGGGATCTGGAAAGAAAACTCATATTAAACTATTAGCCGAAAAAATTAAAACTTTGGGAAAAGAAGTAACTATTTTAAGTTTTCCAGATTACGATAATCCAATAGCAAGATTAACGAAAAGGCCAGATTTAGATTCCTACACACAATCTTTACTTTTTGCGGCTGATAGACAGCTTCATCAAGAAAGAATAAAAACTTTGCTTGAAAAAGGAAATATAATCCTTTGCGACAGGTATTGCTACAGCAATTATGCCTATCAATCTGTTTCTGGTCTGGATATTAACTGGCTTATGCAGATAGAAAGAAATATAATCAAACCAGATTTAGCTTTTTTGATAGACGTGCCGATAGAAACTAGTATGAAAAGGGTTCAACAATCGAATATAGAGGATTTTACAAAGAAGGAAATTCTTTCTCGGTTGGAAAAACAGAAAGAAATTCTTGAAAAAGTGAGAGAAAAATTTTTAGGGATTGCTAAGGAAAACAAAGAAACTGAGTGGCATGTAATTGATGGAAATGAAGCGATAGACGAAATGCAACATGAGATATGGGAAATTATTAAAAATAAAATTTCAGGTTTATAGATTGGTATAGCTTTAGTTTACTAATAATTTTGGAAAGAATATAAATTTCTTTGCACAAAAAAAAGAATATGAGCTTTCAATCTGCAGAAGAAATTTGGAGAGAAATTTCCATAAAATATAACAGAAAACCAGAGGGATGGCAAGTACTAAGAACAAAAAATTCTAGAGAATTTTACGATATTTTCATTTCAAATCCTAAAGAATTGTGGCAGATAAAATTGGATACTATATACGGAAAACCTACTGGCTTAGGAATAAAAATTGAAGATGAGAATACTTCTAAGATTAGAAAACAAAATATTCCCTCTTATGGTTTGAGACCTGCTCCATTGCCAAAAAGGTTTATGGAAAAGCTATTTAGAGAGATTATGGTATATGGACATCCGTCTGATGAGAGTTTAGAATTTTTAAGCAGAGAGACTTTAAGGATTTTGCATACAATTCCTCCAACATCTATTGAAAATATAAGGACCAGAACAAGTTTGCATGGTCCCTTCATTGATTCATCTATACCTTCAGGTTATATTTCTGAAAGGCAAAGGGATCTTGATTTAAAACTTGAATCGGAGCTAAGAAGAATTATGTATAAAAAACATCCTTTCTATCGATAATTTAATGTATAACATAATCTTCTAAGCGATTAAAGAATTTGAAAAATTGGAGCTATTTTTTCGTTGCTGATGTTTCTAAAGGTAGAGAAAAGTTATAAAAGAATAAAATCCTAAAGCAATAAAATTTAAACTTTAATTAAAGGTAAATGCTTTTTGATTTCTTTTATAAGGATGAATATCTTCCATTCGCAGCAGATATTTCCTTGTATACTCGTTTTTGTCTAAGAAGCCCCAAAAATCTTTACACTCAACCAGGTAATCATGAGCACGATGATAGTAAATTGAATCGGTTACACCTCCTAAATGAGAATAGTTTAGTATGTAGTCCCCGATACCCATCAGTTTAGGTTCAGGCTTATCGCCTTCTATAAGTATATGATATTCATGCAAAATACTAAAAAGTTTAGCAGCTAATGCTTGCTTGTAGAATTCATGCTCGCATGCATTTAAATATCTTGAGAAAAGCTTGAATGAATTATGCAATCTTAACTCAGTTTCTTTATCATCTATTAATACAATTCCTATTTTTGGATTTGCGTCCCACTCTCCTTGAAGCATCAATTCATTTATTTCTCTATTAATATCTCCCGTGGATTTTTTACTTTTTGCTACTTTCACTAATTTCTTTATTAAATCGCGCTGAAGTTGTACTTTGCCTTGAGGTAGGTATGTGGGAAATCTCAATTCTCTAACAGAAATTTCTCTATCAAGATGGTATGCTCTTCCAAGAGCCAATTTTATATTTTCATCTGGCTTACTTATTATTAGCTCAAGATTGTTATCAACAACTTCTAATTTTTTGACTGTTTGAGCAAGAATTTTATTATAATCTTTTAACTGTTCGGACATTACCCAATTGATAGCAGGTGTTGCACGTAATTCATCAACAAAGTTATGATGTTTTTTGATGTTTTCAATGCTATGTATTTTTAACATAAAACTTTGAAGGGTGTTTAACCTTAAATCTTTTCTTTATGTTTGCAAATTTGTAAATAAGCTTTGATTATTTTCGAGTTATCGTTATTCTTTTCTCTGAAAAATCTTCCGAAATATTCATTTCTATTAACCCAGAATTTTTCTCTGACTCGAAAGCTTCTTCAAGCTCTACGCAAAGCTTTTTCATACTATCAAAATCTTTTTGCGTGTAAAATCCACCTTTTGGGATATAGTAGATATAAATATTAGTTTCAGTAAAAGGTACGTTTAAAACTTCATATTTTTTAACTGTTTCAGAAGCTATGTTATAAATTTTATTCCAAGCTTCTTTAGAAGTTTTCATGAAAATATTGTGTGGAAAAAGGTTTAAATCTTTTCACTATTTGCTTTAAGTCTACGAGTAAGCTAAAGATATTTCCAATAAAATTTAAAAAATTGATGCTGTGGTAACACTTAAAAACATCAAACGATTATATTACTTAAACGAAAGTGTTAAGTATGGGGTAACAAAAGTGAAGAAAGAAACAAAAGAGGTCGAAGAAAAACCTAAGAAAACAGAAAAACCTTCGACCGAATTTAGAGCACTAGTTAGAGTTGCGAATACTGACCTAGACGGAGAAAAACAACTTGTGCACGCCTTAAGAGGGGTTAAAGGTGTTAGCTATACTATGGCCAAAGCTATCTGTACTGCTGCCGGCTTTGACCCTAGAGTAAAGCTTAGCTCCCTCAGCGAAAGCAATATAGAGCTGCTGGAAAAGGTTATCTATAACCCTAAACAGTACGGAATTCCTTCTTATCTCCTGAACAGGAGGAGAGACTTGAAGACTGGGGAAGATTCGCACTTAATCGGCTCAGACCTGGACGTAGGAAGAAAGTTTGACGTAGAAAGGTACATCAACTTAAAAACTTATAGGGGTTGGAGACACATGCTCGGACAGCCTGTACGAGGTCAAAGCACCAGAAGCCATTTCAGGGAAAAGGGTAGAGTTGTAGGAGTGACTAAGAAGACTATCAAGATAGCTGAAGCCGAGAAAGAAAAGAAGTGATTCTATGAGAAAGTTGAAGAAAAAGTATGAAAACCCGTTGATGCCCTGGGATAAAGCAAGAATAGACAGAGAGAAGGAATTAATGAATAATTACGGTTTGAAGAAAAAACAGGAGCTGTGGAGGACTGAAGCACTGCTCAAGAAGTTCAGGAGAATGGCAAGATCCTTGATTGCCAGAAGGGACGAAGTAAAAGAAAAGGCTTTGATAGAAAAGTTGGCAAAACTCGGTGTACTGAAAACTAACTCGACCTTAGATGATGTTCTCGTCTCAACTGTCGAAAATTTTCTAGAGAGAAGGCTACAGACAGTCGTCTTCAGGAAAGGACTTGCCAATTCTATAAAACAAGCGAGACAACTCATAACCCATGGACATGTAAAAATTAACGGTAGGAAAGTAGTATATCCAAGCTATATGGTGCCTACAGACGAGGGAGAAAAAATGCAGGTGAAGTAAAATGAAGGAAGAAAGATGGGGTGTGGTGCATGTATTGAGCACGCCTAACAACACTGTTGTACACATAACAGATATTACAGGAGCAGAAACTATAGCACGCTATTCAGCTGGCATGATGACCGATAAGGATAGGGAAGGTGGAAATCCTTTTCCTGCGATGCTTGCGGCAAAGAAGGCAGCTGAAGTTGCAATAAACAAAGGTCTGACTGGCGTACATGTGTATGTAAGAGCTGCAGGTGGCACGAAGAGTAAGATACCGGGACCCGGTGCACAGTCGACAATAAGAGCATTGGCACGTGCTGGCCTAAAAATAGGTATGATAGAAGATGTTACTCCTGTCTGTCACGGACATATGCGTGCGAAGGGCGGTCGAAGGGGTCGCCGTGTTTAGATTATTTTTACTAATTTTTCCATAACGTATAAATACTTACTAAACAAAAAACAATCTTACGAGTGGTTTGATGAAAGTTCAGGTCATGAGTACAACTGATTCTGAGATCAAGTTTTCTGTTGATGATATGAAACAATCGTTAGCGTCTGCGTTTAGAAGGGTTATGATGTCAGAAGTTCCTACCATGGCTATAGAGTGGGTAGACTTCAAGAAAAACGATTCTGCACTTAACGACGAAATAATTGCCCATCGTCTTGGACTGGTACCGTTGACCTTTGACAAAAAGGCGTACAACTTGCCCGAAGAGTGCAGTTGCAACGGAAAAGGATGTAGCAGATGCCAAGTAAAGCTTGTGCTTAAGAAGAAAGGACCAGCAACTGTCTACGACGGAGATCTTAAATCGGACGCAAAGGACGTAAAACCTGTTCATGAGAAAATACCTATAGTAGAACTTTTGGAAGGTCAGAACCTACAGTTAGAAGCTATAGCCCAACTCGGAACTGGGAGGCAGCATGCTAAATGGCAGGCAGCAGTAGTAGGTTATGAGGCGGACGGAGACAAGTTTGTGTTTAACGTGGAAAGCGTCAGTGGGTTGAAGCCAGAAGAAATCGTTATATCAGCTGCAGAAGTCCTGGAGAAAAAATTCAGCGAGTTTAGCAAGTTGTTAAAAAAGGTTAAATAGTTTTTAATAGCTACTAGGTTATAATTAATTCTGTGCCGGGGTCGCCTAGCCTGGTCAATGGCGCGAGGCTTAAGTGTTGCTTAAGCTCTGAGTAAAGATGAAGAAACCTCGTGGATTAGTTCCTTCGTGGGTTCAAATCCCACCCCCGGCACCTCAATTCATTTATAAACTTCTTTTGTTCTTGCCTAGCTGATGTCAATTTCGTGCCACTTGTTGTACTGCTTGGCATGATCAGAAGCTCTTGGGCTAGAAAAGGATTTAAAGGTCTGGTAGTTAGAATTTTCTTAAGTTTAAATATAAAGTATTTATCTCTGGCGTCTTCAACTGAGAAAGATAAAACTTACTATAATATTTAAATTCGAGTTTCTTAATTCTAAAAAGTGATAAAATGGCTAAGATAAGTATACCATTAGAGCCACCCAAAAGTCTTTCCGATAAAGAAAAGGCAAATTGGAGAAGAAAAAGGAATTTTGTTGTATGTCCTATGGTTATCGTAACAACTGTAAGTAAAGATGGTAAAATTAATGCAGGTTTGAAAACAAATTTTATGAATATCAGTTCTTTAAGAAGAATCGCGTTTGCTTGTAATACCAAACACGATACGTACAAAAACATAATGCAAACTAAAGAATTTGTTGCGAATTTTCCTTCAGAGAAAATAATAAATGA
>Ga0315282_10017191_pt1 | contig 10466 bp, 13 predicted proteins | sample YL17G07_20_MG_FD_203693 | JGI IMG/M metagenome (GOLD analysis project Ga0315282, IMG submission 203693) | Sediment microbial communities from Yellowstone Lake, YNP, Wyoming, USA - YL17G07_20 | ecosystem: Environmental > Aquatic > Freshwater > Lake > Sediment | place: USA: Wyoming | collected... | reverse complement strand
TACTGGGGATAGGCCAAACAGAAAGACATCAGGATCGCTAGCGTAAAAATCAGTACCCGGAATCTCTTGAGCTTCCTTTGCACGTCAACTCCTGGCTGACTTTTAATTTACAGAAAACCATTGACCTCAGGGAATTCCCTTCTATAATTGTTAATTTGTTTTGCCGGTCAAGAGAATTAGGAAAAATTTTAAAGCTTGGGGAAAAAGATGTCAAGACAATTTTTGGGGTAGATTTTTGGCTTTCCTTGCGCCATATTTCACTCCAGTGGGATTACACCAATATTTTTTTATTCTTGGTCACCCCCTACTCTAATAAATTTCGGAATTCATCTGTGAACATTGCTTCTGCAATTATGGAGAATTGTGATACTGGCTACCGGGATTCCAATGAAGATGATCCTAACTCTAATATCTTACCGCATGAGTATCCGCCCTTCCCCTGATTCAGCTCAAAGAAGTTCACTCAACCACGGGTAAGGTCTTCTCCGATTTATTTGGGTTTGCCCAGGGATTCATTCCAATCCCTGGGCGTAGAAAACCCCTTTAAAGTCTTTGGGGTTACTTCTTTTCTTCCTTCATTTCTTGCTTCTCAACTTTCGCTTTCTTGGCGTGAGCCAGATAGATAGACGTGGCAACTAACTTGTCGCCTTCCTTCATATACCTAACCCCAACCCTGGCCCCTTCTTTGATTTCGCCTTTGATCTTGGCATTCGGTCCGACATCAAACGTCCACTCTTTCTCCTTCGCGCCCTTGACCTTGATCATTTTACCAGCCTCATAAGCGGCTACGGTCCCATAGGCCTTCATGGATTTGGCTTCTTTGGCCATGGGCTTCTCGACGGCCGGAGCCGGAGTTACCTCTTTCTTTTCCTGCGCGAAGGCTCCACCGGCAAAAGCCACCATCGCCAAAAGAGCCACCACAACGCCGAGAATTCTTAGCATCTTCATCATTTCTCTTCACCCCCTTTTCCCGATAAATATTTTCCCCTCTTCAACCTCTACCATAATCCGCTGCTTCCCGTTGAGAGGATTCAATTTCATACCGGAAGCGGGTTTCTTTTAAGGCCTGTATTATAAACCGGGGCATATGAGCACATGCCGGCGGCCCATTTCATAGATGTTCCGAACTACTCAACCCTTTCAGGCAAGGTCAAAACCTCTCGTTTAAGAGGAGAGGGAACGTAGACCAGGTTCACTTCTATCTTTCCAAGGGCCTTTTCCTTAACAGCGGCTCTGGGGATCGTGACGTCCAAAGACCCCTCGGTAACCTCCCCAGGTTTAATCGCCTTCAAAAACAAGGAAGCCTTCGCGATTTTCTCCCCAGATTTAAAAGCGATCGGCTTCCCAGCATCGTCGAGGTATTCGAGGGTAACTGCCTGAATATCCAGAATATCTTTGGACATATTGGTGATTTTGACGTTACCCTTGAGGCTCGGGGTCTCAACGATCTCTTTAGACGCGGTGTCAACGGTCATGGCTACCTTCAGGTCGTTGAGTTCCACATTAAAATTCTGCCCCTTCACCTCGGCCTTCGGCGGAACCAGATTCTTCGTGATTTGCTCTTGTTTGGGAGCCTCCGCCTTCTGCTCCTTAGAACAACCATAAAATCCAACGACCAAACTTAAAGCTGAGAATAGCAAGATTTTCTTGATGTCCATGAAATTTCCTCCTTTCGTGCGTAACGGTTAATAGAAATATCAGCCCTCTATACCCAGCCCCCTTCCTTCCTCAACTCGCGTACACTCCATGAGACCAGCCCATTTTTTTTGCATCCCCGCCCGTCAGCATGGTATCAATCTGCTCGATGCTTTTTCCTCTGGTCTCAAAGCCGAAAAGGTACAGCACACCGGCCCCTATGGCCAGCAGGGCCAGGAAGGTAAACGCCGGAATGATGGCGTCGGTGGTTGCCTTGGGGGTTACCATATTACTGGACCCGGCAAAAAACGCCAGCACGATCGGGCCCAGAATCTTTCCGATGCCCCCGAAACCGTATGCGGAACCCATCCCGCTGGCTCTCAAGTGCTTTGGCCACACTTCGGATGCATAGGGCCCTACAATGGCAAAGCCGCCATCCATAAAGAAGTTGGCACAAATTATGAAAATCCAGAAAGCCGATACCGTACCGAGAAAGAGATCGTGGTTTATTGCCGCGATAAATAGTAGGATACCCCCCAGAGTCCCCAGCGCGAAACCGCTTCTCCGGCGGCCAAACCAGTCTGAACTGAATGACCAGAACCACCTCCCCAAGAAGCCGGCAATTGTTACAGCGATGTATAGTTTGGCAGCTTCCGTCGGTTTAACACCCAAGATCATGGCCAGCAAGGTGGGCCCCCATAAGGTCAATCCATATACCCCCGTCTGCATCCCGAAATTGGTGCCCCAGGAAACAATCAGGCTGCGCGGATATTTGAAGAGTTCCATCAGGTGGATGTGATCCTCCGCCCTTTCCGCCATTGGCTTATCTCTTTCCGCGGGAGCTTTGTTGTCATCAGTAGCATCCGGTACGGCAAATGTCTGTTCAGACCCCAAAACCCATGAAATGGCCTTCTCCGCCTCCCGGTAACGCCCCCTGGAAATAAGCCACCGGGGGGATTCCGGCACCCAGACCCTGATTAAAAGCGTAAGGACTGCCGGGATCAAGCCGATTAAAAAAAGTCCTCGCCAACCTACGAAGGGGGTCATATACGCCGCCAGAATGCTGCCCAGCATTATTCCTAAAGGAATAAACGATGTGACTATTCCACTGACAGCACCCCTGTAGCGCGAAGGAACAAACTCTTGCACCAGGGGCAGGTCAATGGCATACAAGCCACCTACGCCAAAACCGGTCAAAAACCGGAACCCCGCTAGGAATCCCCATGCCCCCTCCGGGGTGAAATACAGCATGCCGGTGGAGATTGAGAAGCACAATACGGTAGATATAAAAATTGGCCGTCGGCCGATGCGGTCGGCCACATGTCCCCAAAAAAACGCCCCGATCACCGCTCCCAGACCCGAAGACAGCAGAACAACGGCGCTTTGCCCGTAGTTGAGCTTCCAGGGGACCACGATGAATGCCAGAACAAAACCAATCAGGAAGTAATCGAAAAATTCGAGCAAGTCACCCAATATCGCCGCCACAATCACTTTCACGTGATTCCCCGTAATTCGGGACTGCTCCAGCTTCTCGTAAAGACCTTCAACCTGGCTGGCCATGATGCTTTCCCCCTTCTAAAATTAATTTTATGCGGAAATTCCCGTCTTAGACCTATTCGATCATTTTCCTCTAAAGCACTTACGATCTTTCCCTTTTTGGTGAGTCCTTAATGGACAGCTCGGGCCTTTCGTTCCGGCACCTGGTTTCCAATCTTTATCTTTTGCTCGGTCCTTGAATAACAAAGAGGTTTCAAACCCCCTAGATGTATGCTATAAGCAAGAGACTTGCCAAATGAAAAAGAAATAAGATCCTTTTGTCATTTCAGTAGGTTTGGTAATCGACAGGGAATCCAGCAAGATTGGAGATGGGGAATAAGGCAACAGTCTATGGCAAAATGGGGCAAAAGGATTGGAAAAGGAAGCTATATTTTTTCGAGCTTGGGGTAAAGTGCTTTGCGCACAAGGCCCAGGATTTCAGCCGCTTTGGAGTGATTCGCCCCGACTTCGATCAGGACTCGTCGGATATATTCTATCTCCAATTGATCCGCAGTGTATTTCTCCTGAAGGCCTTTTTCGAAGGGACCAGACTTCTATTCTCGGAGTCGGACTGACCTCCCCGCAGCCCTGGAGGGTAAGAGAAGCTACGAAAATAAAAATTGGAATTAATTCCTCTCTCATCGTTCACCTCTCTTTGAGCAGATGATCGATGACGCTCGTGGCTTCCCGAGAGGTCCAGTCCACCGCGCCCATGACTCGATAGCGTACCATCCCATGGCCGTCGACCAGGTAACTGGTCGGCTGAACCCAAACTCCGAAGAGCCGGCTTACTTTCCCCGTCTTATCCAGGAGAACAGGGACATGCAGGGATTCCTTCTCCATAAACTCCTCGATGGTTTTTTTGCTTTCGTTGGGGATGATGAAAAATAGTAAGAGCCCTTTGGAGGAATACTGCATGAATAACTTTTCTAAGGAAGGATCCTCCTTCCGGCAGATCGGTCACCAGGTAGCGCTGAAGTTAAGAAGAATAACCTGCCCCCGATAATCCCGAATATTCACGGTCTTTCCCTGGAGGTTCTCCAAGGAAAACTCTGGAATGGGCAGGGGTCTGTTATAGGAATGAAAAATGAGTTGCCCTGCTCTGCTTTGGGCACACGTCAATGCCGCGTTAAAGATGCAGGTACAAACCAAAACTACGATTGATTTCATAACCCTGCTCCATTTGTTATCCATTCGTTTTGGGCCCAGAAGATATCTTAGAAAATGGTAGAAGTATAAGCAAATCATGATTCCAACACATTGGCTGCTGCGCAACCGCTGATTCCCCATAGCAACAGGATTCCCAGAAACGGCCATGCTGTGAACTTTCCTAGGCCTAATGACCCCATTTTTTCCCCCTTTGGGCCGATTTTTTTATGGGTTAGAACCCGTAGGCAGCGTTAAGCCTACGAGTGACCAATTGATTCTCTATTCCTGACTTCACCAACTTCCTTTGCGGGCGCCAAGTTTTTCAAGTTTTTCTTCCATCTCCTTCAGAACTTGGACCTCGCGAGAATCTGTAGGACGATCCAATCCTTCTCGATGCAGAATTTTTATCGTTAGGATGACATCCGGCCGAAACCTTCGCTGGGAAGAATAATGGATCGAGGCATCAAAGACTCCAATTTCGTACAAAGTATCGCGTTCCTCTTTTGGGATAATCCAATGGGCAATCCGGCTAAGATCTTCATATATATTCACGCACTCGGGGCAACCGGGTTCGATGATTCGTTCCGGGTGATCATGGACCCCTATAAGGTTTAATTCAAAACCAATCTGTATTCTCTTCCCCTCTCGGTCTATATGATATTCAGGCCAGAGCTCCCAACAGACCCTATGTCTCCTGACCAGTTCCTGAATCCTTTTACATTCTTCATCAGGGCAGGATGCCTGGTTTAATATGAAATCTGTTTCATGATGTGCCATTTTTCCCTCGCACCTCTTGGCCTCTTCTTCAGCCAGCAAGAAAATGGTTTATTACCTTTATCTCGGGAGGGATGGCCCATCAGAAGCTAGCTCCCGTCACAAAATCCCTACTGCCTATCATTCTATTTCTTTGACGATTTTACCCAATTTTTCGATCTCCATCCCTAGAGCCTTGATTCCCTTTTCGACCTCCTCATTTACTCCCCCGGCCCCTTGAACCAAATTTCCAGCGAGGATGCGCGTATCTTCGATCACGAACCTGACCTCGCGTCTCTCTTTTCTTCCAGCCTCTTTAACCCCACTTTCAAAATAGGCATTTGCCGTGCTTAGTTCCTGGCCAACATTGGCGGTTTCTTTCTTGGCCCAATATTCCGTTGCCCTAAGGTAATGATATTGGGCTAACGCATGATAGCTGCTCTCGAATTCCCGCTCTAGTTCTTTGACTGATTTCACCGTCCCCTTTTCAACCCTATTCGCCGCTCTTTCTAACCCTTCCATACCCGCTAAATAGGCTTGTTCCCTGTTCTCCGCCGCCTGGGCTTCTAGCGATGCAAGGTAGGCCGCGCCTTTCCGGAGGGCAGCTGCCGAGGCTTTTAGGTCTTTTTTAAGAAAGTTTTCCCGTACCTTTTGAAGGTCCTTGTCCAGTCCCGTGGCGATGGCTTTCGCCTCCGAGAGAACGCCCGGAACCTCTTTCTGGCTTTGGCTGGCTCCTGCTGCTGGAACCCATATAATAGCCCAGAGCCCGATGACGAGCACAATTTTTTTATAGTCCACAATATTCCCTCCTTTTCCCAGCTCGGTAGAACCCCTCGATGAGGGAGTACCAGCTTATTCCCGATTGGAAAGCCAATCGAATACTCTCCCCTGGTCCGCATATTCGAAAATAACCCGCAGGCCTTTAGAAAGGAGGGCGGGGAGAAACGACCCCCTCCCTTCTAAGGCTCGTTTGCTCTCCAGGGAAAATTTCCCCAATGGTTTAAAGGGCTATTTGCCCGCGACGAACTCATCGCGCCGATTCATGGAACGGTGGGCTTCGTCGGTGTTAGGGACTGTGGGCCTTTCCTCTCCATAGCTGATGGTGGAGAGTCTGGCCGGCTCCACGCCCAGCACTTCCAAATATTTTTTGGCGCTGTTCGCCCGTCGATCCCCCAGCGCCAGGTTATATTCGGCGGTTCCAATATCACAGGTGTACCCCTGGATTTTAATCCTGGCATTGGGATCTTTTTTCATCCACGAGGCGACCTTGTCTAAGTTTTCTTCCGATTGGGTAGAGAGGTTGTAATCATCGAAAGCAAACTGGAGGCGTAAGCCCGACAGACCAAGGGGGGCAGGTTTTACTTCGGGCTTGGCCACTGCCTCAGGTTTGCCCATTTCCTTGGCCTCTTCTTTGGGCTTCGCGACGGGAGGTACTTCAGCCTTAGGGGCCGGGGCTGCTTCCTTGGGTTTCTCCACCGCTTTGGGTACCTCAGGCTTGGCCTCAACCCTCTTGGGTACCACAGCTGTCTGTGGCGTCACCTCCTGCTTGACGATCTGCTTCTTCGCGCAACCCGATGCGACGAAAGCGATGGCGACGACGGAGATAAGAACAAGCAACCATAATGACGATTTTCTTACCATTTTCTTCTCCTCCCTTTTCTTCAAAATTGATTAGCGTTAAGCGACCTTATTCAACGCTGTTATGACCTTACCGTTAACCCAGACATTGACTAGATCCCCAGGTTTTAGATGCATCATCTCCTTAGCCATATCCCCCTTCACCTTCAGTTTCAGAACCCTATCGTGAAAAACAGTTTCTTGATGGATGGATATGGTTTTAGCCTGGGGGTCCACGGCGGTGACTAACCCGCCCATCCGCCAGATGTGCGGTTTGGCGGAGACGTGTTCTTTTTCGGCCGCTTTTTCCTTTCCTTGCGCTTCCTCGGCCTTTACTGCCTCGGTTGGTTTTTCGGTGGCAGGTTTGCTAACTCCTGCCGGTTCCTCCTTTTTGGCCTTCTCCTGGGCCAGCGGCAACCCGGCCAGGGATAGAGCCAGAATGAGTACGATCCCAAGGATGAATAACTTTTTCATCTTTCTCCTCTCCTCCTTTCGGTAATGGCCATCTGCGGGAATTGATTCTGAACGGCTATGCCCTTGACTCCAATAGCCTGAACATGTTGCCACATATACTGAATGCTGACAGCAATGTCCCTGGCAATCGCTTCGTTGAGCATATTTGTTGGCTTTTCGTTTACCTTCGTTGTCGGCTTTATGTGCATGGCCATCTCTTTCTCTTCCTTCGGTTTGGGACTCCCAACTTATTCTTTCCCCTGACCAAAAAATCGAGCTCCCTCTAGATAGATTCCATCATCCCTGAACCAGGCGAATCCACCCGGGGAATCTTTTCGAAGAAGTAATCCAGACTCATTTCCCCCGTCATGATCTGCGTCGACCCATCTACGGAGTACAAAATCACAAACTGATTCGTAATTTTCTTTACCTCAAAAATATTCCCCGTTGACCGGTACTTCAGTATTTCTCCCTCTGCCGGGATGGTCATAATTCTTCACCTCCTCCCCTTTCCCCCTGGGATTGCCCTTTTCCCCACCATCGCTAGTTTTTTACAATGGTATCGATTCTCCCAGATCAACATATCAAATATCTCCCCGCAAAGAACACCCCTCCTCCCCCCGAAAGGTTCCCCCGGGCCGTAGAACTTTTCATTGGACATGATCCCATTACAGCGATAACACTTCAGCATAGCCTCCTCGCCAAATATCTTCGCTGGGATACTTCTTGATGCGCAACCGGCTTCGGTCACAAGGCGCCTTCCTCAGGGAAAACAATTTTTGTGCCTGTCCTTCCCTGGATACTTTTAATAACCGAGAACCGTGCCAAAATGGGCATATTTTCAATCTAAAGAAAGGTCGGGCAGACCTCTTCGGGCACCGACCCTAAGGCCGGCGCCCATTGTGCAGGACAGGCACAGAAGTCAAGTTGTTCGCTTTTCTACATGCCTTTTTCTAAACGCCTAATTTGGGGTAGACCTGTGAAGGCCACCACCAATCCCAGGATGGCTACAATGGCTCCCAAGATGAAGTCATTGAGCGTCAGGGTCGTAATCCCCCGATACCCTAAAGCGAAAGGAGAAGCAGCGAGCCAGATTCCCACCAAAACCTGGAAAATCATCAAATACCGCAAGCTTCCCATTTCGATTCACGCCCTTTTGATTCTCGGATCGACCCTCCCCCCCAATCCTCTCATTCTGCTCAGCTCTTTCAAAGGGATCTCCCCATCTCGGCCACATCAACCGTCTTTAACTTTTTTACATATACGGCATTCTTCCCAAACGATTAACGTCCTGTCTTTTTTTCTATATTTCACTTGAATCCATTCATGGATTCCGACCCAACACAATAAAGGTTTATAAAATTCGTACCAGTGCCTGATTCTGCTGATTCCCATGTATTTAACCGATAGATGAATATATGCGTTCGCTTCGCTCGTTCTAAGAAAACCAAATGAAAGCAATCGTCAATGCTACCATAGGCTTTTTTTATTATCTTCTTCCTGCCTTTCAATCTTTGATCCTTTGAGGCCTTAGCCGTTATTGAGTATTCTCCAGTCCTTATATGTAAATGGGGGAAAGGGTTTAATAAAACCTTCGGTTTTCTACTCACTTGGCCAATGCACCCTCTTTAGTCCAAGAAGGCTGAAGGCCGAAATACATGTCAATGCTGGCCTCATATTGGGGGTTGTTCATTTTGGCCGGGTCAAGGTACGGTGCAAAATCCATGTGCTCCGTATCTGTGTTGAGGACAATCATCTCCTTACCGGACTTTGTCTCGGAGATCCGTAAGGCCGCGATGGGTACCGGAGTATTTACCCCTCCCGGACCATATAAATCGTAGTCCCCATGGTTAACGATCGCAAAGGCCTGACCGTTAGAGTCGACCATTACCTCATTGACCAACCCAAGAAATCGCCCCTGGGGACTCTTAACGGGGACCCCAATCAGGTCAAAACTATTAAAAGTCATAAACCCGCCTTTTCCTGAAGGACCTCTGGCATATGAAGCAGAGGCAACTAGACCAACGCTCAAAAGCGTAACTAACGCGACCAAATATATCTTGTTCATCTTTTTCTCTCCTTTCCCCATGAGGGATTTCCCTCCGGGCTCGGCTTCTTTCTTTTTGTTCCTGCTTGCCCTTCCCCCCATCTTTACCCCACACCAAAGCAAAAGATTTGCCAACAGATGAAAACAATGAAGCTCTTTAGATTTCAATGGCTTTTAGAGATCAAAGGTGAATAACCAGAAAGGGGGGATGAGGAATAAGGAAACAGTCTGGGGCAAAATGGGGCAGGAGAGTCAGATGCTAAAAGCGGGATACCGGGTTTTGAATTCTGGATCGGCAGGTTGGTATTTTTATCTGGCATCTAGCATCCAGACTCTCTTTTTTTCACATCTCTTCAAGCTTTCGGTACAGGGTTTTTCGATCCAGCCCCAGGATTTCAGCCGCCCGGGACTTATTTCCTCCGACTTCGAGCAGAACCCTCCGGATGTATTCTTTCTCCAATTGATCCACCGTGTATTTCTCCTGAAGGCCTTTTTCGATGAGGTTCTCGTCCGGCTCCTGGAGCATAGAGGCGGGTAAATCTTCCGGAAGGATCACTTCATGCTGGGATAGGGTAATGGCGCGCTGAATGACATTTTCCAGCTCTCGCACATTTCCAGGCCAGGAATAACGCATGAGAATTTTTATGGCCTCGTCTGAGATCCCTCCCACCTTCTTCGGTTCTTTCCCGACTCGGTCAATAAAATGCTGAACTAGAAGGGAAATATCTTCCCTTCGCTCCCGAAGAGGCGGCAGTTCGATATCGATCACCTTCAAACGATAGTACAGGTCTTCCCGAAAACGCCCCTGATGGATCAGCTCTTTCATGTCTCGGTTGGATGCGGAGATGATCCGCACATCGATGGGGTAAGATTTCGTATCGCCCAGGGGGCGAACCTCTCTCTCCTCGATCACCCGGAGCAATTTCGCCTGGAGAATAGGGGGCATTTCTGTAATCTCGTCCAGGAGAAGCGTCCCCGCGTTCGCTTCAAACATTACTCCTTTCTTATCTGTTTTCGCGTCGGTGAAGGCTCCTCTTTTATAGCCGAAGAGCTCACTTTCAAGGAGAGTTTCGGGGATGGCAGCACAATTAACCGCCGTGAATGGCCCCTCTTTTCGGCCCCCGGAATAATGGATCGCCCTGGCGACCAACTCCTTTCCGGTCCCACTTTCTCCGGTGATCAGAACATTGTTGGAGCTATCCCGGATTCTTTCAATGAGGTCATAAATTTTTTGCATGGAAGGGCTTTTCCCGATGAGTTGCTGGAAGTGGTATCT
>Ga0315282_10017190_pt1 | contig 10467 bp, 10 predicted proteins | sample YL17G07_20_MG_FD_203693 | JGI IMG/M metagenome (GOLD analysis project Ga0315282, IMG submission 203693) | Sediment microbial communities from Yellowstone Lake, YNP, Wyoming, USA - YL17G07_20 | ecosystem: Environmental > Aquatic > Freshwater > Lake > Sediment | place: USA: Wyoming | collected... | reverse complement strand
TCGGCCTTGCTATGGCCGTTGACTAAACAAAAATCGTCATAATTTTCCCTCATTACCCATCCTTCTGGACAAGTACAAAATGTCCTTAAATGATCATCGTGCTTTTTAGTGGTAATTCTAAGTTTGGGGTCATAAACGATAGAAGTTACCTCATTCATTATTGAGGCTGGAACTTCAACTCTAACGCCAACATCAATGGCTTTTACCTCATTATTTATTGAAAAATTGTATTTTCTCACCCATCTTTCAAGAAATTCTGCTCCTTCTCTCCCAACAGCAATTATTAGGAAATCGTATTGATATTCTTTCTTTTTTGTTTTTATTTTCTTTTCTTTCAGGTTTATATCTAAAACTGGTTCTTCGGTGAAAATTTCAACGCCTCTTTCTTGCAAATAATTTTCAATATTTTTAACAACTTTGGGTAATTTATCACTTCCTATATGTTTTTGTTTTAACGGCACAAACTCTATTCCAACTTTGTTAGCCTTTCTAAGCAATCGATTAATTATTTCCCTATCTTCCCCATATACTTTGTTGGAGGCTCCATTTTCTAAAAAGATTTTATCTACCTCAGCCATTTTTTCTACCAGAAAATTTTTGTTTATGAAATCAAAATCTCCGCCAACAGAAAAACTCGACGAATATTCAGGATTTATAAAATTCAACTTTCCGTCTGACAAACCCCCTGCCCCACCAATACCTGAGGTTATGTTACAGGGGGAACATTGATAGCAATAACTTTCACTTGAGTTGCTTGGACACGCTCTTTTATCAATTTCTTTCCCCCTTTCAAAAATGGCAACTTTTAATTTTCCGGCAAGCTTGTGGGCGGCAAAAAGACCGCTTGGTCCACCCCCGATTATTATGACATCGTATTTCATGCCTTTTTATTTTAGCTCTTCTTAGAAAAAAATAAAAGGCGACAGGCTTTTTGGCTTAGCCCCGAAGAATAAAACGATGTTAAGAATGAAGCCCCGCGGCTAAAGTCGTGGTGCTATTGCTAACGCCCTGAAGGGGCAAAATGGAAATGAAAAAATCCCCTTAAGGGGATTTTTTCAAACCAGAGCTTAATGAGTTTAGCGCTCAATCGAGCACATAAATTATGCGCTCTGATTTCTTACCAGCGATCTCTTCGGTTTCCACCGGATCCTCGATCTCCGCGGTTGTATCCGTCTCTTCGAGGACGAGATTCTAAAGGTTTAGCTTCGTTTACGGTAACGTTTTTTCCATCAATCTCTTTGCCATTGAACATCTCAATGGCTTTTTGAGCTTCCTCTTCGGAAGACATTTCAACAAAGCCAAACCCCTTTGAACGGCCAGAGAATTTATCGGTAATAACAGTTGCCGATTCTACAACTCCGGCCTGAGCAAAAGTCTCTTTTAGGGCGGCATCGGTGGTGTCATAAGATAATCCACCGACAAACAATTTTTTTGCCATAATTTTGACCCTCGAGGGAAAAATTATCCCTAGAGGCATATTTATTCCTTAATAATTTATACCAAAGGCGTATTTTATTAATGAGTAAGTCGACCGACCATCTTATTTCTCTTCCAAAGCTTACATAAATTAATTTGAGAACCTCTCAGCGCTTCGCGCCTCGAGAATCTTTTTTCTCGCTTGCCCCGTGGAACGGGGCTTCGCTCGGAATTAAAATAGGTAAGGAAAGGAAATTTAATAGAAACTTACATTTATATAATAATCTATTGTTATAAAAATATCAATCCCATTAGAAATCCGTCGTGCTTGCACGAAAAAATAACACTTTATAACTCGGGTCGGTTTTTGTTGAATTCTGTACTCAACGTGGTATAGGGTTTTACAAAAAAAATTGGTTTTTCAGCATGACGGAACCGCCCGTCTGCGCCCGCAGCCACTTAGGGGACTTTGGGGGGACACCAGAAGTCCTTTTTTCTTTGGGTTTGCTCTCGGCAATTTCCACGGCGGGAATTTTGTGGTATAATAAAAATCCAACCTTCTCGGTTGGATTTTTTGACGATAGTTTTGTCGCAGTAGATTAATCGTTAGTTTGAATTAATTCGTTAAATCGTTTTTCAACCATTCTTTCTTTTTCTTCATGACTTAATTTTTTGAAGGAAATGTCTTTTTCAAGTATTAAATGAATGATTTCGTGTATTATTGTTAGGGAGATTTCTTTTGATTCTCTTTGCGAATTTACATATACAATATTAGGTTCATTAAAACTCCCAAAGGCACCGTAATTTGATAAAAAAATTATATAGTCGCCTTTCAGGTTTTTTATAAATGCATACTTTTTTAATTCATTATCAATATTTTTAATTAATTTCGTTAAGTTTATTTTCTTATACTCTTTGAGAGTCGATAAATAATAATAATAGCCATTTTTATCCAGCCAGCTTTTTTTGAGAAATGTAAGAAAAAGAAGTTTTATATCTATTAAAAAACTATGTTTAAGTATAACCATTGGAATGAGTTAAGGGTTATAGAAATACTATTTATAAAATCAACAAGAAGTAATTTTTCTATTCCTTCTAAACGGTTTTCCACTTTATCCAACTTTCGTGCGAGTTTTTCGTATTTTTTTATTTTTAATATTTTCTCTTTCCTCAACCGTCAAAGAAGTAAGCCATAATATAAATGGCCGGCGAAGTTTATCTATTAACCAATTATCATCTTTAAAAAGCGAGATTTTCTCTATTCTGAAACGTGAAAGCAAGGACATTGTGGCCTGCAAGTTTAAAGGAGATAATTTATTGTGCTCTAACAAAAATCGTTGTTTTTTATTCATTTTGAAACTTGAAATAAAAGCAACTCCAAATCCTATGAGTTGCAATTAGTAATATAAATTATATATAACTATTTGTAATCCAAGCTCATAGCTTCTACTTTTAGAATACGCTTATTCTTTAGAAAAGTAAATCCTCTGCCAAAACTCTGAAAAAAACAAAGTTTTATCCGGGGCAGATTTTTAACAATTTATGCTCGGTTGAAATAAATATTTCAAAATAAACTAAAACAGGGCCGATGTTTAACATCGACCCTGTTTTGAAATCCAATCATTAGTTTTGTCGGCCTTTAACTAGATTAATTTTTATTTCTTTCTGAGAAAGATAAAGTAAACTACGCCACCAATCACGATAACGCCTATTAATATCCAGAGCCAATTTTGCGATGGTTGAGCGCCAGCTTCTTGAGTTCCTTGGGTTCCAGTTGTCTCCACTTCTTCTGTCGTTTCTGAAGATGGGGTCTCGGTCTCGGTAGATGTTGGAGTAGTGGTGGACTCGCCCAAAACTTCACCCCCTTCACCTTCACCAGGTAAAGTGGTAGTAGTTTGTTCTGTTGCCGCTCCAGCGACTTGACTGGGAATAGTGGTAGTAGCAATCACATATTGTCCAGGATATCCCCCACCTCCGACAAAAGTATAAGTTCCACCACTTGGAGCAAGACCTTGATAACCAATTAAAATATCAAATTTTAAGCTTTTTCCCTGATAAATATCTCCTGCTCCAGAATTAAAACTAATAATATAATCGTATTGAGTTTGAGTTCCATTTCCAGCTAAATCTGACAGAAACACTTCGCCATCGCTGAAAAAATCAGAAAGTTTTTTATTATAAAGAGATGCTCCCCCTTGTTTAATTTCTAGATTCAAAACATTGCTCAACCCGTCATTATCAATCCAATTGTCTGCTTTTGTGGCTATTTTAAAAATACCAGTGCTATTATTTGTCACTTTTATCCAGCGAGAAACACTATCCCCAGGTAAAAAATTAGCCTCACTAAATAAAGGCAACGAAGGTCCTTTTTCAAATTCAACAACAAAATCAGAGGTTTGTGCGTGAACAGTTTCAGTAAATATTAAACAAACGCCAAAAACAACGATTGAAGAAATTAAAATTGTTTTTAATATTTTATTCATTTTGATTTTTTATTCACCAAGATTATTTCCACTATCACCCATTAAAACACTACTACCATTATTTACTGAACTGGTTGTACCATCATTAGTAATTCCTTCGTTTCCAGCACCAGTATTACTGCTTTCTGCGGCTTCATTTTGAGAAGTATTATCTGGCACTGCAACTGGTTGCTCTTCAGTAGCCGGCTGTTCTTCAATAACTGTTCCTTCAGAAGTTGGTTGTTCTACAATAGTTGTTTCTTCAGTAGTTGGTGTTTCTTCAATACTTGTGGCTTTATCAATCACTGGATTTTCCCCTTCTATAACTGGTTCTTCACTCGCCTGAATACTTGCCCCGTTATCAACTTGCTGTATTTCGGGGACCGAGGGATTCTCAGCAGGGTCATTAGTTGCTCCATTAGAAATAATTTCTTCAGCTATTCCATCTATAATCTCATCAATTATTCCCTCTTCTTGATTGCCTTCGTCTTGATTTTCTTCAGTTGTCACTTCTTCCTCAGTTGATTCTTCTTTAACAACCGGCTCATCTTCAAAAATTTCTTCTTCGCCAGAATCGTCTTCTTCTATAACCGATTCCCAACCAGCCACCGCTACTCCATAGGAAGTAAAGATTAATGTTTCCACTCCATCAACCGAAGGATTTGTTCCCGGATTTGGCGTGGCGTTAATAATCCAATCAGTGGCAGAATTAGTGTCGTAACCTTTAATAATTCTGGCTAAAGATTTTCCTTTGCCGGAAACTGATAACTCAAAATAAGTGGTATCATTTCCATAACTCATTGCATCAATCACAGTGTTAGAAGCATCTTTAAGAATGATCCTATCTCCGGCATTTGCCAAGCCATTTCCAATAGCAGAATCCAAGACAATTTTAATTGCTTCTGCTGAAATGGTCCATTTATCCCAGGTAGAAGATTTATAAGTTATTACTGCAAAGCCCTTGGCTGGAATTGGGTTAGAGGTTGGTATTGTGTCGCAGGCTTGACCGTCGCAAATCTTCCATTCCGAAATATCAACTGCTGAATCAGTAGGATTGTAAATTTCCACCCATTCATTTTGTGGATTACTGCCTTTGCCCGAACCAACATGATAGTAAACTTCGTTAATAACTAGATGATCGGTCGTTATTTCAGGCGAGCTAAATGTTACCTCCAGAACTGGCCTTAATGTAATGCTATTACTTTCTCTTGAATGGAATTTAGCTTCGTAAGCGGTTGACGAATTTTCCGTGCTATCTTTTAATTGCCAGCCATAATTTGAAGTGCCAGAAACAAAACCTTGAACATCGCTGATTACATCCCACGAAAGCCAGATATTTTTAGTTACGCCGCTAGAAATAGAATCGGTTACGCTCCCGGCAACTCCGGGCTGATTGTTCCACTTTATTCCCTTTTCTGTCCAATCACCAACAACTCTCCACGCTTCATAAGTTCTTGAAACAGACGGCGCTGATTTCATATATAATTTCAGATTAGAAGAAAGAATGGTCGTGTCGCTTGGGAAATTGAAATCAAATTTAATAAATGTTCGTTTGTTATCGGGATTCTTTGATTTAATAATAAGATCGCCAGTATCGTAATTTTTGTCAGCCTTGTTTTCTTCAATGCGGGCGTCGGCAATTGGAGAATAACCAGAAGTTGTAGAACCACCGGTTTCAATCGCATTTTCAAGTTCTTCTGTGTCAAAAAATCCCTGACCGAATGCTAAATTTTCCTGCCAGCCGTCAAAAATAAATTTAAAACTACAACCTGCACTTTCTTCTGGCGGGGTATAACTACTTGACAGAGTAATCGTGAAGGTCCAATTGTCTTGTCCACCACTAATAACAATTGGCGTAGAAAAGTTAAGTCCGTTTAAATTGCCATTGTATTCATTCCCTTCCAAATCCGCTTTTAAATTTAAAGCATCACAAAAAGCCGTATCGCTGTTCTCTGTATCTATTTCTGTTTTTGCGTTGTATTGAAAAACCAAAGTGCCATTATTTATAACACTAATACTTCTTGACACTGATTCTCCCGGCTGTAAATTAGCTACTTTTTCTTCGGGCGCCCAATCGCCTGCATTTAAAGAAAAATCTAAAATTCCGGCAGAATAACTATTCCCCGAAGAATTTTCAGTATCATTTAAATAAGTGGAGGTTTGCCAGACAGCCGAAAGACCAGTCCAGTTAAGACCTATAATTATCAAAAAAAGTAAAATTTTATATATTGATTTTTTGATCATTTATCTTTTAATTCTTTTATTTCCTCTTTCAGCTCTTTTATTTCTTCGTCTTGCTCTTTGTCTTTTTTCTTGTTCTTTAATTTAAGAATTTCTTTCCAGATGTTTCTAATTTCATCGCTAACTATAATAGCTGCCGGAACAATAATTATTAAGGCAAACCCCATTGGTTTTTTGGCAAAATTAACTGCATAACCTAAATAAGGAACAGAGGCTAAGACCTTGCCTAAAACGTCTCTTTTTGCGATCTCTCTTAAGTCCGGCGTGTTATTGGCGTCTCCTTTGGTGATATAAACCGACTGGCCGTCAACCACTTTAATATCGTAAATCCTGTGGGTGGTCGGCGGCTTGGTTTTGCTATATGGTCCAAAAGTAATTACATCGCCGATTTTATAATCTTCAACCGGCTTAACCATTACCACACTTCCTCCACTGATTGACGGCTCCATTGAGCCTGACTGAACAATCATAAACTTTATATTTCCGGTAATCGGAAAAGCAGAAACTATAAGCAAAACCGCAATTGCTCCAATAATCACAAGAAAGAAAAAATAAATTATTTTAGAGAGTTTTTTCATTTTTTAAAACCTTTATCCCCACACCAAATAAGTCAATCTAAATAGTTGATAAACTTATATGGCGTGAGGATAAATTCCCCTATCGCCACCTCATCACCAAAATAAATCGGTGTGGGGGTTTACAAGTTGCCCTTATAAGCGTACAAGGATAACCGCTGATCCTCCTTCGCTAAAGTCCATTATGCTTCCAAAGCTTCGAGCGACGGAGCGCTTCGGAAGGGCAAAAGGCAACTGAAAAGACTTCAGGTTATGGGACTATTTGATTTAAACCAATTTCAATATCAAACTTAAAATCATCTCCCATAGCAGCATTATTCTTCACACCATCAAGAATCCAGCCGTAAGAGGTATCAGTATCGTTTATAAATCTCACTCCCACGCCCATATACGCCGTCTGCCCAGGATACAATATCAAGGGCTGACCCGTGTATGGGCCACTTTTCCAAGTCTTACCTGCCATCAAATCGGTATTCACTGGCAAACTATAATAACTACTTTCATCAGGATATCCTGCCCAATATTTTGCATCTTGCCAGTCAAAAGGTGCTGGTCTCTGACCAGGAGTATCATCTACCCAAAAAACTAAATATACTTGGTCTAATAATTCTCCGTAGCCGCTGGCGGCAATAGAATAGCCATCTGGGTCAATTCTAATTCCTTCAGCATCTCCGGCTTTTGCTTCTGGATTTATTACACCATTTTCATTAGTAGTAACATTCGTTACTTTAAATGATAAACGTCCTGGTAGAGAACCATTATTTTTTATGGTATATGTATCTGTTCCTCTCGAATCACCCGGTTTTAAATCACTTACAGAATAAGGAACAAAAACATCTTCCCCATTAACTTTTAAATCCAAAGTTCCAGCAGTAAAAGTGTTGCCGGTTGAGGTTTCGGTATCGCTGAAATAAGCATAGGTTCCGCCAACAGCAATAGCAGCCACAATTCCGATAACAGCTAAGCTAATAATTATTTTTTTCATAACATTATTCAAGAGAATAGTAGAATAGTTTCGTTTCCTAATCCTATCCTACCTCTCCTGACGGATTAGAATTAGTACGTCGCTTCAGAACATTTGAAATTCAGATTATTGTCTGATTGCACGGCATAGAATATTGTAGAACCGGTCACACCATCAGACTGAGCGATGTTTTGGTCACCGACACCCGAGCAAGTTAATTTCTTCGTATTGAGATCAATAGCAAAGGTGCCGAAACAATATGCGATTCCGAGGTTATAAGTTGTGCCAGCTACTAAAGGATTAGGACCAAAAAAGCTCTTGTCTGTCGAATCTTCCAAAGGCAAAGGACCAAGTCCTGGGAGGTCAGCTAATTTAATTGGACCTACTAAATTTCTATCTTTAATCTCCGATGTGCCAGGGTTAGTGCCATTACCGGTGTATACGCCGTCTCCATCTCTATCATTCCACACAAAGAAATTAAGGTAATTTTGTAGCTCTCCAACCTCAGTAGTCGCATCGCCAGTTTCTGCTTCCAGTACGCCATTTTCTGGTGTCGTATCAATTGTTGATTTCATACAAGCCCAGTAATTATTTGAAGTGGCTGAAATTGCATACTTACCTTGACCCATATCTCCGGGTTTCAGGTCAGCAAGAGTGAATTTTGTGACACTAAGGCCATCATTAAGATTAATACTTCCGGCTGTGAATGTATTGCCGGTTGAAGTTTCGGTGTCGCTGAAATAAGCGTAGGTTCCGCCAACAGCAATAGCAGCCACAATTCCGATTACACTTAAACTAAGAATAATTTTTTTATTCATGTTTTTTATTTTTAATTTTGTTTTTAATTTTTTTACTTTGGTTTTTTACCAAAGACCGACCTATTTATTTTACTTATTTTTTTATTTTTCGACCTTTGTTTATTTATAATATTTTTTAATTTGATGCAAGATTGCTTCGTCGTCGCTTTGCTCCTCCTTGCAATGACAAACGCAATGACAAATAAAAAAATTGACACTAAAAAGATGCCAATTTTAATAAAACTTTATTATGTAATTTAGCCTTGGTAACGTCCCGAAATCTAAAAATAAAAAATTTCACTATTTTATGTCCGTTAATAGACATTTGAAGTATAGCAGATTGCTTTTCTTTTGTCAAATGCCATTCTTATAAAAGGAGGACAGCAGGATATTGAAATCGCGGGGCGTTTAACCTATCCGCTTTATCTTTTTTTGGGTTAAGAAATTAAATGCCATATAATTTCTGAAGCCCGGTAATGTCTGGCTGTTCTAAAGTTCTTTTTATTGTTTCTCCGTAATCAGAATAACCGTACATCGTTACCTGATTGCAAACTGAATTATAAACATCATCCAATCCTAAACCATGACCTATTTCATGAGTGGCAATATTCCGCAAATCCATCACTGAAGGATCAACTGCGGCATCTCCCCACGGATCAAAATTATTGTTGAATAAAACATCAAATTCTTTTATTTCTCTTGTTTGCGGCGAACCGGAAAAATAACCCCAAACTACTGTCACGGCTATAACTCCTGGCTCTGGATAATTACCGAAAGAAAATTCATTTCTTCCGTCTGGCGTTGTATTGTCCCAATTAGCGGTTGGATCAGAAATATAATTGCTAAAAAGAGTTTTGGAAGTATGACTATCCCATTCAGAAGCTGCGAGCCAAATAGTTGAGGCATCAAGATCGGAATTAATAGTCAGGGCTTTTGGTGATTTTATCTTGACTCCTTGGGCTAAAAAACCATAACATTTGCTTGTTTTTAGAGGTCTTCCTATTGCCTTGGTAAATCCTTTGTGGTAATGAATAAAGACTATTTTTTCTAAAGCCGGGGAATGGTCTTGAGATTGGGCTTGAGCCGGCGTCTTACTTACTGCTTTGGCGACAATAGCTATACTACCTATCAATAAAACCACTAACATTACTATAATAGGCGCCTTTTTGCTCATATTTTTATACAGAAAAGTTATTTATTTCTTGACCTTTTTCTTTATTATATCTCTTATTAGGTTAGCCAGCAAAGGATAAGGCAAAAGCCCTGAGCAGTTCGGCCCTGAGGGCTTCGAGTGAGCCTCAGCCGAACTCCTCACTGCCGAAGGGCTTGCCGAAGAAGGCAACAAAAGAATTAATTATAATTTTTTCCTTTAATTAAAGCCAGCTTCTTTTTTTGCCGCCGCAATTTTTCGTGCCAGCGAAGCTGGCACGCCGCCCGAAGTTCATTTTAAGTGTAGCAAAAATAAAAAGTATTGACAAATAATAATTACGGGTGTATATTCAAAACAAATAGAATACAAAGGTCGGACTATCTATTTAAAAATTAAAAAAGAAATAAAAAAATATGCCAAGATATAATGGAACAGGTCCTTTGGGTTCAGGCCCCGGCACGGGCTGGGGATTGGGCCCTTGCGGTGGAGGAATGGGCCAGCGCAGGGGCGGCGGACGCGGCCGAGGATTTGGCTGGAGAAGGTTTTGGGGTTATTATCCCGCCTCAACTCCTACCAAGAAAGAAGAAGTGGAAATTCTTTCAGAAGAAGCCACGGTTTTAGAAAACGAGCTTAAAGCTATCAAGTCTCGTTTAGCAGAACTTAAAGGACAAAAATAAAAAATAATTAACAATCAGTCTCTTCTAAAAGAGAGGCCGATTAACATTTGAAATTATGAAAAAGCAACCTTTAATTTCAATTCTCGTTTTAATTCTCATTATCGTTTTAGGATTTATAGCGTTTAAATTTTTAGGAACTCCCAAAAAGCCGGCGTCAGAAAGCAAAATAAACGGCTTGATTATGT
>Ga0315282_10017189_pt1 | contig 10467 bp, 4 predicted proteins | sample YL17G07_20_MG_FD_203693 | JGI IMG/M metagenome (GOLD analysis project Ga0315282, IMG submission 203693) | Sediment microbial communities from Yellowstone Lake, YNP, Wyoming, USA - YL17G07_20 | ecosystem: Environmental > Aquatic > Freshwater > Lake > Sediment | place: USA: Wyoming | collected... | reverse complement strand
CGATGCGCGTGGTCCTGCGGTCCTTTATGGCGTGCTCGGGCTTGGGCATGAGGTATTTATAAACCTTGTAGAACTCCGTCGAATCGACCTTGGAGTCCGTGAGGTATTTCCGATAGAATATGTAGAAGAACAGCAGGTTCAGCCCGAAGATGATGACGGCCAGCGGCCCGAGGTTGACCATGAAGTCCGTGAACGAGAGCTTCAGGGCCGTGCCGATTATGATGTTCGGCGGGTCCCCGACCATGGTCGCACACCCGCCTATGTTCGCCGAGGTTATCTCGCCCATGATGAACGGCACGGGGGAGATCTTCAGTATCGTGGTGATCTCCATGGTCAGCGAGGCCATGAACAGAAGGACCGTGATGCTGTCCATGAATGCCGCCAGGAACGCCGATATCACCGAGAACAGCAGGAACACGCGCAGGATCCTGAACTTCGCGGCCATCAGGACCTTCAGTCCGACCCACCGGAAGAAGCCGCCCTTCTTGAGGACCTGGATCATGACGAACATGCCGAAGATGAGCCCCAGGGCCTCCCAGTGGACGGGCCCGTTGAGGTCAAGGAGCTGCGCGGGCGTGAGCAGGCCCGCGAGCACCACCATCATCGCGCCTATTATCGCCGCGACGGTCCGGTGGACCTTCTCGCTCATGACGAGGCCTAACGTGAAGAACAGTATGCCTAGGGCTACGATCCTCCCTACCGCATGGGGGTCTAGCACGTGGGGCTCCTCCGCTAGGTTATCGGGCCGTTCTTTTGCGTGGGCTCCCTTCCCCCCAAAACCACGGGGCCCACTTAGGATTGATAATCGCAACCTCGCTATTCAATGTTTCCATCCTGGCGGTCAGTACCCTCGTTTTCTGTTCTTCATCGCGGCCTTTCCGACAACGAACCCCACCGCTAGGGCCACCGCCAGGAGCGGCAGCCACCAGAAATTGGATGCATTGGCATTGGTCTTTATCTTCTCCCTGATCCTGTAATCGACAACGGTGGACTTGGAGACCCCCGTCGATGCGATCGCGGTCACGGTCAGCTGGTGCCGGTCGGGCGCGGCCTTCCTCGGCGGGCTGATGGTGATGGTGACCTCCCTGGTCTCGCCCGGGTTCAATGTCAGCATGCCGGTGGAGAGGGATGCCCAGGACGACTGGTTTCCCTTCAGGTGCACCGTGATGGTGTCCTTCCCGTTGCCGCGGTTCGTCACGAGGACGCTCTTGGTAAGCGTGCCGCCGCTGTTGACGATGTCCGACGACGGCTCCTCCTGGATGTCCACCTTGTAGACCTGCAGGACGTTGACGGTCCCGTTAAGGTAGATGGTGGGCCCCTTGACCCTCTTGACCATTACCGTGTAGTCGTGGTTGCCCGCCAGGGCATCGGCAAGGACCGTTATCGTGAAGCCGGTCTCGGCCTGTGTCAGGGAGTTGACCTTGAGCTTGTCGTCCAGGGCCTTGATCGAGAGGGCGGTGTCCGTGCCGAACGCGAGAGTGATGGTCTCGTGCACGTTGCCGCGGTTCTCGATGGTGACCGTGTTGGAAACGGATTTCCCCGGAAGGGCGGATAGATATGTGTACGTGAGGTTCGCCGAGGCATCGATGCGCTCCGCGATGTCCACCGTGAGGGCCACGGTGTCCGAGAGGTTCGCGACGTTCTTGGCCCTGACCCGCATCGTCACGTTGTACTGCCCCGCCAGCGTGTCGTGGAGCGTGGTGACGTAGAGGCCCAGCGTGTATGTGTCGAAGCCCTGCACCACGAACTCCTGGGTCTCGCCCTGGGCGAGCCACCCGGGAGGCGCGCTCACGTTCTCGATCACGACCTCCTCGGGCCCGTTGCCGGTGTTCAGTACGCTGGCGCTGAAGATCGCGTCCTGGCCGCCCTCGACCGTCATCTCCGGGGCCTCGACCGAGAACTTGATCCCGTGCAGCCGGTTTATCGTGATCGTCACGTCGGCATCCTTCGACAGGTCGCCCACATTGGCCGTGGGATGCACATCATAATCCCCGGCCAGGGTCTTGGCCGGCGGCGTAATCGAGAGGTTCATGCCCGTCGAGGCGTACGGCCCGATGGGATAGCTCGCCGCGTCCGGGGCCAGCACCCAGTCCGCGGGCGCGGTCCCGTTCACCGTGATGATATCGGGCACGTTACCGAGGTTCTGCAGCGTCATGGGCAGGGTCACCGTCTTGGCCGGGTCCACGCTGGCGGCGCACGGCAGGCACGATATCCCGATCTCATGCTTCGGGAGCACATCCACCCGAAGGGTCTTGACCTTCACGATGTCCGGCTTGCCGTCGTCCACGGCCGTCACATTGAACCAGTAGGAACCGGCCAGCACCTGCGCCGGAAGGGCCAGGTTCAGGGTCGTTATCCCGTTCTGCGTCACCGGCAGGTACACATGTGCATAGGTGAGCTGCGCACCCCAGCCGGACGGTATGTCCGAGTAGGACGCGCTGGCGCCGTCATTGCCGTTGCCCAGGTTGTGGACGGTCAGGTCGAAGGACACATCATCGCCTGGCAGGGCGCTCTTGGCCTCCGGGTCGACGGTCAGGTCCATGTTGAATATCTGGCCTATCTTGATGTGGATCGAGGACCCCGGGGCCCGGTCGTTGAGCGCTGACTTGGCCGTGAGGGTCACCGGCCACACGGTATCGGCCACCGCGCCGGGGTCCGCCGTTGCCTTCACCATGACGGACTTCTCCTGTCCCGGGTCCAGGTGCATCGTCGAGATCGATGCCGACAAAGTGAACGGCCCGGTCGTGACAGGGGCGATGTCGAAGGTCGCGCCCCAGACGCCCGTGTTCTTCACCTTGTACTCCAGGTCGATGGAGCCGCCCGGGGCCAGGAAGCAGTCCTGGGAGACGTTCGTGACCTGGACGCCGATGCCGCCAATGGCAACGCTCGGGTCGCCCATGAGGTCGAACTCCACCATGTGCTTGTAATCGTAAACGAGGCCGATGCCGAAGCCCGCCATGTAGTCGTTCCTGCCCTTGGAGAGCATCCTGCCGGGTGTCAGCTGGCCGTCGGCCAGGGCCTGGAAGGACACATGCTCCAGGTATCCGACGAAGGCAAGAGGCCAGTTGCTGCCCAGGGCCCCCACGGCCTCCCTGCCCGAGCCCACGTCGGAGATGTACCCGCCGCCGTTCTTGAGCGGGAAGGCCTCGGACATAGCATCGTTGTGCCAGCCGGGGTACACGAAGTATGCATCATCCTCGTCGTCGAACCCGCCCGTGTCGCAGGCCGACTGCCATCCGACCGGGAGCATGACGCCATTGGTCATGCCGTTGATGTCGGCGTTCTCGTAATAGAGAGTGGATTCGTCACCGTATACGTCGAACCCGCCATGGCCCGCGAATATCATGATGCCCATGCCGGTGTTGACATGGCTGTTTATTGTGAGGTAGCTCAGCGTCCCCTTGGTGGAATACATCTTGTGGGACGTGAAGCCCTTGGGCTCGAGTACCTTGGCCGTCTGGTCCTCCCCGTACTCGCCCTCCGGGATCCCGCTCCCGTCGTTGACCCATGTGTCCACGCCGGCCAGGCCCGCGTTCATGAACCAGGACCAGTCCGTCTGGTTCTCGTAGTCCCTGATCTTCTGGACCAGGATGGACATCTCGAAGGCGGTGTCCGCCGGGAGCCTGCCTATGTAGACGTCCTCGAAGAGGTCGGGGCTGTCGGTCAGGCCGTTGTACATACCGCCGGTCCATTCGCCGTAGACCCCGTTGCTGTTCTCGTCCCAGGTGTTGAACTTCTTGGCCCCGTCGTATATGTCCCCGTAGTAGATGTCGCACGGGACCCACTTGCCGTCCATGTTCTGCGTCCCGTCGTCGTCCTCGCCGTCCAGGACCTCGACGTGCCTCGTGGGCACCTTGTCAACGTCGCCGCCCAGGATGACGTACTTGGTCCCCCAGTTCTCGAGAGCGTCCTTGATGAAGTACTTGATCTTCTCCTGGTTGTCCACGCCCTCGGTCGTGAAGTAGACCCCGTTGTAGATGTCGTCAAGCGTCACGAACTTGGCCGGGAGGCCGGTCATGGTCTTGTGCGCCGCAAGGATGTTGAGGTCCGTGCTGAACTCCGACGGACCGATGATGACCAGGCTATACGTTTGGGCGCGCGGGGCCCTCGGGGCCTCCTGGACGATGGAATACTTCACCGAGACGTCGATGTCCTTGACGATCGTCAGCCTCGGGCCCAGGCCGCCGTTTGCCTCGTACCGGGCAGGATACATGTAGAGCATCACGAAGACCGTGTCCTCGCCGGTTTCGTTCAGGCCCCTGTGGACCGCGTAGGCGAACCAGTCGGCCGGGAACCTGGCCCCGTCGTAGAACTGCGTTATCGGTATCTCCTTGGGGCCGTTGCGCCCCAGCATGAAGGCCGCCGGCGAGGACTCGAGCTCGGCCGGCAGGTAGATGGTGGCCTCGGCCCCGTGGGTGGCTGTTACCTTCTCTACGCGGACGGCCCCAGGGAGCTCGATGGTCCTGGTCATTACTGGGACCCTCGGGAGGCCGGGATACTGGAGCTTCTGCGCCCCGTCCATGTCGAGATGGACCGCGCCGCCGTAGCCCAGGCCGTAGACGACCGTGGGCTGGGCGAAGGAATAGTGGAACGGCATGGTGCGCAGCAGCGCCGATGGCATTTCGCTGTTGTCAGGCACGCTGGTGACGGTGTGGGTCCCGGGCTCGGCCAGGACGGTCCCCGGGATGACCATCAGGAGCGCGACCAACACCGCCAAGAGCGAACTATACCGCATAACCAGCCACCTCCAACTGCGCCCGATGGGATTCAATTATGTATTATCCTATATAATTATTACTGGACGTTATTCAAAATATGAAGTTATTGGTAAATAACTGTGAATTGACCCGATACCCTTAAAAACCCCCCCTTCCAATCACTTGCCCATGCACCCGTCCCATGAGATTAGTTGCACCATCAGTAGGAGACTGCTCGGACGAAAGATCGTCCTCGGCGTAACGGGATCCATTGCAGCGGTCGAGACCGTCAAGCTTGCCCGGCTCCTCATACGCCACGGTGCCCAGGTCATCCCGGTGATGACCGCCTCCGCGGCGCAGATAATCCACCCGGACGCGCTGGAGTTCGCCACCGGCAGGGCCCCAATCACGAAGATCACGGGCGGCGTGGAGCACGTGGCCCTTTGCGGGCAGACCGCCGAGCGGGCGGACCTGCTGCTAATAGCGCCGGCGACCGCGAACACCATCTCGAAGATAGCTTGCGGCATCGACGACACGCCCGTCACGACCATGGCCACAACGGCCCTGGGCTCGGGCATCCCGCTGCTCATCGCTCCCGCAATGCACGGCTCGATGTACGAGCACAAGATAGTCCTCGAGAACATCGAGAAGCTCAAGGCCATCGGGGTCCATTTCATGGAACCCCGCATGGAAGAGCACGTCGCCAAGATCCCGTCGGAGGAGGACATCGTGGACCGGGTCCTGGCATTGCTCGGGCCCAAGGACCTGGCAGGGAAGCGGGTGCTGGTCCTCGCCGGGCCCACCATGGAGCCCATCGACGACATGCGCATCATATCCAACCGGTCCTCCGGGGCCACGGCCCTGGCCCTGGCCAAAGAGGCTTTCTATCGCGGCGCCGAGGTCATATTGTGGCACAGCGCGTACATCGAGCCCCCCAAGTGGGTATCAAAAGCCCAGTCCTTCGGAACCGTCGCGGACATACTGGCCCTGGCCAAGAAGCTCCGCCGGGTCGAGGTCATCATGGTCCCGGCGGCCATATCGGACTTCCGCGTCAAGGGCGGCCCGGCCAAGGGCAAGGTCCCGTCTGACGGACCGCTGACGCTCGAGCTCGAGCCAACGCCCAAGGTCATCCTGGCATTGAAGTCCAAGTGCCGGCTGCTCGTGGGCTTCAAGGCCGAGTCCAAGGTCTCCCGCGAGGAGCTGCTGCTCAAGGCCAGGGACCGGCTCAAGAAGTACGGCGCCCACATCATGGTCGCCAACGACCTGTCGAAGGTGTCCCACAAGGAGACCGATGTCCTGATAATCGACAAGGACGGCGGCATGGTCGAGGCCAAGGGGCCCAAGGATCGGGTCGCCACGGTCATCGTCGACCAGGTGGTCAAGTGGCTTTGAGCTCGCTGATGGCAAAGAGGTCCAAAGGCGAGGCCTTCGCGCCGGCCCACATCACTGGCTTCTTCGAGATCTGCGACCAGTCGGACGACATCCTCAAGAAAGGCTCAAGGGGCTCGGGATTGTGCCTCGACAAGGGCGTCACGACGAAAATAACGTTGTCAGATGCCTCGGGGAAGCCCACCGTCAAGGTCCTTCTTAACGGCAAGCCCAGCAAGGCCCCGGTCACACGGATGGTCATCGACGAGCTGGCCCCGGACCTCGATGTCGTCGTCAAGAGCGTCATCGACTTTCCAGTGGGCCAGGGCCTTGGCATGAGCGCCGCCGGGGCGCTGAGCACGGCCCTGGCAATAGCTGACGCGCTGGGATTGCCGAGGGATAGGGCGGTCCAAGCGGCCCACAAGGCCGATGTCCTGTCGCGGACCGGGCTTGGCGATGTTGGCCCGGCCGCCCAGGGCGGTCTCACAATACGATTGAAACCTGGCATCCCGCCGTTCGGCCAGATCCGCACCATCCCGGTCGATGCCGAGGTGGAGATACTGGTCGCCATGGTCGGCCCGCCTATGAGCAAGCCAAAGATATTGACGGACCCGGCGCGCCGGAGCGCCATCAACCGCGCAGGCAAGGACTGCGTGGACAAGATGTCCAGGAACCCGACGCTGGACAACCTCCTGGCCCTGAGCCGCGGTTTCGCCGAACGATGCGGCCTCATGACCAAGGACGTCGAAAGGGCCCTCAAGGCCGTCGACAGGTTTGGCAAGGCCTCCATGTCCATGATAGGCAGTTCCGTCTTCGCCCACGGCGGGGACCTCGGGACCATGGCCCGGGCCCTCAAGCGGTTCACGGACGAGACCTACATCTGCCATATCGACAACAGGGGCGCCAGGGTCGTCTGAGGGACTATTCAAGGACGAGCCTGACACCGCAGGTCGGGCACCACCAGCCCCACAATTTTCCCTTCTGTGGCATGACGCCGGAGTAACATCTCGGGCACTTGACGATGGCCGTCCCGGGCGCCTCGGTGGAGACTATCCTTCTCCTCACGATGTCCCTGGCGAACCAAGGCGCTTCTGACAACGGGAATTTCCTCGAGACGGAGACCTGCGGGCCATCCGTATCCAATGCCAGCGAGACCTCGATCCCGTCCGGGAAGGCATTGACCGACAGATGCATGGTGGCCGGCAGCCCGGACATGAACGCCAGCATGTGCCTCAGGAACCTCTCCTTCTCCTCCAGCGGGACGCCCACCGACGGGATGGCCCCATTCGGGAGCTCATCCATGCGTTCCTTGAGGCAAGGCATACTGCCCGTTGGCATCATATGGAACGCCTGCCTCAGCATCGGATAGACCTCCACGGCCTCGAGGTGAACGCGCTCGATGAGGCCAGTGGCCCCGGGATCCTTCCTCGAATAGATCTCCAGGGCCCTGGCCATCCTTGAGATGAGGTCGGCAACATCGAAATACATCTCGACGGGATGTGTTTCACCACCAACAGACGAGGTCATACTGATTATTCCACCTTCTTTTTCAGGTTCCAACGTTGGATTAAGATTTCCCTTTTATAAGAACGGTATTGTAAATATGTTATTAACAAACAAAGCATTCCGAGCATCATAAAAACCCCCGCGACCGAAAAAAATGTTTGAAGTCCTATAAACACGGACATTGTGAAAAAAAATAGCGTAAAAAATATAAATGATATATATCCAATTTTATATCTAACTGTCCAATATGTGTTGAAAATGAGCTCGGAACTGCAGTTCGGGCAGGTCCTCTCCTCACAATCATCTCCTGGACCAATCTCGTGCTTGCATTTAGGGCATTTTCTATAATGTCTGTGCATCTGCCCCTCCTCATTTCTTGTCCTCATCGATGGACCCTTCGGCTTTCTCATCTTCTGGAGGTCCCGCCCTTTTAATTTCCGCATCCTCGGGCTCCTCTGCACCATCATCTTTGGGCTCTTTTGCCTTCGCCGCAGGTTCCATCTCGCCCTTCTTGCGCCTAATGAACAGGAAGGCCCCGATGCCGCAGGCTGCAAGGATGGCTATCAGGATACCCGTGGTGATCGCGCCATTGTTGTTAGGTTTCGGCTTTGGCGGAGGCTTCACTGGGGCCTTGACGGTTATATGGACGATCGCCGTCGAGGACTTGCCCGCCGGATCTGTCACCGTTAAGGTCACGTTGTATTCTCCCGCCAAGTTGTAGACATGCGAAATCGACATGCTGGAAGGCCACTCGCCGGTGGACTTTGGGCTACTGTCGCCGAAATCCCACACGACCGTCAGCTCGGAGATGAGATCGTCGACGTCACTCGTCCCCTCGGCTGTAAAATTCGCTTTTTCGCCAATCTTGACCGTCTGGCTTGCCGGGGACGCCTTTGCGACCGGCGCCAGATCTACGACGATAATGTCTCTTGAAAAGTTCGCAGACCTTGCACCAAAGTTATCCATCACCCGCAACGTGACATGATACGTGCCATACCAGCCATAAGAGTGGTGCGGGTTCTCGTCGTGGCTAATGTTCCCATCCCCGAAGTCCCAATCGTGAAGCAATATGAACCCATCTGGGTCCTTCGACGTCGAGGTGAACTCGAATATCATAGGAAGGCTGGCATTATCCGAATTCACAGTGAATCCCGCGATCGGCGGCGTATTAACGACGGTCAGAGTATGATTCACCGAGGCCTCAGAACCATCATCGTCCAAAATCATTAGTTTCACTGTGTAATTCCCAGGCTTGGCGTAGGTGTAGTTGATGACCATGCCCTGGTACAGGACCTTGCTCCCGTCGCCCATGGCCCATGTGTAGGCCACGACCTTGCCGTCCCGGTCGGTCGACCTGGATGCATTGTACGTGAAGATCGTTGTGTAATTCCCTGTCGACCCCGGCTTGATACTGAAATTGGCCATCGGGGCCCTATTGAGGACCTTTAGGTCCAGGGTCGCCGAGCTCACAGTACCATTTCCGTCCGTCACGGTGAGCTTCACCTTGTAGGTCCCGTTGTCTTTGTAATCATGCGTGAGGTTCTTCGTATATGCCTTGGTCCCGTCGCCCAGGTCCCATGTCAGATTGGTGAGGGGCCCGTCCACATCAGTGGAGTTCGAGGACAGGTTGAAGACCTCGAATGTGTAGGCCTCGGTCCTGTTCGCGAGTATCGCGGCCGTCGGAGGTGTGTTCACGAAGATGTCCTTCTCGGCCCTGACGCAGGTGCCATCGGGCAGGCATGCGACGGCAACGACCGTTCTTAGGCCCGGGGAGCTTGCCGTGTCCCAGGTCCTGTCGACATGCTGGGCGGACCTGGGCCCGATGGTCACCGTGTCCGCGGTCCCGATGACGGTCCCGCCCAAATCCGGGTCGCCATCGTAGACATTGACCTTCACCTGGGGCGCGATGCCGTTCCCATCGTTGGAGATGTTGACCCCTATGGAGACATGGGCTCCGACCAGCGGGGCCGCCGGGCTCAGGACCAGGTCCCCCGGGGATAACCGCAGCACCGGCCTGTCGAATACCACGAACGCCGAGGACAGGCCCGGGACACTGAGGGCCTTGATGGTCGTGTATCCCGTTGCGGGGTCGTAGGAATAGGCCGATCCCGGGACCGATGTCACGTCACCGGTCTCAGGGTTCCATATGGACGGGTCCCCCAGGGACCTGAACTTGGTATCGTTGTAGTAATAGCTCCAGTAGTTGTTGACAAGAAAGTACATCTCGAAGTCCTGTCCGGTCCTCTTCTGGTAATAGATGCCCTTGTCGACGGGCGTCGGGATCAGCAGGTCCTCCTTCATAGCGGCCCGCAGCGGTGGCCCCAGCACCTCGATTTTGCCGTTACCTCTAATGCTCACGCCGCCATTGGAATTGGTCCGCTCAAGGTAACCGGTGCCCCCTATCGGTCCCATGTCGAAGACCGCGTTGACCATCGATGTGATGTGGGCGTCCGTCCCGTTCTCGGCCGAGGCCTTGGGCAGGTCCCCGACGGCGACGACGATGCCGCCCGCGTCGTAGAACGCCTTGACCTTCTCCATGGTCGCGGTCCTGATTGTGTCCATCTCGGGGACTACCAGGACCTTGAGGTCCAGGCCCGAGACCCCGTGGTGCAGGACCGTGGCGCCGGTGTCGTTGACGATGGACGACGCCATGACGCTCTCGTCATTGAGGTAGATGAAGTCCAGCTGGTCCTGGAGCATGTTCTTGGTCAAGCAGGTGAACGAGTAATCGTGCACGGACGCAGGGAACGCTCCCGAGTCCCAGACGGTCGTGTTCAGGGGGACGTACTCCCCCTGTATGCTGGTTATTGGATACAGGACCCCGATCTCCGTCGTGTACCTTCCCTGGTCCAGCATGTAGGCGGTCCTTCCGACCTGCTCCGAATGATGCTTCAGG
>Ga0315282_10017188_pt1 | contig 10467 bp, 9 predicted proteins | sample YL17G07_20_MG_FD_203693 | JGI IMG/M metagenome (GOLD analysis project Ga0315282, IMG submission 203693) | Sediment microbial communities from Yellowstone Lake, YNP, Wyoming, USA - YL17G07_20 | ecosystem: Environmental > Aquatic > Freshwater > Lake > Sediment | place: USA: Wyoming | collected... | reverse complement strand
GCGCCGTTGCGTGACCGTGCTTGTTCGCCCACGTGACCATGCACGGCCACGCAACAGCGCGTGGCCGTGCCACCCGGCAATCTCGTATCGCGCTAGACACGTATGAAGCGGCGGGGGATCTTCACAACAAGGAGACCACCTTGGAGCGCACCGTCGTCCTGCTGAAGCCCGATGCCGTCCAGCGCGGCCTCGTCGGCCGCCTCGTGGCCCGGTTCGAGGAGAAGGGCCTGAAGATCGTGGCCCTGAAGATGGCCCGGGTCAGCCGGGCCCTGGCCGAGCGCCATTACGCCGCCCACCAGGGCAAGGATTTCTACGAGCCGCTCCTCGGGTTCGTGACCAGCGGGCCGATGGTCCTCGCGGTGCTCGAAGGCAAGGGGGCCGTGGCGGTCGTCCGCCAGATGATGGGGGCGACGTTCGGCGCCGCGGCCGAGCCGGGCACCCTGCGCGGCGACTTCGGCCTCTCGAACCGCTTCAACCTGGTGCACGGGAGCGATTCGCCCGAGGCCGCCCAGCGCGAGATGGCCCTCTTCTTCAAGCCCGACGAGCTCATCGACTGGCAGCCGGCCGCCTGGCCGTGGATCTACGATTTCTCGACCGGCGACGCCGTGTAGGAATTGCGGATTGTGGATTGAGAATTGCGGATTGGCGGCGGGGGGTTCTTGCCCGTTCTAATCCGCAATCCTCAATTCGCAATCCGCAATGTGGTGCAACCGGGCGGTTTGCGTGTGGCAAGGAGCGTCCCATGCCCAGCCTCAGCCAACGTGAAGTAGTTATCGAAGCCCTTTCCTTCCGCCGCCCGCCCTACGTTCCCTGGGCGTGGTCGATGACGGAGCGCTCGGCCGAGCGGATGAAGGCCCACCTCGGCACGGCGGACCTCGACGCCTTCGCCGGCTCGCACTTCTTCGAGCTCGAGCCGGTCAACGGGCGGTTCGCGAAGGTCGATGCCACGCACCTGCGCGACACCTACGGCGTCGTCTGGGACCGCAGCGTCGACAAGGACATCGGCGTGCCGGTCGAGTGGCCGATCCGTCGGCCGGAAGACCTGGACCGCTACGAGTGGCCCGACGTGACGCGCGAGGACCTGTACGCGGGCGTGGCCGGGGCCTTCGCCGGGCACGGCCGCCTCTTCAGGCGCTACCAGGTCGGCTTCTCGCTGTACGAGCGGGCGTGGACGATGCGGGGCATGTCGGACCTGTTGATGGACATGGTGGCGCGGCCGGAGTTCGTAGAGAAGCTTCTCGATAAGATCGTCGAGAGCAACCTGCGCCAGGTGCGCAAGGCCCTCACGTTCGACATCGACGCGGTGTACTTCGGCGACGATTACGGGATGCAGACGGGCCTGATCATGGGCGTCGAGCACTGGCGGCACTTCTTCAAGCCGCGCCTGGCCCGGATGTTCGCCCCCGTGCGCGAGGCGGGCAAGTTCGTCTGCCTGCACTCGTGCGGCCGCGTGACCCAGATCCTCGACGACCTCGTCGAGATCGGCCTGAACTGCTTCAACCCGTTCCAGCCCGAGGTGATGGACGTTTTTGCGCTGAAGAAGAAGTACCACGGACGCCTGGCGTTCCACGGCGGGATGAGCATCCAGAAGGTGCTGCCGTTCGGCACGCCCGAGGAGGTGCGCCGCGCGACCGAGCGCCTTCTCGACGCGGGCCGCCCGGGCGGCTACATCTTCTCGCCCGCCCACGCCGTGCCCGGCGACGTGCCGCCGGAGAACCTCGTGGCCATGATGGAGGTCGTCCGCGCGCAGCGGGGCGTGGCGTCTTGATACTTTCCAGTTCGCCGCCGAATCATCCGAGCCCGCCGCGGAAGCGGCGGGAGATGCCCACGTTCACAGTCTCCCGCGAGTGCCGTTCACGTGCCACGGGTTGCTTGCCAACCCGTGATGACAGTAGTCTTTCTTCCCTATGGTGTTACGGAATATGGAAGAGAGGCTACGATAACCACGGGTTGACAAGCAACCCGTGGCACATGAAGAATCGCCAGTTGCGCATACCGGCCGCGGCGGTCTCGAAAGATGGAAACTGTTGCCTTCTTGACTGCGTCGCTCCGTCACTCTGTGACTGCGTCACTTTGCTCTTGCCCGCTGTGCACCTTTCGCTTTGAACAGCCTGCGACGTGCCTTATAATGGCGGCCGCCAAGAGATGCGGAGAACACCGTGATTCGCCGAATTGATGCGAGAGCGCCGCAAGGCCGCGAGGAAGTGGATTGTCTCCGCGCCAAACTGAGCGCCGCGGAGGGGATGGTCTCGGGGGGCACGAAAAGCGCCGAAGCCGAAGGACGGGTGCGCGAGGTGCTTGACGATGTCGGGCTCCGCGGCGACGCCGCCGTCTGCGAGTGGACCCGCAAGTTCGACCGCACGGAGGTCACGCCCGAGACCCTGCGCGTCCCCGAGGAGGCCCTCGAGGCCGCCTACAAGGCGATGCCGAAGGAGTTCATCCGCACCGTCACGCGCATCCGCAACTCCGTGCGGCGGTTCCAGCGGCACATCCGGCACCGCGGCCGAAAGCCGATCAGCCGCGACGGACGGCGCCTGGGCCTGGTGTACCGTCCGCTGGCCCGCGTGGGCGTGTACGTGCCCGGCGGCCGCGCGTTTTATCCTTCGACCCTCCTGATGACGGCCGTGCCGGCCCTGGCGGCGGGCGTGCCGGAGGTCGCCGTGGCGTGCCCGCCCACCGAGGGCGGCGACGTGCACCGCGGCGTCCTCGCCATCTGCCGCGTCATCGGCGTCGCGGAGGTCTACCGCATGGGCGGCGTGCAGGCGATTGCCGCCTTTGCCTATGGCACGAAGACGGTCCGGCCGGTCGAGAAGATCGTCGGGCCGGGCAACCTGTACGTGCAGATGGCGAAGCGCCTGGTCTTCGGCACGGTGGGCATCGACAGTTTCGCCGGGCCGAGCGAGGTGATGGTGCTGGCCGACTCGACCGCCGACCCCCGCCTCGTGGCTGCCGACATGCTCAGCCAGGCCGAGCACGACCCGGGGTCCGCCATTCTCGTCACGCCCGACGCCGCCCTGGCCGACGCCGTGGCGGCCGAGGTCGAGGCCCAGGTGGCCCCGCTCTCGCGGGCCGAGGCGACAAGGGCGGCGCTCGATCAGTACTCCGCCATCGTCGTCGTGGCCGACCTCGATGAGGCCGCGCGGGTCACCAACGACTTCGCGCCGGAGCACCTGGAGATTCAGACCGAGCGGCCGGAGGAGGTCCTCCGGAATATCCGTTGTGCCGGGGCGGTCTTCCTCGGCCGATATACCCCGGTGGCGGTGGGCGATTACGTGGCCGGGCCGAGCCACACGCTGCCGACCGGCGGCACCGCCCGCTGGGCGAGCGGCCTCACGGCCAACGATTTCCTGCGCTCGATGAGCGTCATCGGGTACGACCGCGCCGCCCTCGACGCCGATGCCGCCGACATCTTCCGCATGGCCGAGACCGAGGGCCTCACCGCCCACGCCGAGAGCGTGCGAAAGCGGCTGGAGGCGAATCCGTGAGCGGCGCGTGAATGGCCGGTTGTTCGCGTGCCACGGGTTGCTTGCCAACCCGTGGTCATCGTAATCCGTTTTCCTTACTGCTTTACGCAGTATGGAAGTGAGGCCATAATAACCACGGGTTGACAAGCAACCCGTGGCACGTGCAAAAAGGATCGCGCCAGGCCGTGAGTTATCTCCGAAAGAACATCGCCGCGATGGCGGGCTACACGCCGGGCGAGCAGCCGGGCGCCGGCGAGCGCGTCGTCAAGCTGAACACCAACGAGAACCCGTATCCGCCCTCGCCGCGGGTCCTGGAGGCCCTGCGCGCCATCGACGGCTCGCGCCTGCGCCGCTATCCCGACCCGATGGCCAACCGCGTCCGCGACCTCGTGGCCCGCATGTTCGGCCTGGCGCGCGAGAACGTCCTCTGCGGCAACGGCAGCGACGAGCTCCTCACGCTCGTCATGCGGGCGTGCGTGGGCGAGGGGCAGCGGCTGGTCTATCCCACGCCCACGTACTCGCTGTACCCGGTGCTCGCCGAAATCCAGGGGGCCGAGGCGGTCGAGGTCCCCACGGCCGAGGATTTCTCGCTGCCCATGGGGCCGCTCGCGCGGGCGCATGGCCAGGTCATGATGATCTGCAACCCGAACGCGCCGACGGGCGTCTTCACGCCGGTCGAGACCATCGGCCTCTTGGCCGAGCGGTTCCCCGGCGTCGTGGTGGTCGACGAGGCGTACGTCGATTTCGCCTCCGACCACGCGATGCGCCTGGCCGCCGCGCGGCCGAACGTGCTCGTCTTCCGGACGCTGTCGAAGTCCTACAGCCTCGCGGGCCTGCGGTTCGGCTACGCGGTCGGGCCTGCCGACCTCATCTCCGGGCTGGAGAAGGTCAAGGACTCGTACAACGTCGACGCGGTGTCGATCGCGCTGGCCGCGGCGGCGCTGGAGGACCAGGCGTGGATGCGGGCGAACGTCGAGAAGGTCCGCGCGGAGCGCGCCCGCGTGGCGGAGCGCCTGCGCGGCCTCGGGTTCGACGTCACGCCGTCCGAGGCGAACTTCCTCCTGGCCCGCGTGCCCGGCGGGACGGGGCAGGGGTGGTACGAGGGCCTGAAGGCGCGCGGCGTCCTGGTTCGCTGGTGGGACCTGCCGCGCCTGGCCGATAAGCTGCGCATCACCATCGGCACGCCCGAGGAGAACGACGCGTTCCTGGCGGCCGCCGAGCGGATGAAAAAGGAGGTGCCCGCGTGAGCCCCGAACCCAGGAAGACCGACCGGCGGGCCGAGATCCGCCGCCAGACGCACGAGACCTCCGTCGAGCTCGAGCTCAACCTGGACGGCGAGGGCCTGGCGGACCTGGAGTCGCCCGTCGGGTTCCTGAACCACATGCTCGCCCTGCTGGCGCGGCACGCCCTCGTGGACCTCAAGGTGAAGGCCCTCGGCGACACCGACGTGGACTTCCATCATACGGTCGAAGATATCGGCATCTGTCTTGGCCAGGCGCTCGACCGGGCGCTGGCCGCCAAGGAGGGGATCGCGCGCTTCGGCGCCGCGGCGGTGCCGATGGACGAGGCGCTCGCCCAGGTGGCCGTCGATCTCTCGGGCCGCCCGTTCTTCGTCTATCACGTGACGTTCCCCGGCGAGCGGATCGGCGACTTCGAGACCCAGCTCGTGGGCGAGTTCCTCCAGGCCGTCGCCACGCACGGCAAGCTCACGCTTCACGTGGCCGTGCCGTACGGCTCGAACGATCACCACATCGCCGAGGCGATCTTCAAGGGCCTCGCCCGCGCCCTCAAGGCCGCCGTCTCGCGCGACCCGCGCGTCTCCGGCACGCCGTCGACGAAGGGTGTACTGTAGAGGAAGTGACGAAGTGACAGAGTGACGAAGTGACCAAGTGACGACGTGACCAAGTGACGACGTGACCAAGTGACGACGTGAAAGAGTGACACAGCGACGAAGCAGAAGGGTACCTGCCTGTTCTTACTCTGTCACTGTGTCACTCCGTCACTTCGTCACTCCGTCACTTTCGTTGAAACGACGAGCCCCGATCGTACGGACCGGGGCTCCCCGAATTCTCTGCGCCGCCAACTACTCGATGGTCGCCGTCTCCGGCAGGCCGCCCACCAGGGGCAGGGCGTAGTCGACGAACGGCGGGCAGATGTCATTGCCGCCGGGGCAGATGAACTGGGCCGGCACCGCGCGGTTCTTCCCCGCCACCTTCTCCAGCGGCACGAGCTGGAGGAAGGACTTGTAGCTGCGGCCGGGGGCCCGCTTGATGGCGACCGACCCGTCATGGCCCAGGCACGCGTGCTTGACGGCCGCGCGGCCGACGTGCCGGGCCTCGCGGGCGTCGACCTTGCTCGCGAAGCCGGGGAATGACCGCTGGAGATATCCGAACGTGTCGGCCCGCACGCGCGACACGTCCGTGCCTTCCTTGACGCGGCCCGCCAGGAAGTCGGCCAGGACGCCCGTGCCCGAGAGCTGGAAGTGGCCGAAGGCGTCGCGTTTCGGCGCGCCGAAGAGGTTCTTGGCCTCGTCCTTGAGGCCCTCGGCGAGCGTCTGGCCGGCGATCTCGGCCCAGAGCTTGCCGTTGGGGTTCCGGATGCCCTCGCTGGCGCAGACCACGCACCGGCCGTACTTCGCGCAGGCCTCCTTGACGTCGGCCACGAACTTCTCCATCGTCAGGGGCGCCTCGGGCAGGTAGATCAGGTGCGGCCCGTCGCCCTCGCGCCGGCGGGCGAGGACCGTGGCGGCCGTCAGCCATCCGGCGTCGCGGCCCATGATGACGTCGATCTTGACGCCGGGCAGGCTGCGGTTGTCAAGCTCGTCGCCGCGGACGGCGCTCGCCACGAACCGGGCGGCGCTGCCGAAGCCCGGCGCGTGGTCGTTCTCCATCAGGTTATTGTCGATCGTCTTGGGAACGTGGACCGCCCGCATCTCGTACCCGGCGGCGCGGGCCTTCTCGGTCACGACCTGGGCCGCCAGGGCCGAGTCGTCGCCGCCCACGTAGAAGAAGAAGCGGATGTCGTGCTTCCGGAAGACCTCGATCATGGCCGCGCAGTCTTCCGGCGTCGGCTTGTGGCGGACGCTGCCGAGCGCCGCCGCCGGCGTGGCCGCGATGGTCTCCAGGAGCGTGGCGCGGAGCTTGAAGAGCTCGATGAACTGTTCCTTCAGGATGCCCTTCGTGCCGTGCCGGGCGCCGAAGAGCTTCTTGATCTCCTTGTGCCGGCGGGCCTCCTCGATCACGCCGACCAGGCTCTGGTTGATGACGGCGGTCGGGCCGCCCGATTGCCCGACCAGCGCGTTGCCCGTCAGTTTGACCACCACAGCATCTCCTTTGCCCGAAGCTACCCCCCGGCAGCCTCAAAGGCGGGTATCCTTTCCGAAGAGGGGCCGATTGTCAAGCCCTTTTGCCCTGATGTGGTGAGGGCTCAGTTACGGACCCTGACTTTGGCAAGCATGGTAGCATGCCCATGGCTAGCGCGGTGGGCGCTCAACTCCGTGCGCGGCGGGTCTCCTGACCCGCCGCGCGGGGACGCAGCCCCTCGCGCAAAATGAGGCACTTACGCGGCGGCTCAGGAGAGCCGCCGCGCACGGACCGCAAGAGCCGCCGCGGCGGGCAACGGCGCGCTACCGTGGCGCCCATCCCGGGGTCTCCTCGCTCCCCCGTGTGGTAGCCGCGGCCGGCTTGTCCGGTCATGCCGCCGCCATTTCCTTGCGGCCCCATGCCCAACGCGGTAGCATATTTCGCGAAGTGGGCGCCATGGGGCGAAAAGGAGGCCGAGCCATGAGAGGGCTGCGTATGCTGGTCGTCGCGCTGGGGTCGGTCGCGGTACCCGCGCTGCTTGGCGCTCTCGATGCCGCCTCGGCCGCCGAGGTTGCCCCGTACGGCGCCTGGAAGAACGGTCCGCCCGCCGAGGCCGGCTACTTCCCCATCGCCGTCTGGCTCCAGGACCCGAAGAAGGCGCCCGACTACAAGGCCGCCGGCATCAACCTGTACGTGGGCCTGTGGAAAGGGCCGACGGAGGAGCAGCTGGCCGCCCTCAAGGCCGCCGGCATGCCCGTCATCTGCGAGCAGAACGGCGTGGGCCTCAAGCACAAGGACGATCCGACCATCGTCGGATGGATGCATGGAGATGAGCCTGATAACGCCCAGTCGCTCCCCTCGGGCAAGGGGTACGGCCCGCCGATTCCGCCCGAGAAGATCGCCGCCGACTACCAGCGCCTCCGCGAGGCCGACCCGACGCGGCCGGTCATGCTCAACCTCGGCCAGGGCGTCGCGTGGGACGGCTGGTACGGCCGCGGCGTCCGCACGAACCACCCCGAGGATTACCCGGAATACGCCAAGGGCGGCGACATCATCTCGTTCGACATCTACCCGGTGGCCCACTCCAAGCCCGAGATCCAGGGCAAGCTGGAGTACGTGGCCCGCGGCGTCGAGCGGCTGGTCAAGTGGGCCGCGCCGCCGAAGGTCGTCTGGGACTGCATCGAGTGCACGCGCATCGGCAGCGACCAGAAGGCGACGCCGGCCCAGGTGAGGGCCGAGGTGTGGATGTCGCTCATCAGCGGCTCGCGCGGCCTCATCTATTTCGTGCACGAGTGGAAGCCCAAGTTCAACGAGCACGCGCTCCTGGATGACCCGGAGAGGCTGGCGGGCGTGACGGCGATCAACAAGGAAATCCGCGAGCTCGCGCCCGTCCTCAACAGCCCCACGGTGGCCGAGAAGGCGGAGTCGCCCGGCCCGGACACGCTGGTGAAGGCCATCGTCAAGCGGCACGGCGGCGCGACGTACGTGCTGGCGGTCAACATGCGAAACGTGGCGGCGAAGCCGGCGCTGGCGCTCGCCGACGTGGCGGCCGACTCAAGCGCCGAGGCGATCGGCGAGGGGCGCACCGTCAAGCTCGAAGGCGGCCGGCTGGCCGACGACTTCAAGCCGTACGCAGTACACCTGTACAAGATTCAGTAAGTACAATTTAGCCGCCCAGCTTGCTGGGCGCGTGTTGTGAAGCGGCAGGCGATCCAAGTTCACGAGGCCATTCCCGATGCCCGACTGGCTTATCGTCATCGCACAAGTCTTCGAGGCCGGGATGCTGATTTGTTTCGGCGTCGCGTGGCCGGTGGACATCGTGCGGACGTTGCGGGCCCGCCGCGTCGAAGGCAAGAGCGTCACCTTCATGGGCCTGATCTTCCTGGGCTACTTGAGCGGCATGATCGCGAAGTTCCTCCGCGCCGGCGTGGCGGAGAGCTGGCCCGAGCCGGTGACGCTTCTATACGCCCTCAACGCCGTGCTCGTGGCGATCGACATCGCGCTGGTTCTGCATTTCCGCAAGCAGGCGGGGAAAATGTAGGCCGGGGCGAAGCCCCGGCTTTGTGGCTGCACACGGCACAATCATGCCGGGGCTTTGCCCCGGCCTACATGCTCAACGCGGTCGCCTCCGGCTCCCCGCTAAACAAGGCTGTCTTTGCCGTTGGCCGTTCAATCCGCAATTCGCAATCCGCAATCCGCAATGTCGTTACAGCCGCCACGGCGCCCGCATGGGCTGATCGACGAGGCGGTTGGCGAAGTCGTCGCCGATGAACCGCTGGGCCACCGGGTCGAAGCGGAGTTTTCGCCCGGTGCGGATGGCGGCGTTCGCGATGTGCACCAGCATGTTGCTCCGGTTGCCGTTGACCTCGTTCAGGCCGAACTTCCTGCGCGTGCGGACCGAGACGTTGAAGTCCGAGACCTGCGGCTCGGGCTCCGGCAGCGTCTTCAGGGCCTGGGCGATGTCGGGCGGGTCGCTGCGCATGCCGGGGTAAAGCCTGCCCTTGGGCCCCTCGATGTACGGCTGCCCCTCGGTCTCGTTCCTGCCCCACTCGCAGGATTCGAGGATGATGCGGCAGCCATCGGCATACTTCATTTCCACGCGGCCCCACATCCTCACGGCGTCGGGGTGGGGCGGCCACGGGGCCCACGCCTCGACCTCGACGGGGCTGGTGCCGTCCTTCCCGAGCAGGTACTGAACCGGGTCGAGGTAGTGCTGGCCCATGTCGGCCAGGCCGCCGCCGTCGTAGTCCCAGTATCCGCGGAAGCTGCCGTGCGTGCGGTGCGGGTGATACGGCTTGTACGGCGCGGGGCCGAGCCAGAAATCGTAGTCGAAGCCGGGCGGCACCGGCTGCGGCTCCTGGTGGGTCTGCCCGCTCCACATCGAGGTCTTCCAGTCGAAGCCGGTGAAGCGGCTCACGCGGATCGTGAGCGGCCAACCCAAGAGGCCGCTCTCGACGATCTGCTTGATCGGCTTGACGGGGGTGCCGAAACCGTAGAAGCCGCCGTTCAGGCGGAACCACGTGTTGAGGCGGAACATGCGGCCGTACCGCTGCACGGCGTTGATGACCGGCTGGCCCTCGCCGATGGTGCGGGTCATGGGCTTCTCGCACCAGATGTCGCAGCCGGCCTGGGCGGCGGCGATCGAGACCAGGGCGTGCCAGTGCGGCGGCGTGGCGATGTGCACGATGTTGATGTCGCCACGGTCGAGCACCTCGCGGAAATCCTTGTATCCCTTGCACGCCTCGCCGGCCTTCTTGACGGCGGCCGCCAGGTGGCCCGCGTCGACGTCGCAGACCGCCAGGAGCCTGGCACCCGAGTCGCCGCGCACGTAGTCGATGTGGCCCGACCCCATGCCGCCGACGCCGATGACCGCGTGCGTGAGCATCTCGGCGGGCGAGACGTAGGCCGGCCCGCCGAGGACGTGACGCGGCACGAGGGTGAAGGTCGTCAGGGCGGCGGCCGCCTTGAGCGACCGGCTGAGGAGCGAGCGGCGCGAGAATCGGTTGCCCGGCGTCATCGGCTGTCTCCTACAGGGAACGTGCGCATGGTAATCAATGCGCCGCGACAATCAAGAGTTTAGAAGCTGTTTCACAAGCGCCCATCAGCGCTGCATAGCGCGGCGGGCAGTCTTGCCCGCCGCGAGAATGCGGGCGCGTACGCGCGGTGGGCAAGACTGCCCACCGCGCTATCGCCGGTTCTGA
>Ga0315282_10017187_pt1 | contig 10467 bp, 8 predicted proteins | sample YL17G07_20_MG_FD_203693 | JGI IMG/M metagenome (GOLD analysis project Ga0315282, IMG submission 203693) | Sediment microbial communities from Yellowstone Lake, YNP, Wyoming, USA - YL17G07_20 | ecosystem: Environmental > Aquatic > Freshwater > Lake > Sediment | place: USA: Wyoming | collected... | reverse complement strand
TATTTTGTGGAGTGAGCAAAACAACCGCTTGTTTTGCGCGAGGGCATCGAAGACCGCAGCGATGTCCCGCCGACAATTGGGAGGCGGGACCGCGAGGGGCGGCCTGCAAGCAGATTGTCGGAAGATAATCTGACTTGTAGGCAACTCCCCACATCTCCACAATTCAAAACTTTTTATCAAAAAAACTAATATTCCGTTGGTCTTTTTGGTTTATCGGTGTTTTGCAAAATCAGCGTTTTAGGGACAGATGACGGGACTGGAAAATCTTATTCCATTTTGTGGAGATGATTTTTGTTTGGTATAATAAAAACATATGAGAAAAATTATATTTTTGCTGATTGTTTTATCTTTTGTAATTGCTGGCTGTAGGGCTTTGGCCGAAGAAAATCTTCCTGATCCGGGAACCTTGCCCGACAGCACGTTTTATTTCCTCAAATCCTGGAAAGAATCAATCCAGACGTTTTTCACTTTTGGAGCGGAGAATAAAGTCAAACAATATTTGCATCTTGCCGAAGTCCGGCTGGCCGAATATCAGAAAATGATTGAGAAAGGAAAGACAGAAATTGCTCAAAAGACGCTTGATAAATATGAAAAACGTTTAAATCATGCTACTCAAAAGATTGAAGAATTAGAAAATAAAGGCAAGGACGTCAAAAATATTTCCAAGGAACTGCTGGATATCACATCAAAACACATTAATATTTTGGAGAGAAATCTTCAAAAAGTTCCTGAAACCGGCAAAGAAGGAATTAAAAAAGCTTTGGATGCAGCAAAAAAAGAAAAAGATTCGGCTGTAACCAAACCAGCTTCGGAAATAATAGAAAAAGATACTCTCGTGATATCAGATGACCTTTGGTTTGACGGGGAAATAGTTAAAATAAAAAATAATTTCTATAGAATGTATTTCGAGGAAAAAGGTGTGGTGTATAGCGCAATCTCATCTGATGGGATAAATTGGACGCAAGAAGCGGGTAGCAGAGTTGAAGGGACGATGCCTGCTTTGCTTGAATTACCGAATAGGAGAACAAGAATTTATTATCAAAGAATAATTGACGGGAAAGAGGTTTTCCTTAGCGCCATTTCAGAAGATGGTTTAAATTTTCAGAAGGAAGAGGGAGTAAGGCTATCTGCAGGCGATGCATATGATTCGTTAGGCATCAAAGTACCAAATATTATTAAATTACCCAATGGAGGATACAGAATGTATTATGCTGGTAAATTTTCTGAACCAAGAGCTCCAGAAGGATTTAAGGAAATGATTTTGAGCGCATATTCAGATGATGGCCTTAATTTCAGAAAAGAAGAAGGATCAAGAATTAATTCAGAAAGTATCCACTCCGGAGCCTTATGGAGTCCATATGTAATTTATGAAAATGACTCTTATGTTATGTACTTCACAGCAGGAACACGGGATTTACTCAAAAGCGGAATTTATACGGCAAATTCCAAGGATGGATTAAGTTTTGATATCCCGACACTGATTGTTGGGCGCGACCCTTCATTGGGAAACCAGCTTATAAAAAATGAATTTGGTGGAGTATTAGGTGCTCCTGAAGATCCTTTTATTTTAAAGAGCGATAGCAGAAAATTTCTTTATTATTGGATAGGTGGCAAAGGAATATTCTTAAAGATACTCCCGGTTTAACCCCTCAAGAATCAGTATTGTTGAATTGCCCTTGGAAAACTTATTAAATAAGTTATTCTATAATTTATTATGAAAAAATATCCTCTTATTCTATATGTGGTGGCGATGGTAGCCGTCATAGTCGGTGTAGATTTAGTGTTCTTCAGAAATCATCCCTGGGAACGGCTGATAGTAAATATTGGCATTGTCTTGGTGTTCGCAGCTTTCTACTTGAGATTCCTCGGGCGATAGCACCTTTTGCCCATTGTTGTATTACCAAAAATTTATTCAATCTCTTTTGAAGTAAATCCAAATCCCCGAACTCTCCGACCCTCTCCTACGCTAAAGCTACGGAAGAGCAAAGCAGTCAATTCGTCTGAAATCGTCCTTCAGGGCGAGCAATTTCAAAAAGCCAGTTTTATCTGGTTTTTTGGTTGGACCCATTGTGGACGGTAGAACTTTTTAATTTTAGACTGAGGTTATGAAAAAATATCCTCTAAGTCTATATGTAGGGTGCCAAATTATTTACCAAGCCCTCCTTGGGTCACGCCAACCAACGTGGCCTTTTTATTAAAATCACATTGACAATCTTGGGCAAGAGAGTTATATCAAAACTATGGATCGCGCGAAACATATAATAGAAAAACTACTTACGGAAGCCGACGTACGGATAAACGGAAGCCGTCCCTGGGATATCCGTATCCATAACGAGCGTTTTTATGGCGCGGTGCTTAGGGGTGGGAGCTTAGCTTTTGGAGAAACCTATGTGGCGGGTTGGTGGGACAGCGATCAATTGGACGAACTCATTGCGCGGCTTTTTTTGAATAAAGTAACAGAAAAAGTTCGCCATACTCCTGCCACCATCTTACTTTTTATCAAGGCATATTTAGGAAATCTGGGGAAAAAAAGCAACGCCTTCGAGATCGGCCGTCGCCATTATGATCTTGGCAATGATCTCTTTGAACTGATGCTTGATGAGCGGATGACATACACCTGCGGCTATTGGAACTCTTCGGTATCAGGGCAGGAGATGACGCTTGATGAGGCGCAGGAAGCGAAACTCGACCTCGTATGCCGTAAATTGGATCTCAAGGCGGGACAGGAAATTCTGGATATAGGCTGTGGATGGGGGAGCTTCGCTAAGTTTGCGGCAGAGCGGTATGGCGTTCGCGTAGTTGGGACCACCGTTTCGGAAGAACAGATGAAACTGGGCCGCGAGCTTTGTAAAGGATTGCCGATAGAATTTAGATTGGAAGATTACCGCGATACGAAAGGTACTTTTGACCATATTGTATCGCTCGGTATGTTCGAACACGTAAGCTACAAAAATTATCAGATATATATGAGAGTCATCCGCGATCATTTAAAAGATGGTGGTTTGTTTCTCTTGCATACGATAGGCAGCGCTGTTTCCACTATCCATACTGATCCGTGGATCAGTAAATACATTTTCTCAAAAGGAATGCTTCCCTCCGTTCAGCAAATCGGGAAAGCAATCGAAGGACTGTTTGTAATGGAGGATTGGCACAACTTCGGCGCTGATTATGATAAGACGCTCATGGCGTGGTTTAAAAATTTTGAGCGGAATTGGAAGAGGATTAGCAGGAAATACGGCGAAACATTCTATCGCATGTGGAAATTCTATCTTCTTTCCTGCGCCGGCTCTTTCCGCGTGCGGGATAATCAGTTGTGGCAGATTATCCTGTCCAAAAAAGGCGTTTCCGGCGGATATCACCCAGTGCGATAAGGACGGAGTGAGTTTCAAATAAGGCGATTACCCATTGTTCTAAAGTCGTCCTACTTGATAAGCGCTTCGACAAGCTCAGTGCAAGCCAATAAAAAAAACGCTGATGAGGCGTTTTTAATTTGGAGCTTACTGATTCCTTATGATGTCTAGCGGGATCTGGAGCCACGAGGACTTTGACCGCGTGCAGGAGATGGAGCCGGGGCGGCCGGGGGAGCTACCCTAATGGGCTCGGGCCGGGGAACTGGTGGTGCGGGTTGCGCGTAACGGGGAGCCGGCGGGGCAGGAGAGCGCAACTCCCGGCTTCTTTGTGGGTCTTGCGCAGGACTTTCCAGCGATCTAGCCGGCGGTCTAATTGGCGGTGTATTTTGATCTGGCGGTCGTCTTGGCGGTTTAATCGGATAATTTACAGGGGGCCTGGGCGGGACCAAGCGGCGGCCATAACTTGGCGGATAGGACCAATGTCTTTGCCAATAATAGGAAGAATACCAATAACCGCCGTAGAAATAGTAATCATTCCATCGATAAGGATACGGAAAGTATTCTATGTAGTAATTATGGCGGTGGCCGCAAAGCTGGCAGATGAAATCCATCCTGAAATGCCGGTCGCCCGGGCACTTGAAGACCGTAGTTTCATAAGATGCTCCCACATAGGGACACACAAACTGGATTGTCATTTCCTGTACGCCGGGAGTTTCGGGCAAACATAGTGTAAACCGCCTAACGGCGCAACCTGCGAAAACACATACAAAGGCAACAAAAATAGCAACAAACGCAAATCTCCATCGGAACATGGCACCCTCCCTTGCTTGGCTTTTAAAGAGCCACTTTCATATTATATCCGATAAAAATTATCGTCAAATACAGGACCATAGAAAAAAACAAATCGTGGCTGAAAATAAAAACCGGACGGTTAGTCCGGGTTTTTTTCTCTTGTGTATTTTTCCAAGCTTTCTAAAAACAAAGTTTTCTTTTGTTTTTTCCGCCAGTGCTTAAGTAATCGGCGGCCATCATATTTGACGAGGTCGCCAAGCCGTTCATAGTGCCAGCGACGCCAGCGATACCAGCCCCTTATTAAATAATCAAACGGGAAAGCAGCCGTTCTCAATAAAATTTTCAGGGAATTGATTCTGTTGTAAAACCAGCCCATGATCCTCATCGGCATTTCCTGAAGTTCCGCCAAGGTCATATTGTCAGGGATGAAACAGGTATAACTTCCGTCGTATTTACTCCACGGGACGACGTCCAAAGGGAAAAGCCGGCCTTCTCTTTCCAATCTTTTGCGCAAGTCGGAACCAACTATCGGCACCGGGTGTAGAATCTGAATACTGCTGATTTTGGCTTTGCGGATAAATTTTCTGAATCGCTGGGCCATTTCATCAACGCTAAGTTCGCTGATTTTTTTACTGTGCGGATAACCAAAAATAAACATGCCGTGCACCCAGAAATGGCGGCGCAGAATTTTGGTCCACTCAATCATTTTTTTGGAATTATACCCCTTACGCATGGCGAAAAGGTCTTCGTCTATCGGCGACTCATAGCCGACGCAAACCATCCTAACGCCAGCTTTTTTCATCGCTTCAATAAACACCACGTTTTTTGCCGCCTCCAATCTTATCTGAACCGCGAAGCTTAAGCTGTCGCTGTACTTTTCGGAAACCAATCTGAAAAATTCAATCGTGCCGTTAGTATCCTCTTCAAGCCGGTCGTCAACGATAAAGAAAGAATCGGCGCCTCGGGTCTCAACCAGCCAGTTAACGGTGTTGAACAGATACCGCGCGCTGGCCCATCTGACCCCGCCTCTAACGCTGCAAAATTCGCAGTTCCTTCCGCAGCCGCGGATACGGCCTATCGGATATAACTTGAGTTTTTTAACATACTTCAAAAGTCCAAAGTCGGGGTAGGGTAACTCATCAAGATTAATTTCAAGCATCCCCGGAGGATTTCTTTTCTGCCGGCCATTATCCCAGAACGAAATTCCGGAGATATCGGAAACCGATTCTCCTTTTTGAAGCGAAGACAAAATCTGCCGGATTACTATTTCTGCGTCGCCATGAACGACGATATCAATATTTCCGTTCAGTGCTTCTTCGGGGCAATAATGCGTGTGCCAGCTGCCGGCAATATTAATTGCTCCTTGCGCGCGATAAAATTTTGCCAGTGCAAAAACTCTGTCCATCGTGGAAGTTAGCCCGCAATAAAATCCCACAGCCGAAGCCGGGTTTTCCGCCTGCAATTTGCTGTGATCGGGCAGGCCGTTCTCATTCCTCGGCCCACCGTAATTATTTTCATCAATCACTTCAACTCGCCAACCCCAAATCCTGCTTGCTGCCGTTGCCGCCATTATTGGTCCGAGAGATGTTGTCCTTCCGGCTATCCGCGTATAAATATTCATTTCCGGAGAAGCCGGGATAATAAAACGGGTCAGAGGCCAGCCGTTTTCGTTTGGAAGCTTCATAATTTCTCCAGTTTTAAAATAACTGCTTAAAATATAAAGCATCCAACGGTTTTTGTGAAGCCCTCATCTGATTTGGAAAAAATTCGTCAAAACCTTATACTATAACCAGGAGACGAAATTAACGGTTCTTAGGCGAAATATGGGGCTCTGGGAAAAATATAAACTCTACACTCAAAACAGAAAAAATCTCGGGTTATTGGCGGTTAGCGTGCTGTTTTTAATCGTCGGCATTTTGGTGACCTATTTCGCGATAGTATACGCGACTGGCCGCGCCAGCGAACCGGTAACCGATATTATCTTAAGCAACATCCGCGTTTTTGACGTTGACGGCATTTTTCTATACGGCCCGGTTTTATTCTGGATAATTATAGGAGCATATCTTGTCTTTCTTGCCCCCAGAAAACTCCCTTTTTCACTAAAAAGCATCGCTCTTTTTATGGTAATACGCTCCGTTTTCCTTACTATGACTCATATCGGCCCGTTTCTTTCCCACATCGTAATTGACAAGACAGGTATCATTGGTGTTTTCACTTCGGGGAGCGATTTGTTTTTTTCCAGCCATGCCGGTATGCCGTTTCTGGCGGCTTTAATATTCTGGGACAATAAGCTTTTGCGGTACTTCTCGATATTTGCGTCCGTATTTTTCGGAACCGTCGTTTTACTCGCCCATCTCCACTATACAATAGATGTTTTTGCGGCTTTCTTCATCACATATTCCATTTTTCACATCGCGGAAAAATTTTTCAAAAAAGAGCGACTTTTATTTGAAAGCGGTTAAAATACAAATCAATATAGCATAACGATCATACTTATGAGCATTAAACAACCATCTTTTGAGAAACTGCCACGAGAACATGAAATCGCGGCGATAGAAGAAAAAGAACCAGGAGGTATCGAAGAAAAAGATTTCAGTTTCACGGCATCAGACGTCCTAAAAACTCTGCGCCTTCCCGAGGGAAAGAAAATAGAATATATCGGGAGCGCCACTTCCGACTTTCAAGCCGAGCCGCTTTTATTTGATGCCAAAGGACGACCGATGGTTTTCTCCGATTGGGAGATGGAGTTAGTGAAGAAACTTGAGGGCAAGCCATCAAAAATTGTTGGCGGACCGGAGGTAGTGGCGGAACTGCCGCACTTTCATCAATTTAAAGAAGATTATATTCGCCGTTCGGCTGATCTTGGAGAAAATATGTTACAATTTTCCTTGGATTTTGCTCGCCTCTGCCCGGAAGTCGGCGAGTTTAATGAGTCCTTGATGGCCGACTATGTGAAAGCCCTCGCTTTGATTCGGGCACACAATGCCGAGCCGATGCTTGCAATCTACCACTGGCCAATGCCGAAATATCTTTTAACTTTGGATCGGGAAGGGAATATTGAAGCCGGTGGCTGGGAGCATCCCGACGTCGCCCAACACTTCCGTTTTTATGTTGAAAGCGTCGTAGAGTATCTCTCAAGCGAAGACAAAGTTCGCGCCGTTTTGAAATCGCAGGGTTTTACAAAAGACGCCCAGGATAAATTTTTAGCCGAAGGGCTCGTGCGCTATTTTCTCTCCATTAACGAACCTACTTCCATTTTAATCCCGGGATACGTGGCCGGAATTTTCCCACCCTTCAAAAAAGGGAACGTTATCGCTTTCAAAAAAGTTCTCTCCGAATTGGTGGACGCTCACGACATTGCCCGCGATGAAATTAAAGCCGGAAAATTGAAAGTAAAGTCGGGCGAGCCGCAGGTGGGTATCGGTCATAACTGGACCTACTTTGACGGGGTATTGGGAAAGGTTTTAAACGCCGTCGCCAATCGCGGGATTACCAAAAAATTCGAGCGGACCGGCGAGTACAGCGATTTTCTGGGACTCCAGTATTATTTCCGGATGACCGTGCCGCTTCTCTCCCGTCGCGGCCGGGTCTACGGCGAGCATCCGGACTTCGGTGATATTTATCCGCCCGGCATCTATAAACTTTTGAAAAACATGAACGCGACGTACCCCCAAAAAGAAATTTTCGTGTCCGAATTCGGCTTCTCCGACCGGAAAGATGTACGCCGGCCGTATTGGATAATAGAGACAGTCCGCTATATTCTCGAAGCAAAAAAGCACGGTGTGCTAATTAAAGGAATGCTCCTCTGGTCTTTGGTCAATAATTTCGAGTGGGCGCGCGGGATGGAGCAGAAATTTGGGCTTTTCGATGAAAAGGAATTGACACAACCGCTTAAACCGTCCTCTTCGGGCGAAGTGCGGAGCTGGGAAGCTTGGACTGCGATTACTCGGGTGATTCACGACCCATCAGATGAAAATTTGCAAGCGCTCCAGAAAATTTACGAAAGAGCTAAAATTCAATTTACTGCAGACATTTCTAAAGTATAAAAACCGAAAAATCGTGGATTACAACCCCATGGTGCCACTGTGGATTGTAAGCACTGAACACTTTGAGAATTAGGGAATAAACAAGCGGGCAAAAAATTTGACGGGATTCAAAATTAATTAACTATGCCTCATGATTTAGCCGTCTTCATAACGAACTACGGGTATTTGGCCATTTTTGCCTTGGTCTTCTTGCAGGAGATCGGATTCCCCAACCCCGTGCCAAACGAACTGGTGCTCCTTTTCTCCGGATATTTGGCCTATTCGGGGTTATTGAGTTTTCCCCTTATTTTTTTGACGGTCGTGGCGGCAGATTTTATCGGGACATCCCTTTTATATTTTGTTTTTTACTTTTTGGGCGAGGCAATATTAAAAAAGGCCCCGAGGTGGCTACCCGTTCATAAAATTGAGGGGTTAAAAACGAAAATATCGGAAAAGGGGAAGTGGGGGATTTATCTGGGAAGGTTAGTCCCGTATGCGAGGGGCTATGTTTCGGTCGCGGCGGGACTTATCGGGATTTCCCCAAGAGTTTTTTTAACTACCGTCATTTTATCCGCAATTACCTGGAGTGGGGGATATGCCGTAGCCGGCAGGGTATTCGGCAAGGAATGGGCGAAGATTGCAGCCACTTTGGGAACGCAGACGATGATAATAGTTTTGGTTGTTATAATTTTAATAGTGGTATTGCTCCCGAAAATTAGGAGGAGGATAAAAAACAAGCAATTATGAAATATTCGGTAATTATACCGGCATACAACGAAGCCGAAAATATCGGGGATGCCATCAGGGCCTTGCGGCTTCAGAATGCCGACAGGAGCCAGTTTGAAATTATTGTTGTAGATAATAATTCCGACGACGATACTTATGAAATTGCAAAGAAGGCCGGAGCCGATGTTGTAATAAAAGAAGAGAAGAAGGGAACAAATATGGCCCGTCAGGCCGGCTATAAAGCATCCAGAGGCGAAATAGTCGTGTTCTTAGATGCCGACTCCCAGCCCCCGCCGGATTGGCTGGAGAGGATAGGGAAAGACCTGTCCAGAGAAAGCGTAAGAGCGGTTTCCGGGCCGCTAGATTATGGGTTTAGAGGCGTGAAAAGATTGTTGGACCGTTTTTATACGAGATTCGTGCTACCTAGTGTCCCGGGCATTTTACGATTTATTTTTAGGAGAAAAGCGGGAATTATTGTTGGTGGAAATTTTGCGACCAGACGTGATGTCATTGAAAAGATCGGCGGCCTTCCCCCCATTGCCTTTTGGGGAGACGACGTTGCGATAGCGATGCTGATAAGCCGGAAAGTCGGCAAGGTTCTTTTTGACCCCGATTTGACAGTTAAAAGTTCACCCCGGAGGTTTGAGAGCCACGGATTGTTCAGGGTGGCATTCCGGTATATGAGGACATATTTGAAGCTGTTTTTTAGCAAGGAGTTTGCGGTTCCGTCAGAGCGGACCAAACCAAACAAAATGGCCATAGATCTCACTGTGATTTTAACACTACTGATCCTGTTTATTTTATACGGCGCGATCAGCCCGACGACTTCTGTATTTGGGCCGACTATTAATCAGGGCCCGGTTGATAAAAATGAAAAACTGGTCGCCCTAACTTTTGACGATGGCCCCTATGGCGAGCCAACAGTAAAAATTCTGGACATATTAAAGAAAGAAAATGTGCCGGCTACATTCTTTTTAATTGGCAGTAATGCATTGAAGTATCCCGACATTGTAAAACGCGAAATCGCCGACGGCCATGCGATAGGCAACCATAGCGCCGACCATTCCAAAACTTTGGCCTTTGCTCTGCCGATTAAATTGAGAGCCAATGTTTTGAAAGCGGATCAAGATATTTACCAAGCCAGCGGTCTTCATCCAAAATTTTTCCGGCCGCCTTATGGATTAAAATCACCATTGATGCTAAGGACGTTAAAGGAGATGGGATATGCAGTTGTCTTGTGGAATGACACGGCGACCGATTATAAACTGGACACGACATCCGATTCAATAACTAAAGATGTCGTTAAGCGGTTGAAGCCGGGGGCGATAATTGATTTGCACGACGGGCGCGACACCAAGATTAATTATTCGCGGGACAATTTGGTACGGGCTCTGCCGGATATAATCGCGGCCATAAAAAAAGAGGGTTATACCCCCGTTACTTTAGACCGCCTCCTGAATCAGCCCCCTTATTTTTGACAGACAGCGCGGTTCGCGCTATGTTGTTTTTAGTTTTCGAACCTTCAAAAATAGGAGCCGAATGGGACGATTCTTCACTGCCGATACGCACTTTGA
>Ga0315282_10017186_pt1 | contig 10468 bp, 15 predicted proteins | sample YL17G07_20_MG_FD_203693 | JGI IMG/M metagenome (GOLD analysis project Ga0315282, IMG submission 203693) | Sediment microbial communities from Yellowstone Lake, YNP, Wyoming, USA - YL17G07_20 | ecosystem: Environmental > Aquatic > Freshwater > Lake > Sediment | place: USA: Wyoming | collected... | reverse complement strand
GGAGGCATGTGTCCGATTCCCCGTTTGTGACGAACTCTATGAGACTGTTAAAAACAACATAAGGCCGTTCTCCAGGTAGAATCATGCTCTCGCTCGCAGAAAGCGGGATATAAAAACAAGCAATAGACGAAATCGTATCGCACCTCATAAGGCCTGGGGGAGTGGCAACCTCCTCTCCCCCGGCTCATTTTTGCAGAGTGATTAGGCTAGCAGGGTAATTCCGAGCCTCTTAATCTTTTCCATGCGTTCCTGAAATAACCGGCCGGAATTGACTACCGGCCTTTTATTTCTTTCCTGAAGTCGCAAGTATGTAATATGCTGGCATGTAGGACATATTTGTCCATGCCTGGTTGTGGCCCGAAAGTCCTTGTCGCATTTGTGGCATCGCCTTGTCCACGTGCCGTTCATTCAAATCCTCAATTATTATAACCATACATCAAGGCGGGTGCAATCATTATGATCCGTGTCTCACCTTGCGCGCAGGCATGGCCGTTTCCATTGCCATTATGGACTTTATACAGGTCGTCTCGGAGGGATTGCTGATTCAGGTGCAAGTAGTATTCGTTCATCTTCGTTGTCGCCGAGTGTCCATATAAAGCGTTCCTTGTCTCGCTCCGCATCCCAAGTTCCCAATCCTTCGTATACCTGGAATGCCTGAAAAGGTAAAACCATATCCTCCGGGTTATCCCGGCTTTCCTGACGATTCTATCGAAGTTCACTTTGTATGTGGTGTAGCTCCACTTCTGGGGAAAAAGGAATTGCTCCGGGTCCTGTATTCCCTCGAGATACTGGCGGAAATGAGGTAAATCCTCAAGGACGATTATCTCGCGCGGGGAATACATATTCTTTCCCTGGCCATTCAGGCTTAAGATTATCTCGCCATCTTTCACTGCCACGTCCTTCCTCCTGAGCGACACGAACTCCCCGGGGCGGCAGCGCGAGAAAGCGAAGCCCTGAATAAAGGCCTTCCACATGAGATTAGGCGCAGCCTCGATCATCCTTTTCAGTTCATCCTCGGTTATCATATCCGAGCTCTTGATTGAGCATTTCGGACGATGCCTGACTTTCCAGGATACAAAGGGCCAATACCTTCCCCTTTCAAACCACTTGCAGAACTGCTTTGTGATGCCGATATATGTAAAGGTTGTTTGCGGTTTGTATTTTCGCTCTATATTCTCGAATATATTTTTGAAGTCTTTTGCGTTCAGCCGGTTGAGGTTCTTTCCTGAGAGCCTGACCAAAATCTCCATGCACTGCAATTTTCTGATCATTGCATTTGGCTTGCATATGCTCGCCTCATAGAAGCCAAGAATTATCCTTTTATTCGTGGCGTTATTATCCCTTGCGATTTTCCTGAGCTGGCCTTCCAATCTTTTTTTCCTCTCCTCGTCGAATCCCATGTTTTTCCTCTTCAAACACAAACAAAGGCTCATTCAGGAATCCCTGAAATCATCGCCTCCACTTCCCGCCTGCTAAGTTCCCACGGGCAAATCTGGGATAATTAATAATTGGACAGCAAAGTATTTAAATCTATACACAAAATACTTAAAGTGTGTAATATGGATAAAAGGGAGAAAATGAAAGTAATATACAGGATGGTAAGGAAAAACATCTCTATCCCGAAGGACCAGGACATCTGGCTCACGAAGAACCACATCTCTTTATCGAGGTTCGTCCAGGACAAGCTCAGGGAAGAGATGAAAAGGAAACGCTGATTTCTCGCGCGTCAATCGCCCCGGGAAGTGGCTTACTCGCCTGTTCCTTGCAAGGTGCTACACAAGAATCTTCAAATCAGCGACGATTCAGGAAAGAGTATCAAGACCGCCAAAAAATGGCAAAATTCCTAATAGGAAATGGACATCTAAAAGGTCAATTCCTGATAGGAAATTCGTTGATTTCTGGATGTTTCTCCCCAAGAAGATAGTCCGTTCGCACGGCTGGAAGAAAGGGGACGAGATTACTTCTTGTTTATTATCTTGGCGAGTTTCACGGGGAGATCATTTATGCCCTTCTCTATGCGCAGCATGACATTCACACCCTTGCCAGTCTGGTTCAATAGCAGCGACTGAGAGGAGCGCATAATGTTAGGGATAGCCCATCCGGGATTGCTCGTTTCTGCCAGCCTGACCTTGATTTTTTCCCGGTCGCATTCAGGGTCTTCACTTCCAAAGTCCCTGTGGATGGCCTTTTCGAGCCGCTTGCGGAATTTCTCCGCATCTGTATTACCTAAATCGACCAGCATCTCAACCGTTTTCTTATCTATGTTTTTGGCGACGCCTTTTTTGATTCCCTCATCCATCATGAATGAAGTGAGAAAAACCCGGAGTCCCACATTGATAACCTTGTCAGAAATCAGGTATCTGGCCTGAACCATAATATATTCTTGTCCAGGAATCCTTAAAAATGCCTAAGCACGTTTAAACATCCTTCTTGACTTCCCTGATCTCAAGGTTGCCGCGTTCATTATAGCTTATGACAAGCTCCTGGCCTTTCGACCATTTCTTTTCTCGGACTATCTCCCCGGGAATCGAGATGGAATACCTGGACCCTGACTTTTGTAATTTTGGCATAGTATCTATACATTATACGGAGATTAACCTTTATATATCTTAGCATTCAATAATTAAGTGAACGGATACGTTTTTCAGAAACTAAATAAAACTTTTATTGATAAATTCATAATTATTATATTATTATAAAACCCTATTTTAGGCGAAGATGCATGAAAAGAAAACGGGAAAAGACTTTCATTTGCCAGATATGCAGGAAGCGAATGAAGCAGAGCGAACTCATGCCCGGGCGCTTCGTGCGCGATTCCGTGACCAGAATAATAAAAAAGGAGCATCCCCGATGGTCTTCTGAAGGGTATATTTGTTTCAAAGACCTGAATCACTACAGGGCGGAATACGTGCAGAACGTTCTTGTGACCGAAAAGGGCGAGCTTTCCGGCCTGGAGAAGGACGTGGTAAAAAGCCTGAAAGAGCACGAGCTTCTGACAAAGAACATAAATTCAGAGTTCGATAGGCAGCTGAGCTTTGGCGAGAGGATAGCGGACAAGGTCGCCGACTTCGGAGGAAGCTGGCGCTTCATAATCTCATTCTCGGGCATCATCGTCATATGGTTAACAATAAACACACTTGCCCTGCTGCAGAAACCGTTTGACCCCTACCCGTACATTCTCCTCAACCTTGTTCTTTCCTGCATTGCCGCATTCCAGGCGCCCGTAATAATGATGAGCCAGAACCGGCAGGAGGCGAAGGACAGGATGCGTTCGGAGCATGATTATGCGGTCAACCTCAAGGCAGAGCTTGAGATACGTCACCTGCACACAAAACTGGACCAGCTCATGACGCACCAGTGGCAGAGACTGGTGGAGATACAGGAAATAGAAGTTGAGCTCATGAATGAACTCGCGCGAAAAGGCAAAAAAGCCTAGCCACGTATGCTCCCGCCTTCCAATTCTAGTTAAGAATCAGGATAAAATAGTTCAGAACCGCCGCTATGGTCACCCAGAGTATGTAGGGAACCATCAGCACAGCGGCCTTTTTATCAGTCCTGTAAAAGCTGATGATGGTTGCCAAAATCGCCGCCCACATTAGCAGAATGTCAACGAATCCGTAAAAAGGTGATTCCATGCCGAAGAAAAGCAGTGACCAGAGCACATTGAGCACAAGCTGAATGGCGAACACGCATACGGCGATTTTTGCTTTCCGTTCCTTCAAACCTTTATCCCATATGATGTAAAGTGCTATACCCATGAGAAGGAAAAGAGTTATCCATACCGGCCCGAAGAGCCAATTTGGCGGGCTGAAGGGTGGCTTATTTAATGAGGCGTACCATGTGGAAATCTTGGGATAGGTGAACATGGAACCTGCCACACCTGCCAGCTGGCATACCGTGATTGAAACAACAAGCTTTACCAGATTAAGCTTCATGCTAATTTATTGGTATTGGATTTTATAGCTTTCGGCCCAGACCGAAACAAATGGAAGACTATTAAAATATTGCGGTGAAAGATTAAAGATGCCAGAAGAGCGAATCACGTTGGACAAGGACGTTTTCCGGACGCTTGCATCAGGAACGAAAGTCGACATCCTCAAATCGCTCGACAATCGGAGGAAAACGCTCAGCGAGCTTTCCAAGCAGTTCGACATGTCCGTTTCCACGGTCAAGGAACATCTGGATAACATGGTCAGAGTCGGCCTTATAGTTCAAATAGATGACGGGCACAAATGGAAATATTACGAGCTCACGAAGAAAGGGAAGGACATACTCCACCCCGAAGACAAGAAGATATGGATACTTCTCGGCATTTCTGTTCTGGGTATAATTATCATTGGCTCGGACATGCTTCTCGGTTCCCAGTCATATCTGATGGGAGCCGGAGCCGAATCGCAGGCTATGGACGCGCTTAGGGAAGGTGCAAAAGCCACCACGGGCAGCCCTGCAGCCGTCCCTGCAGCGCCTTTTCTTCCGTATGGTGACATAGCAGGCTTGCTGGTTTTTGGCGTATTAACCGTGCTTTCAGCAATTTACATAATCAGGGCGAGAAGGAACATTAGAATATAGTCTCATACGGTTTAATTTTTGGCTTATTGTTTCCTCGTCATTTCTATGAAATACCTGTGGATTCTCGTATCCTCAGTCAGCTCCGGATGGAACGAGCCGACGAGAATGTTGCCCTGCCTTGCCAGGACATGCTCCCTGCCGTGTTTTGCAAGGGATTCCACGCCTTTTCCGAGCTTCGCGATTTTCGGGGCGCGTATGAACACTGCGCGGAACGGCTTCTTCCCCAGCTTCGGGATTGTTATGTCCTCTTCGAAGCTGTCAATCTGCCTGCCGTATGCGTTACGAGCGACGGAGATGTCGATGAATCCGAACCTGAACTGCTTCGGATGGTTCTCTATGTTTTTTGAAAGAATTATCATGCCTGCGCAGGTTCCGAATATCGGCTTCCCGCTCGCGTGGAATTCGATGATCGGCTTTACCAGGTCGTGCCTGAAAAGAAGCTTCGTTATGGTCGTGCTCTCGCCGCCGGGTATTATGAGACCGTCTATCGCTTTTAGATCGGACGGGTTTTTCACTACTATTGATTTTACGCCCAGTTTTTCGATAATTTTTCTGTGCGCCTCGAAATCTCCCTGGAGGCCTAAAACGCCGATAATTAGAGCCATATCCTGTTCCCCTGGTGTCAGCTGCTCCTCTTCTGCATATAGTCTTTCTCGTCCATCTTCGAAATGTCTATGCCTTCCATCGCGTCTCCGAGACCCGACGAAACCTTGGCGAGTATTTCTGGCCTGTCGAAGTGCGTGACCGCGTCGACTATAGCTTTCGCCCGCACGTAGGGATCGGAGGACTTGAATATCCCTGATCCCACAAAAACCGATTCCGCTCCCAGCTGCATCATGAGAGACGCGTCAGATGGAGTAGCGATTCCTCCTGCAGCGAAATTGGGGACGGGAAGCTTGCCTGTTTTCGAGACCATTTTGACTATTTCAACCGGAACTCTCATGGCAATGGCCTGTTTTTTCAGTCCGGTCAAATTCATGAATTTCAGCCTGGCTATCTCCGAATTGACCAGTTTCATGTGCCTGACGGCTTCTGTTATATTACCCGTTCCCGGCTCGCCCTTGGTCCTTATCAGGGCAGCGCCTTCAGTGATTCTTCGCAACGCTTCGCCCAGGTTTCTCGCGCCGCACACGAAAGGCGTCTTGAACCTGAATTTGTCGATATGCGCTTCGCTGTCTGCTGGGGTCAGCACTTCGCTCTCGTCTATGTAGTCCACCTCCAATGCCTCAAGCACCTGGGCTTCAGCGAAATGGCCGATACGGCATTTGGCCATTACAGGAATCGAAACCGTTTTCATGACTTCCTTTATCTTTGCAGGATCGGCCATGCGTGCGACTCCGCCAGCCTTTCGGATGTCTGCAGGCACGCGCTCGAGCACCATCACTGACACCGCGCCTGACTTTTCTGCTATTCTGGCCTGTTCAGCGTTCACGACGTCCATTATGACCCCGCCTTTCAGCATCTCCGCGAGGCCAACCTTGAGCCTCAAAGTTCCTTTTTCCATACAATCACCCTGAATTTGTTATAATCGTATTTATAGGAATAAATATCTTATTCCATTTAAGTTTATTTCAGCATCTTCGCCCTTCCGGCATAAAAAGCTGACGCCTTCTTCAGCAGGTTTCTGCCCTTCGGCGTTACGGTGTATACCTGTTTCATTCCTTCTTTCCGTTTTTCAACATACCCCTTTTTTCTCAGCGCATAAAGGACCCTGTAAGCAGTCACGTTGCCGGGCCTGAATCCGAACCTGTGCTCTATCTCGTTTCTAAGCACATAAGCATGCATCGGCTTTTCCTTCAGTATCCTCAATATGTAAGGCCAGAGGCAGTCGTACGTGTTGTTCCGTTCCAGCTTGCTGAAAGGCATGTTATCTATTTATTTTATATCTATAAAACTTTTATATATCTGAAACCATATTTATTTTATATACGTAAAATACTGATGCTCTATGACCAAAGAATTGAGGCTTGCCATCGCAGGCGTTGGCAACTGCGCATCCTCGCTAATACAAGGCCTTTTCTATTACAAAAACGTCACATCGAACGACGAGCTCGTTCCGGGCCTCATGCACAACGTGCTGGCAGGTTACAGGATAGCTGACATAAGGCCCGTGGCAGCTTTCGATGTTGACAGACGCAAGGTGGGCAAGGATTTGGGCGAGGCGATATTCGCCAAGCCCAACTGCACCAAAGTCTTCTGCAGGGACGTTCCAAAACTTGGCGTAACGGTCCAGAGAGGCCCGACGCTTGACGGCATAGCGAACCATATGAAGGACTACCCTGAAGACAGGACATTCGTCGTTTCCGACGAGAAGCCGGTCGATGTCGCGAAAGTCCTGAAAGAAACGAAGGCTGACGTCCTGGTCAATTACATGCCCGTTGGTTCCGAAGAGGCGACCAGATACTATACCGAGGCCGCGCTGAAGGAAGGCTGCGGTTTTGTCAATTGCATGCCTGTTTTCATAGCGTCAAACCAGGAATGGTCCAAAAAATTCGAGAAAGCGGGCCTTCCGGTAATAGGCGACGACATAAAATCGCAGGTGGGAGCGACCATAACGCACAGGGTACTTGCAAAGCTTTTCTCGGACCGCGGCGTCAAGCTTGACCGCACATACCAGCTTAATTTTGGTGGAAACACCGACTTCTTAAATATGCTCGAGCGCTCGAGGCTCAAGTCGAAGAAGATTTCGAAAACCGAATCAGTCCAGTCGCAGCTTCCTGTGAGGATGAAGGACGAGAACATCCACATAGGGCCGAGCGATTACGTTCCCTGGCAGAACGATAACAAGGTGTGCTTCATCCGCATGGAAGGCAGGAAGTTCGGCGATGTCCCGCTGGAGCTTGAGCTTCGCCTGTCGGTCGAAGATTCACCCAATTCGGCTGGCATCGTCATTGACGCGATAAGGTGCGCGAAGCTGGCGAAGGACAGGAGCGTAAGCGGACCGCTGATTTCATCATCGGCTTATTTCATGAAGCACCCTCCCCAGCAGTTCCCTGATTCAGTCGCGAAGACGATGGTGGAAGAATTCATAAAGGGCGAGAGGGAAAGATAAAAGGATTGGTTCTAAGATTATAATAGGTAAGAATATGGTCCTTTACAGGAACAGGGAACGGTTTTCTAATCTCTCTATAAAGATAGGCATCGTCTTCTCGAAAGCAGGCCTTTCGCCCAACCACTGGACCATGCTGGTTATTCTTCCTGCATTCGCTTCGGTTTATTTCCTTCTTGAAAAACAGTTCCTGGCGGCGGCCGCTTTCCTGCTCCTTTCGGCTTTCCTCGATTTCGTCGACGGTTCGGTAGCGAGGGTTATGGGAAAAGTCACCAAATTCGGGGCATATCTCGACACGGTGATGGACAGATATGTGGAGGCGATAATACTTGTCGGGCTGCTGTTCGTCAACCTGCCCGGTTTTTACTTTCCGGCTTACGTGTGGATATTCATCTTCTTTTTCGGTTCTTTCATGACCACGTACGCCAAATCCGCGGCCAAGGAGAAGGAGCTGACTGAAAAAGAAATCACGGGCGGCCTTCTTGAGCGCGGCGAGCGCCTGATAATCCTTTTCGTGGGAATCCTGCTCGCGTATTTCAGGCTTTCCTATCTCACCTACATAATAGTCATGCTCGCTGTCCTCACGAACATGACTGCCCTGCAAAGAATAAAAATCGCGGCTGATTCGGCGAGAAGAACTGCTCAATAAACGCTTTTAAAATTTATCCTGATAATATTATCACATGGAAACTCGCGGATATTCCGCCGCTTGCCTTCTCCGGGTTCACGGAACGACACGAATGATTGTGAAGAGGGAACTGGCGGCATGGCATGAATCGCTCGGTTTAAGCCTTGGCACCATCGTTCTGGACGAATCAGCTTATGCAGCGATGGCGAGGCTCACCGATAATAACCCGGTTTTTGCGAAATATGCTGCGCAACGTCTTCTCGCCGGTTTCGAGGCCAAGCCTGCTATTGTGACCGGAGAAAATGTTGAAAGGGCCGGAATTACCCTCGCGGAATTCGACAGGTTCTGCGATTCCCAGGTATGTTTGCGCGCGGATACATCTTATTCAAGTTCGATGAATTCTTTCAGACCGGGACGATATTCCCAGCAACCGCATGAAAGACGCTACTCGGATTTTGACTAGAATCAGATTTTCCTTATTCTTCCCGGGCTGGGCTCATAGCACACGCCCTCGTTCAGCAGCTCGTCTATCGCGCTTTCTATGTCCGCTCCCTTTGCTTTTACCCTCTTTACCAGCTCAGAATATACTATCCCGTCCTTTGAAGAGGCGATTATTTCCAGCAGCTGCCTTTTAAGCGTTCCTTTTTCCTTGTCTTTATTTTCCGCCAAGAACATTTCGACCCAGCGCCTTTCAATGCCGTAATTCTCTGTGAGCTCCTTTGCGAGCTTTTCAGGGTCTTCCTTCTTGTTCTTTTCTATAAGTTCTTTGGTCTTTTTTATCGCACTTTCCTTGTAGACCAGCTCAAGCCTTCTGAGAAGCTCATAGTTCGGGTCTTTCACCTTTCTTGCTATTTCAGGTATTATGTATCTTTCGCCCTGGTATTCCCTTACCTTGCCTATGACATCCACCATGTCCCCCAAGTTCAGCGAATCGAGAGGCTTCAGCGTCTTGAAGACCTTGAGGCGTATGGTGTCTGAACCATCGTCTATCGTCACGCTCGCGTATTTGCCGTCTTCCGCGACGAACTTCGCCATTACGGTTCCAAGTATCCTCGCCCTCGCGACGTCTTCGCCCAGGGAAGTTCGCACGAAGCTGGGCTCGAACCCGCCTTTCTTGACGAATTCGCCGTTCATTACTTCCCATACGCGGACTTTCTTGGCCGTCTGCCTTGGTATCATAACTCGTCACCGATTGGCTTTTGTTCTTATTTTGTAATCAAGATATAAAAATATAGGTATCCAGGGCAAATTTCATAAATTTCATATAATCTTATGGCTAATCAGAAACATGACAATGAGCATTATCACGGCAATCGCTATAACCACGTAAAGCATATCCTTATCGTTCGCGAATCCTATGGGAATCGGGCCTATAAATCCACCGAAAGCGAACTTCGCTTTCCCTTCACCTGCTCCGAGAATCGAGCCTATTATTATGATCAGGATTCCCACGAAAACTACGATAATGCCTATCGTCACCAGCTGCTCCATGCTTTAATATCGCGAAAAAGTCTATTTAACCTTTAGGTGTGAAGTAGGGAGATTTTTTGAAAAAGGCTTAGATTACAGATTCCAAGGTTTCCATGCTGAACTTTGTTTCCGAACAGCCATTTTTTATGAGAGGAACGGCCTGGAATGAGACTTCAGTGTCCTCGAGGAGCCTTTCCGCAAGCTTTATCTCTTCGCAGCAGGCCACGCCAATGATTCCGTTGTACCTTTTCGTGGCGATTATCTTCTTTACGCAGGAGCCGCCCGGAAGAATGTAGACATCGTATCCTTTCTTCGTTGCATTAGCAACTGCCTTGTTCACGTTGCAGTCAGGCGAGCAATGCTGGCATTCGTAGAAGGACATCGCCGTATCGAATTTCGCCTTGCATCTTCCGTCCATGTATTTCCTTGCGCAATGAGGAAGGAGAAGCGCGCGTTTGTCCGTTTTAAGGAACTTTTCCCTGTATGCCAGGTTTTTTACGTACGTGTCCATAAGGTCCTCTATTACCATGAGAGCGTCAGAAACAGGGAGGCCCGTGATCTTGTGAACCCCGAACTTTTTCACGAGATACCTCGCGCTCTTTCCGAATTTTTTGTGTATTTTCTTCCTTTCCGAGAATTTCGCCAAGTCCTGGAAAAAGGACCGGGAAAACTTGGAAAGGTCAAATGTGAAATTGTATGCCATTTTTTGTCCTATTAATTATTTGTCCCATCAAAAATAAATTACTTTCCGA
>Ga0315282_10017185_pt1 | contig 10468 bp, 8 predicted proteins | sample YL17G07_20_MG_FD_203693 | JGI IMG/M metagenome (GOLD analysis project Ga0315282, IMG submission 203693) | Sediment microbial communities from Yellowstone Lake, YNP, Wyoming, USA - YL17G07_20 | ecosystem: Environmental > Aquatic > Freshwater > Lake > Sediment | place: USA: Wyoming | collected... | reverse complement strand
CGAAATACACCTCAATGGTGTACAGGTCCTGGTGCTGGAAGATGTAGAGGATCTGCACCGCGTTCGGGTCGCGCGTGACCTTTGTGACGACGGGCTCGTCGTACTTCAGGCCTCTTATCTGCTCGATCACCCCGCGTATCCATGTCTTGGCCTTGTCCGGGTAGTTCGTTCCTTCGGGGAACGTGAGCCGTGGAATCCACCTGATTTCCACAACTGGCCCATCGTCTGGGCCCAGTGGCCGGGTTGACACCGTGATGTCGGGGGTCATCTGGCTCCTGCGCGGAACGAAGCTGGCAAGCGCGGATATGGTGCCAATGTCGTCAATGCTTGCGACGACAAGGCCGCCTTGCACCGTGCCCGTCGCCATCTGCTCCCACTGGTTGGTCGTCTCGTCAAATGCGAAGATCGGTACCTTCGTCCCGTCCGGCAGGTCGAACGGCAATCCGAGGTTGATGGTGGCGCTGCCGGACAACCCAGCGGTCACATCAACGAGCACCGCGCTCAGCGCCACCTGAGCCGGGGGAGTCGGCGGGATCTGTTGACCGACGAGCGTTCCGAGTGTCACCTGAGCGCTACCGGTGAGCGCACCTGCCCCGAACGTCACCGACGACGCACTGACGTTCGGTACCGGCTGAGTCGTCACCGTGCCACCGGTCTGCGGGACGGTTGCCTGGACGACGTCAGGGAGATTGGCAATGGGGGAAAGCCTGAGGTCGCCCGCGGTGACTGATCCGTCTGCGACAATCGCAAAGGTGCTGTTCGTGACGTAGCCCTGTTTGCTCCCCGTCACAAGATACTGTCCGAAGTCGGGCTCGGGGAATATGGCTCCGCCGTTCCCGTCCGTCAGCTCGTGCGTCAGGAAGATCGTACCCTCGTCGACTTTGCGATACAGTCGAACGGTCGCGCCCGGCATGGGCCGTCCCGTGTTGTCCAACACGTGGACCGCGAGATCGAGGTGTATCGTCGGCTGGTAGTTCCAGTCCGTGCTAGTATCAACCCGTGCTTCGCAACCGAACACGAGCGTGAGGGCCGTCGCGGCTATGAGCATCGGCAGCCCGTGTGGTCGCAGGTTCATGGTGATTCCCTCCACTTAGGCGATCCATTTGCCGACTCGTATGTCGTTCTGTCGGGACGCGGCACCTGCCACCCGGCGGCTTCTGCCTGAAGATTGCGGCCCACCTGGATCAGAGCCTTCAGTTCCGGCTCGGTGAACAGTCTCCAGTGTCCCTTGTCGCGCAGCCGCACGTCCACGATGAGCCCGCGCTTCACCCACGTGTAGTAGGTCGCCGCGGAGATGCGCGCGAGCGCGAGCGCCTCGCGGAAGCGATAGAGCCGGGCGATACGCCCGGTGTCGTCTTCGAGATAGAGTTCACCCGAAGCATTGGTCTTTATCTGTATCTCCATGAAACCATGGCCCCGCTGGCATCGTCATCCATGATGAGGATGCCACCTCCCCCCAGCAGAATCCAACACTCATTACTACATGGCACTACCTATCGATAGGTGTCAGACCTGATGCCATCAGCCGTTCCCTGGACCAGCGCACAGGGGTGACCAGCTTGCGACGAAGCCCTTCCCGACCGCCCCAGCAGTTGCGACTCGATTTGAATGCTTAGCACCCATCGATTCCTTGCAATGGGTGTCATTACAGGATAGAGGATAATACGGAATCCGTCGCCTGTCAAGAAGCGCCGCGCATTTTCCTTCAGATTTTTTCGAACGCGCCGTCGATGGCCGCTTCCGCCGCTCTCTTCAGCGATTCGGCGGCACGTCGGTGCACGCCGAGCGGGTAGGTGAGGGGAAGCACCCGCACGCGCCATACCCCTGGTTGAAGAAGCCAGGACCCGACGTGGTGGCGCTCCCACGCGCCCTCGAACGCCAGAGGAAGGATGGGAACCCCTGTCCGGGCCGCAAGGCGGAACGCCCAGAGCCCGAACGGACGACGCCTTCCGGTGCGCGTGCGATGCCCTTCGGGAAGGATCACGAGCCGTTCTCCCATGCGGAGACGCTCCGCGGCCTCGTGCAAGGACTGGCGCGAACGGTGCGGGGATTCGTGGCTGATCGGGATGTTGCCGAGCTGCCTGATGATCGCTCCGTAGACCGGCCAGGTGAAGTGCGAATCAAACTCGACTCCCGTGACCGGCCACGGCACGATGCTTCCCAGGACGATCGGGTCAAAGATGCTAACGTGCGGGGCGACGATGATCACCGGCCCGGAGTCGACAGGCGGGAACGCGCCGAGCACCTCGACCCGTATGCCGACTGCGCGCAGCACGAGCCGACACCACGTTCGGATCCACCGAAAGAGCCGTTTGCGACCAGAGAAGCGCGACAGGAGGATGATGACGGGGGCGCCGAGAAGGAACACCGACCAGCCGCGTCCCCAGAGGATGAGCGATTGGAGCGCGCGCCTCATCGGATGACGCGAAGTGCCGCCGGTACGACTTCGACCTCAAGCGGCGTGGCCCCGATGATGTCGCCGTCGATGAGCAGGGGCAGCGGTCGTTCGGTGGACAGCACCATCCGGCGGCCTTTGACAAGCCGGACGAGAGGATGCGTGACGTGCCGTCCGCTGAAGATGAGGGGGAAGGCGTTGAGCAACTGACGCCTCGTGAGTCGTTCGATGATCAGCACGTCGAACAGCCCATCGTCAACGAGCGCGCCCGGGGAGATGTGCATGTTCCCACCGGTGAACTGCGAATTGGCGACGTTGACCATCGTCACGGGCTGGTCGATTGCCGCGCCGTCGACCTGAAGGATCATGCGCGGTGCGGTGAGACGGGCGACCTCGATGACGACGCCGGCAGAGTATCCGGCCTTGCCGAGGAACTTGAGCCGCCGGTTCATGAGGGCGCCGACATTGGCGCCGAATCCGACGATGATGTTGTTGAGCGCCCAGTGTTCCCGGAGTTCGCCGTCCAGGCTGATCCGACAGCGCAACAGGTCGCACGGAGGGGCATCGCCGCGCACGATGGCGGCAACGGCTCTGTCCACTTCCTGCTGGCCGAAGTCGCGCAGGAACGAGTTCGACGTCCCAAGGGGCAGCGTAGCAAACCTCACCGAGCCGACAGCCCCTGCCTGAGCGATGCCGTTGACGACCTCGTTCGCCGTTCCGTCGCCGCCGACCGCGAGGAGATTCCGAAATCCCTGGGCGACGACCTCGCGAACGATCTGCACACCCTCTCCCGCGAAGCCCGTTGTCCGGACGGAGACCGATAACCCCTGTCTGCACAGCACCTCGATGACCGCGAGCGCCCGTCTGCCGCACTGACCGTGCCCCGCGACGGGGTTCACGACGGCCACCCAGTCACAGGTGGGACGGATTCGGTGAACGTTGCTCCGATCGCTCGGCGTTGCGCCTGACATGTGCGGTACGTCTGTGATCGCGTGTGACAGACCAGACGCGCTCGTCGTGCCGTGCGCCGCGACACCTCCGCTCATCCGTTCCTGATGCGCTCGATGGTCGCGGCGACGAGCAGGGGAAGCGCGATGGTCACGTCGCAGTACACCGTCACGTAGCGAGAGGTCACGTCGTACTTCCCCCATGAAACCGATTCGCTGAACGTGCACCCGGACATGCCTCCGAACACCGGGGTATCCGTGGTGATCTGGATGCCGTACTGGTAGCCGGGAAACTTCCGCTCGAAGCCAGAGGAATCGGGACCTGCTATGTCGAGGTATTCGAGGAGCGGCGTGACCTGTTGCGCCCAGTTGCGCGGCACGCCCCCGCCGCAGATCAGGATACCGTATTCCCTCTGCGCCTTGATGAGTTCCGCGAACGCCGCGTTGTCCGCCAGACCGTCCCACCTGACCTGATGTCCGCCCTTGGTCTCGTGGTTGTACCGGTTGATCGCGATGCCAAGCTCGCTGTCGTTGAGCGCCGGTATGAAGATCGGGCAACGCTGCTTGGCCGCTGCCTTCAGGATGCAGTCATTCTCCACCTTGGTACCAAGGAAGCGCGTCAGTTCGGCGGAGGTGGTTCCGTGGTATTCGGGGAAGATGCCGAGGAGGCGCCCCTCGGTTTCGTAGAACGCCTCCTCGCCGAGGTACGTGTCGTAGATGCGGTTGACAAACGCCTTCCGGAGTTCCACGTCGTCCCGGAGATTGCACGAGCGATAGTGATGGTGTCCGAACCCCTCGACGAGGTCGTGGGAGATATTCGCCCCGGTGCTCACGATGGCATCCACAAGGTGGTATTCGATCATCTCCTGAATGACGACGGACATACCCCCCGGCACGAGCGCACCGGCGAGCGTGAGCACCTTGAACAGACCTTCCTGCTTCGCCATGTGCGTGAACAGGTCTGCCGCCTGGCCGAGCGTGCGCGCCTGAAACGAGATCTGGCCATACGCCCGAAGGAGCGCGTCCGCACCGGGGTGGTCGGTCGGGCGAACCGGGTTCACGGGCTCAGTGAGTGCGCGCCGCGTGCGCTGCTCGTCACAGGACATCGATCCGACTCCGTCGGTTCTCATTGGGATGACGAGAGACGACGATGCGGACGGGAAGACCGTCGTGGAGGAACGGTTCGTCGCACCGTCAGAATGTGCAAGGACCGACGCAGATTGGCAAGTGCGCTCCCTCGCGGCTGAGCTCATCAGCCCAGTGTCAGTTCGATCACTGCGAGGTACGGCTCTGGCGCGTACTGCGGCAAGTCCGTGAGCCACACGCGGTCGCCCTCCTGCTTCACGCGGACTTCCCTCCCGTCCGCGAGCAGCCGCGCGGAGACGATGTGCTCATTGCACCAGGCAAAGGGTAAGCTCGTTCCCGGCCACCGAAGGATGATGAGATACGCGCGGTTTCCGCGCGCCGTCCCCCAGCCGAGCGACGGTGCGCTGATGGACGACCTTCCCGCACCGTAGATCGCGGCTCCGTTCCGCCGCAGCCACGAACCGACCTCGCGCAGCCGGTCCACCACCTCACGGGGGAACCTGCCCTCCCCGTCCGGCCCAACGTTCAAGAGCAGGTTGCCTCCCTGCGAGACGCACGACACGAGGAGGTAGAGTATCTGGTTGACCGATTTCCAGTTCCGGTCACCGTAGGCATAGCCCCACGTCTCGTTCATCGTGTAGCACGCCTCCCACGGGCGAGCTTCCGCGACGACGACGTTCTCCGGAGTGCCGAAGTCCGCTTCGACACCGGCGCGGTTGTTGATGATGATCCCCGGCTGGAGCTTCCGGGCCATCGCGTTCAGTTCCTCGGACCGCCACAGCTTCGGATCATTCGGGGCACAGGCGTCGTACCACAGGATGTCAACCTTCCCGTAGTTCGTCATGAGTTCCCGCACCTGCGCGTGCGCCTGCTCGACCATGGGCCGGTACACCTCATCGGCAAGGCGCTCGCCGTGCGGAATGACGCCGGGGAAGCGCCAGTCCATGAGCGAGTAGTACAATCCCATTCTCATTCCCGCGGCATGGCAGGCGTCGGCGAACTGGGCGACGAGGTCGCGCCCGATAGCGGACTTCGGCACGGTGAAGTCGGAGGCGGCGCTGTCGAAGAGGCAGAACCCGTCGTGGTGGCGCGTCGTCATGACCATGTACTTCATCCCGGCGTCCTGCGCGAGTGCCACCCATTCGCGGGGATTGTAGTGTCGGGGATTGAACTGATCGGCGAGCTTGCGGTACTGTTCGGCGGGGATGTGTTCGTAGTACATGATCCACTCGCCTCGGCCTTCCAGAGAGTAGAGGCCGAAGTGAATGAACATGCCGAAGCGGGCTTCAACCCACCAGCGCACGTAGTCGGGTACGTGTGGACCAGTCATCACTCACTGCTTTCACATGGGGCATGGGACCGCGCCACGATCTGCGCTCGTCATCCCTCGCGCCAGCGTTCGCACATGATGAGGCGATCCACGGACGGTCGCGGCGGTGCTTCCGGCCTCTCATCCGGATAGCCGAGCGTCACGAGGCTCACCGGGATCAGCTCCTCCGGCATCTCAAGGAGGGCACGGAGCCGCTTCGGGTCGAACGAGGCAAGCCAGCACGAGCCGAGACCACGCGCGTAGGCAGCGAGGAGGAGGTTCTCCGTCGCTGCGTGCGCGTCGGCGCTCCCTCCTCCGATCCGGGTATCCCGGACGACGCAGACCACTGCCGGTGCATCGGAAATGAATGCGTGCCACTTCGGGTCACCCATGAGGTCCCGCACCGCGGCACGCCGCTCGGCTGATGCGATGACGACGTACCGGAGCGGATACGCCTCGCCCGAGCCGTACGGTGCCCACCGCGCCGCATCAATGAGCTCTTCGAGGACTCCGTCCGGAATCGGGTCTTTCCGGTACGCCCTGACGCTGCGCCGTCCACGGATTGCTGCAAACAGATCCACGGGACTCCCCCCTTTTCTGTGCTCACGCGGAAGCGTCTGCTTATGAAAGGCCCTCGATGGACTTCAGGAGCGCGCCCCGACGCGGAGCCGAGCGAACCGTCGCTTGCCGACCTTCAAGATCGCTCCGTCCTTGGCGAGCACCTGCGCGTTCGGGTCTGAGACCCTTTCTCCATCGAGCGTGACTCCGCCCTGCTGCATGAGGCGACGCGCCTCGGAGTTCGACAGGGCGAGCTTCGCGCTCAGGATGACGTCCAAGATGCGCACCGGCCAGGGTGGTACGCTGATGTCGGGCACGTCATCCGGCAGTTGGTCCCGCCGTGAGAACACGCCCACGAACTCCTGTTCCGCTGCCCTCGCCGCTTCGTCACCGTGGTACCGTCGCACGGTGGCACGTGCGAGGTCCTTCTTCACTTCCATCGGGTTGACGCCGCGCTTGAGCCGCGCCTCGGCCTGTCTCACCACGTCGGGGGACACCCCGGCGGCGAGCGTGTAGTACGGGATGATGAGGTCGTCCCGGATCGACATGATCTTGCCGAACATGTCGCTCGGCGGATCGTTCACGGCGACGTAGTTGCCGAGGCTCTTGCCCATCTTCGGTCCGCCGTCCAGGCCGGGCAGCATCGGCGAGAGGACGGCGATCTGCGGCGTTTGTCCGGAGGCGCGCTGGAGATCGCGCCCCTGCAGGATGTTGAAACGCTGCTCCATGCCGCCGAGCTCCACATCCGCCCTGATCGCCACCGAGTCGTACGCCATGAGCATCGGGTACATCGCCTCGTGCATCCCAAGGGGAAGCCCTTCGTCGAGCCGCTTGGCGAACGTCTCGTGGCCGAGCATCTGGGCGACGGTGAAGTTCTGCGCGAGCCGGATCATGTCCACGAGCGTGAAGTTCCCGAACCACTCGGTCTGGTAGCGCACTTCGGTCTTGGTGGGATCGAGCACCTTCATCAACTGGTCGACGTACGTCTCGGCGTTGGCGAGCACCTGTTCTTTCGTGAGCGACGGGCGGGATTCCTCGAGCCCGGTCGGATCGCCGATCTGCGCGGTGTAGTCGCCGATGATGATGACCCCGACGTGTCCGGCGTCCTGGAAGTCCCGCATCTTGCTCACCGGGACCATGTGGCCGATGTGCACGTCCTTCCCCGAAGGGTCGATGCCGTACTTGATCCGGAGCGGCGTGTCCGTCCTGATGGCGTTTGCCACCCGTTCCGCAAGTTCCTCTTCAGAGACGATCTCCTCGACGCCTCGTCTGATGAGGTCCATCTGTTCGTTGAGCGGCAGCACTCGGTACCCCTTGACTTGAGATCGAAGAGGTGCGTCTCGGTGCGGTATTGTTCAGGTGACAGAAGATACGGCCCAACCCGGGGGCCGCACAGGGGGCATCTCGGTGGGCGGGTTTGCTCGAAGGGAAGGTGAGCTGGAACGCCGTCGGGGCATGGCATGCCTCCAACTCGCTGAAAGCCCGGTCAGAACTCCGGCTGCACAGGTAGCGGTGGGGGGATGATCGCCTGTGCGCCGCTCCGCACCATCTCCAGCGCCGAGCCGGGGAACAGACCCAGTACGACGACGCCGATGGCCGCGACGACGAGGGACGCATAGATCATCTGCGGGACGGCGAACCGGTACGGTTCGGCGCGGGATTCCATGTACATCCGGACGACGATGCGCAGATAGTAGTACACCGCCATCGCCGCGTTGAGCGCTGCGAACCCGGCGAGCCAGTACATCTTCGCGTCAATCACGGCGCGGAAGGCGTAGAGCTTACCCGTGAAGCCGATGAGCGGCGGCACACCCACAAGCGAGAGGACGAAAAGCGCGAAGAGCGCCGCAAGCCACGGATGGCTCCTCGAAAGCCCCCGGATGTAGTGGAGATCGACCCGTCCCCGCTCGTCGCCGGGCATCGCGGCAACGACGCCGAACGACCCGACGGTCGCGAGCACGTAGGTGAGGAGGTAGAAGAGCACGCCTTCCGCGCCGACGACATCCATGCCACTTCCACCGCCGAGCGCCATGAGGATGAACCCGACGTGGGCGATGCTCGAATAGGCGAGGATGCGCTTGACGTCCTCCTGCACGAGCGCGATGACGTTCCCGACGATCATGGTGATCGCCGCAAGGAACGGCCAGATCTGCTGCCATTCGGGCAGATGGCCGTACATGGCCGGGTAGACGATCCGCATGAGCGCACCGAACGCCGCAACTTTCGACGCCGACGAGAGGAACGCCGTCACCGGTGCGGGTGCGCCCTGGTAGACATCGGGCGTCCAGAGGTGGAACGGCACGATGGAGATCTTGAACCCCATGCCCACGATGATGAACACGATGCCGATGAGGCCCATCCGCGTGTGGATGATCCCCTGCTCTTTCACGGTGATCGTCATCGTGCCGTACTGCCCGTAGATGAGCGCCGCCCCGAAGAGGAAGATCGCCGAGGCGTATGCGCCGAGGAGGAACTTCATACCCGCCTCGCCGCTGTCGCCGCTCGTCCGGTGGTAGGCGATGAGCAGGTAGAGCGCTATGGAAAGCACCTCGAGCGCCACGAAGATGACCATGAGGTTCGTCGAGCGCGCGATCAGGATCATCCCCGCCGAGGCGATCAGGAGGCCGGTCATGAACTCGCCGACGGACAGCCCCCGCACTTCGAGGTAGCCCCACGCGAACATCGCCACGAGGAACGCCGAGAACAGGACGAGAAACCCGATCAGGATCGAGAAGCCATCGCTGATGAGCGCGCCGAACGCCAGCCGTTCCGCGCCAGTGCTTTGCTGGAGCGTCAGAAGCGCAGCGAAGATGATGATCGCCGTGAGCACCGGACCGAGGCTCTTCACGAACCCCGACCAGAACGCGTCGAGCAGAAGCATGAGCATCGCTCCGCCGACGAGGATGAGTTCCGGGGCGATCACGGAGAAATCGAACGAGGTAATCACCGTCCCGCCCCTTCCGTGAGCGTGAGCGCCCGCTCGAGCTTGTCCGCCCCCGTCGTGGGCGGCTCAGGTAGGACCTGTTCCATCCGTGAGACCTGCATGCTCATGTGGGTGAGAAGCTGCCGGCTGGCATTTTCCATGGGGCGCAGGACCGGTTTCGGGTAGATGCCCATCCAGACCGCCACGATCACGATCGGCGCGAGGACGCTGATCTCTCGCAGGCTCAGATCGGCCCAGACGCGCTCCGGCCAGACGCCCGGTTTGGTCGTATAGATTGCCTGCTGGAACATCCAGAGTAGGTACGCCGCCGCGAGGATCATACCGCTCCCGCCGACGATGGCAAACCAGCGCGTCGCCTCGTTCGAGAACGCACCGACAAGGGCAAGGAACTCGCCGACGAATCCGTTGAGGCCGGGAAGCGCCGCCGACGAAAGGGTAATCACGAGGAACAGTCCGGCGTACACCGGCATCGCCGTCGCCACGCCGCCGAGGTCGCTGAACCTGCGCGAGTGCGCCCGTTCGTAGAGCATCCCGACGCAGAGGAACAAACCGCCCGTGGAGACTCCGTGGTTGACCATCTGCACGATGCCGCCGGTCATCCCCTGTACGGTGAAGGAGAAGATGCCGAGGATGACGAACCCCATGTGGCTCACCGACGAGTAGGCAACGAGCTTCTTGAAGTCCTCTTGAACGAGCGACACGAGTGCGCCGTAGACGATCCCGATCACTGCGAGCGTGTTGATGTACGGCGCGAACTGAAACGCCGCCATCGGGAACAGACCGAGGCAAAACCGGATGATCGCGTAGCCTCCAGTCTTCAGGAGGACGCCCGCCAAGATCACCGACCCGGCGGTGGGTGCTTCCGTGTGAGCGAGGGGCAACCACGTGTGCACCGGGAACAGGGGAACCTTGATCGCGAATGCCAGGAAGAACCCCGCAAAGAGCCACATTTGCTGGGACAACGTGAGCAGGCTCACGTTGATGTCCCGCATGCTGAAGCTGAGCGTGTCCCAGTAGGAGACTTCGCCGACGGCGAGGTTGTGCGCGTTGATGAGTGCGAGTGAGACGATGGCCACGAGCATGAGAAGCGACCCGACCATCGTATACAAGACGAAGATGTACGTCGCCTTGATGCGCTGGCTGCTGCCCCAGACGCCGATGATGAAGTACATCGGCACGAGCATCACTTCCCAGAAGACGTAGAACAGGATCAGGTCTTGCGCGAGGAA
>Ga0315282_10017184_pt1 | contig 10468 bp, 11 predicted proteins | sample YL17G07_20_MG_FD_203693 | JGI IMG/M metagenome (GOLD analysis project Ga0315282, IMG submission 203693) | Sediment microbial communities from Yellowstone Lake, YNP, Wyoming, USA - YL17G07_20 | ecosystem: Environmental > Aquatic > Freshwater > Lake > Sediment | place: USA: Wyoming | collected... | reverse complement strand
AACAGAATTAGAGCTAAAAGAGCGTCTTTTAAATGTAAAAGATAGTTTCACTGTAATTGAGCAAGAGGAAATAAAAGATAAAAATATTTTATTAGTGGATGATGTATTAACAACCGGGGCAACCTCCTCTGAGGCAGCTTTGGCCTTAAAAAAAGCAGGGGCAAACATTGTCTTTGTTCTGACCTTAGCTAACTAAAACCATGAGAATACTACGCAACTACTTTCTCAAAGAATTCTTCGGCCCTTTATTTCTAGCCTTAGGTGTGCTTAGTTTTGTTATGGTTCTAGTAAGCAATCTAAAGAAGATCGCGGATTTAGTAATCAATAAGGGCCTGGATTTATTTACGGTGTTAAAACTCTTTCTCTTTATGGCCCCCTACATAGTTACTTACGCCTTACCTATTGCGGTATTAGTAGGTATCCTTATGTCTTTGGGAAGATTATCCAGCGATAATGAAATTGTGGCTATCAGGGCAAGCGGGATAAATTTATTTAGCCTCTTTTTGCCCTTACTTATTATGGGAATAATCCTCAGCCTTGCATTAGTCGTATTTAATGACCGTGCTTCCTCATATGCCCACTATGCCTACAGAAAAATGTTAGTTGAAGTGGGAATAAAAAATCCTACTGCAGCCCTTGAAGAGGGCGTGTTCATAAATTCTTTTGAAAAATACGTCCTTTTTATCTATCGCATAGACCAAAAGAAGAATAAACTCAGCAACGTACGTATCTATGAGCCTCAAGGCGAAGGTAAGCCCACCAGAACTATCGTGGCAAAAAGCGGAGAATTTATTGCTGTCCCGGAAAAAAATGTCATAAAATTAAAACTGGTAGATGGAACCTCTGATGAGCCGGATCCAGAGAATCCTACTAATTTTTATAAATTAAATTTTAAAACTTATTTTATGAATTTGAGCCTGGCGCAAACTCAAGGTAAAGGCAAAATCGAAAAGAAGCCCAAAGATATGACTATCCAGGAATTAAGAAGTGAAATTGCTAAACTTAAAAAAGAAAAGATCGACCCCAGCCCCTTGATTACAGAGATAAATGAAAAATTATCCTTGGCTGCCTCGTGTTTTGTCTTTATGGTTCTCGGTATACCCCTGGCAATAATCACCCGCAGAAGAGAAAAATCTATCAATATCGGAATCGCAGTGCTAATTATAGTTGCCTATTATTCTCTTTTTATTGGCTGTGAAGCCCTGGCCATACAAGGCCAGCTTAATCCACAAATTGCTATGTGGGTTCCTAATATTCTCTTTGGGATAATTGGTGTAATCCTAACCTATAAATTATGCGCATCTTAGACCGCTATATATTAAAATCTGTTTTATCTATTTTCTTTACCTGCATATTTATCTTCCTCTTCCTATATGTCATTATCGATATATTATCCCATTTAGAAGACATATTAAGGCAACAAGTTAATTTCCTTCTCTTAATGCAGTATTATCTTTCCTATTCACCCATCATGTTTGTGCAGGTTGCTCCTTTTGCCTGCCTATTGAGCACATTATATACATTTGGAAGCCTGAACCAGAATAATGAAATTATTGCTATGCGCTCATCAGGTCTTAGTATATTCCAGATTACCAAAACAGTAATTATATTTGGACTTATAGTCAGCTTATTTGTATTCTGGGTAAACGATAGATTCGTTCCACCGTCTCTGGCATTTACACAAAAAATCAAAGAGCAAATGGAAAGCGGAACCAAAAAAACAAAACAAAAACAGGAAGTTATCTATAATCTTTCTATGTATGGCTCAAGTAATAGGCTTTTCTTCATAAATAAATTTGTCCCTAGCCAAAGTACAATGGAGGGTATAACTATTTTAGAACACGATGAACATCAGAATTTAACCAAAAAGATAGTGGCGGATAAAGGCATCTATGAGGATGGCCTCTGGAAGTTTTATAAGAGTATTACTTATAATTTTGATCTTAATGGCCAGATAGTCGATGAGCCTATTTATTTTGAGGAAGAGTTAATGGCTATACCGGAGAAACCGCGTGACTTTATTACTCAAAGGCAACGCACGGATTTTATGAACATAGCTCAACTTGATGATTATCTATGGAGGTTATCAAAAAGCGGTGCCACCACCGTAGTAAAGAATCTTAAAATAGACCTTTATCAAAGATTCGCTACGCCTCTTACCAGTATAATTATTATCCTTCTGGGTATACCTTTTTCATTTATGATGAGAAAGCGTGCAACAGGATTATCTTCTATTGGTATATCAATTATGGTGGGATTTTTGTACTATATTTTAGATGCCATATGTATTGCCTTGGGAAAGGGTGGACTATTTATACCAATTATTTCAGCCTCCTTAAGCCATATCACTGCCTTCTTATACAGTGTATATTTAATCAGTGCCCTGCCTTAAGTATACACGGGGAATTCGGCTTCCTAAACCACAAACAATCTCATAAGGTATAGTTCCGGCAAGCTCTGCTAATTCTTCTGCAGTAATTTTATTTTTACCCTGAGAGCCAATAAGCACAACCTCATCGCCTATTTCCACCGCTAAGTTTCCCACATCCACCATTACCTGGTCCATGCAGATGTTACCAGAGATTTTAAAACGTTTTCCTTTGATTAAGACCGGTGCAAGATTTGATAAATTACGCGGATATCCATCGCCGTAACCTATCGGTAAGGTTACAATTCTAGTAACCTTTCCAGTAACATAGGTATGGCCATAACTTATGCCAAAACCTCTGGGCACTTTTTTTACGAATATAACTTTAGTTTTTAAGCTCAAGACCGGTTTTAGATTTATTTTTAGATTCTCCTTAGGATATAACCCATAAACCATAAGGCCGGGCCTTACCATATTAAAATGGCTATTCTTATAACCAATTATCCCCATACTATTTGCTGCATGTACGAAAGGAATATATAGACCCTGCCTATTTAAGTTACGAATCAGGCTGTTAAAAAGGCCTATCTGGTATAATGTAAATTTTCTATCCATATCTGCAAAAGGAAAATGCGTAAATATGCCTTCGATATTAATAAATTTCAAATTGTGAATCTTTTTTATCAATTTTTCTGCATCAGGATGTAAAACTCCAATCCTACCCATTCCAGTATCGACCTTGATATGCACATTTATAGGCCTGCCAAATGTTCGTGCCCTATTATTTAATGCATAAGCCAAATCCTCATCGCAGACCGTGGTCTTGAGTCTATATTTAAATAAAGGCTCAATATCTTTTTTGAGTATAAGACCGAGTATTAAAATAGGCGTATCTATACCGGCCTTTCTTAATTTTACTCCCTCATCAATAGAGGCAACACCGAGAAAATCTACTTTTAAAGATTCTAATCTTTTAGCCACCGCAATTAATCCGTGACCATAGGCGTCTGCTTTAATAGTAACCATAACCTTGGTTCCAGAAGCAATGATTTTTTTTATTTGCTGGAAGTTATAGGCAAGATTTCCTAAATTAACCTCAGCCCAAGTTGGTCTGTATCCTATCTTATTCTCATTAGTTAACATATTTAATTTTGTCACCAAGTCACAATGTCACCAAGTCACAAGTTAGCCTAACGGGTGACATGGTGACCTGGTGTCCTGGTGACTTTTTATCTGGCATTCCTTTGGATAAAGATAAATGGGTCTAATACCAAATGAGTTCTCAAATTTCTTCTCCTTAATTCTCTCTAAAGCCAATGCAATAATATTATGTGCTTTGGGATACCAATAATCTTTATCCAGAATATTAGCCCCCCCCACTCTTCTTATTATTTCTTCTTTAAATGGAGTTACTGCATCACCAAAAATTATACTATCCGGCTTTGCTATCTTGAAAAATTCTTCTATTGACAAAAGCATATAAGGCTTAACCCTGGAAAGCTTTCTGTTTTTCTTTTTATAAATACTACAATAGATAAGATTTCTTTTTGCATCAATAATGGGTATAATGTTTTTATCGCTATCCTTTACGCTGTGCGCCAGAATATCTAAGGTGGAAATTCCTATTACCGGCCTCTTTGTTGCCCAACTCAAGCCCTTAATGGTAGCTAAACCCACGCGCATACCAGTAAAAGAACCTGGGCCCAAACCACAGGCAAAATAATCAACTTCGCTGATATGCCATTCTAGTGCATCAAGCACCCTTTTTATGGTCGGCACAAGTAAGGCTGAATGTTTAGTGCCTAACTCCAGATTATACTCGTAAATTTTGGCACCGTCATAGGCCCCCAGACATAAAAACTTAGTAGTGGTATCAATGCCTAATATTTTCATAATTATATTTTAAATAAATATTGTGATCAGAGGTCTCTCGCTATTTCTTCTAGAGACCTCAATAGCTCTTTATAGCGGCTACCCATAGGAGTAAATTTAAACAATCTTTGCGAATCCGGCTTAAGCAATAGCTCTATTTTAAGAAACTCCTTTGGCAGGAGATACTTTAATCTGTCTGCCCATTCAATTACAGTGACACCTATATCATAAAGATATTCCTCATATCCTAAACCTAAGATGTCAGGAGGCGCTTTTAACCTGTAAAGATCAAAATGATATAGCGGTAATCTGCCTTGGGTATGGATACGTATCAGAACAAATGAAGGACTGATAATCTTATTTTTTTGTACCCCTAATCCTTGGGCAATCCCTTTAGTTAGCACGGTTTTACCCGAACCAAGCTCACCAAATAAACAAATAATATCGCCTGGCATTAAACTCTTTGCTATTCGCCTACCTATATTTATTGTTTCTCTAACCCCGTTAGAAATAATGCTATAACCTTGTAATATAGGCTTTCTAACGGGGCTAACTGAATGCGAAATTATTTTCATCAAAAGTGCTGAAACCCTTTGGGGGTAATAATTTTTTCACGATTACTTTTGTCTATCAACCGTAAGCCGCGCTTTCTACTCACTATCTCTCCGATAGGTTTAAAATTATTTAATTTTTTACTTAAGATTTTCTTTCCCTCATTGCGCGATACGGTAAATAGTAGCTCAAAGTCTTCGCCCATATAAAGCGCATCGGCTAAATTACGCGCCTGTTTACTTAAAGGAATCAAATCTTCATAGATTCTAGCTCCCACCTTGCTCTGTTCTAAGATATGACCTAAATCTTGCGCCAGGCCATCGGAAATATCAATCATAGAATTTACTCTAAAATTTTTTACCAAGAATCTTGCCTCTTTTATTCGAGGGGTAAATCTAAGGTGCTTACCAAAAATTGAACCTCCCAGGGCTCCGGTCACAAATATTATATCGTCTATTTTAGCGCCGCTTCTTAGAACCAAATTTTTCTTCTCCACAATTCCCAATAAGCTCGCATTAAACACTAATTTGCTTGCACGGCTAATATCTCCTCCCACAATATTTATTTTATATTTTTTGGCGAGGCTAAGTATGCCTCTTGTGACCTCATCTAAAAACTCAACTGATGTATTTGGAGGCATACCTATCGATATTAAGCCATATCGCGGCAGCCCGGCGCAAGCAGCAATATCGCTTAAGGTTACAGCTAATGATTTTCTACCGATTAGATATGGAGCGTCTTTGAGCGTAAAATCAATATCCTGAACAATCATATCACAGCTAAATAATTGGTATCTATTTTTATCGCACTCAAGGACAGCGCAATCATCTCCACTGCCTTTAATAACCGATGCATCTGTCTTTATTTGCCTGTTAAATCTTTTAATTAAACCGAATTCGCCAATCTTACTCACTAACATGATTTATTTACCCCGCTAGAAAGCTCTGTCCCGTGAGAAAAATCCTTTCTAACGGGGTTTACCTAATATTTTCTTAATATTTGTTTTATAGGGCGGTTTGATAATCCCTTTATCAGTAATGATTGCGCTGATTAAGGCATTAGGTGTTACATCAAAAGCCGGGTTAAAGACTTTTATTCCTCTTGGCGCAATAGGTCTTTTAAAAAATAATTCTGTTAGCTCTTCTGGCTTGCGTTCTTCAATAGGGATATCCTTTCCACTTTTAATACTAAAATCAAAAGTGGATTTAGGAGCAGCAATATAAAATGGAATGTTGTGGTATTTACTTAAAACCGCCAGACTATAGGTTCCAATTTTATTCGCAGCATCACCGTTTGCTGCAATCCTGTCTGCGCCGGTTATGACTTTATCTATTTTTCCTTGTTGCATCAGGATTGCTGCCATACTATCGCAAATTAGAGTAACATCAATACCCTTTCTTTTTAATTCCCAGGTAGTAAGACGCGCACCTTGTAACATTGGCCTGGTTTCGCAGGAAAACACCTTTGGATTCTTGCCTTCTTCATAAGCACGATAAATAACTCCTAAAGCAGTTCCATAATCAATGGTAGCTAAGATTCCGGCATTACAAATAGTCAATATTGTATCGTTTTTCTGGATTAACTTTGCGCCGTAATAACCTATCTTTCTGCAAGCAACTCTGTCTTCTTCCATAATTTTTTGCGCTTCCTTAAGAAGACACTTCTTTATTTTAGATATGGGTTCATTCTTATGCATTAAAGCAACTCGACGCATCCTTTCTAATCCCCAAAAAAGATTCTCTGCTGTAGGTCGCGATGAACCTATGTAGTTTATTATATTATCTAATTCTTTCTTAAACTGTTTGAAGTCTTTTGCTTGAGTATCCTTGATACCCAAATACACCCCCAAACCTGCTGCTGCGCCTAATGCGGGAGCTCCGCGTATCCTCATAAGCTTAATTGCCTGCCAAAGAGTTTTCAAGTCTCTAATATAGAGATATTCTAACCTTCCCGGCAGCTTTGTCTGGTCAATAATCTTTATCGCGCCCTTTTTCCACTCTATAGTTCTAATATCCATAAGTCCCTTGGTATTTTTAGCGTGCGTCTTGTCTGTGTTTCTCGGGAACGCTCGGCGCGCCCCAGCGTGTCGCGCCTTCGCTCGGGTCGGCTGCGTCGCTCTCCCGCAGCCGGACCGTGTATAAAGCCGTTTTTTTAATTTGGAGCCTGCTGCGGGAACCTTGCCCGCTCCTTGCCTCCACGTCCCTCGAAATCACAGCCAATCCCCCCGCTAAAAATCTAAATCTTCTTTCTTAGAATATTCCAATTTTTTATTAAATTATTTAACAGTTCTTTAAAGTTACCTTCAAATCGCCAAAGCATCCCTGCTGCAAAAAAAGCACAGCTCGAATACCATAAATTTACCCAATATGTCGGAGGAGGCCAATATCCAAGATGCCACCAATTATATAGTTCATAAGATCCAGAGGCGCAAATATAAATAACTATCATGCAAATTGTTACCCCTCTAATCCAATGCTTTGGTCGCTTTCCAATTAAATGATAAACTGAACTTACGGTCCAAGGAGCAAAAACATATGTCAATATACTCATAATTATAGATACAGGAACATCCCACGTTGGACATTTATAATAATAAGCACCCCAAATATAATAACCTAAAGCAATGGAAAAAGTAATTACTTTCCATGGCCTAAATAATTCATTTATATATTTCTTAAGTAAGAAATAAGGGTACATTAATCAAGACTTTTCCACGTTTTATTATCGGAACGATAAACTTGTCTAGCAAATGCGAATATAGAATACACTAGTGTAAATCTATTTTCTTCTTTATCGTAATAATACCTGGGAGATAATATACTTTTTATGCCCGCCTGCCGTAATGTATCCGGGTAAGTTTTATTTTTAATTTTATATTCCTCTATTATTTTTACTATCTTAGGTGCCTCTCTATAAATTAACTGTGCTCTTATAAATATCCATACAGGTATAGCGAGCAATATTAACAAACCAATTTTATTTCCTAATTTCATTTTCTTCTCCTCCTTTAATTATGTCCCTATTCAAATAAATAAATCCGACAGTTTTCGAGCGAATGCGTTGCTTGTGGGTGAGTTGGCCGGTTTCGAGCGCGGCTTCAAAAACCATCAAGCAACAATGGTGTATAGATTTTTTAACGGGTGGCTTGGGTGTTTTCGCAGCCGCGTGATGCGGCGAGAAAATACCCAAGACAGGACCCGCTAAAAAATCAATCTATAGCCCTATTATTTTGGCTAACAAGCTTTTTTTTACCTTAATCGCTGACGCAGGACAAACTTCCTGGCAACAAAAACAAGCAATACACTTAGAATAATCAAAAATAATACGGTCATTTTTCATGCTTATAATCTTATTAGGACAAGCCTGGATACAGGCAGCACATTGTATACAATTATTTTGTTCAACATAAGGGTAATATCTAATAAATTTTTTGGCTAAATTTATAATCGGTCGAGGTATTTTTTTTCTTAATGGAGAAGTTGTGGGTAGTAAAAAGGGTGAGCCAATTATATCTTTCAATTCCTCACCCAGAATCTGAATAGAATTAAGGTCTACTGTGCCTAAACCTCTGCCGGCTGCCTCTTTGGTAGTCAATATATCCAAAGGCTTAAGCCCCATGATTAAAGCTAAAATACTATCCAAAGCCACACAATCATTGCCTGCCAGTATTAAACCGACGTTGCGTAATTTACCGCTGGTTCCCGGGCCGTTTCCTTCCATGGCGACGATAGCGTCAATAATCGTAAGCGCGGGTTTTGTCTTTTCATAGATGTCTACCAGAATTTTGGAAAAATCCTCAGCAGCAAAATATTTTTTATGCAATTCTGTTTTATAAGTTCCCGGAATCAAGCCAAAAAGATTTTTTATGGCACCAGTAAGTATAGTCAAATCATGCGTTTTAAACTTAGGTAAATTCAGAATATAATCACAATTATCAACCCAGGTAGTTAAAGGAAATTTTTCATACCAGTGTCGTCTATCAAATCTTATCAATTCTACTTTTTCTTCTTGACAAATTCTCCTCATGCCAGATTTTTCATAAACCTCATCAACTTTAACTTTTTCTGCCTGATTACCCCAAACATTCGGCCCATCTCCTACAATTATTGCGCAATTAATCTGTTTTAAAATTTTAATTACTGCCCGCACAACTTCAGGGTGAGTGGTAATGCCAAACTCTGGCTCTTTAGCCATTAAAAGATTGGGCTTTACCAATACCCTGCTTTGAGGTTTGATAAAATTAGAAATCCCGCCTAATAAATCTATCGCCTTTCTGATTGCACCTTGAACCAAGCTTGGTTCATAGCTTTTACATTTTACAAGAGAAACGCGAGAATTCATAACATACGTATTTTAGAGGTCTCTGAAAAACTCCTAAAAACTATATCAGAGACCTCTGATTACACAGATTATTTAAGATTACACAGATTTTTTCATCGTAGATTTAATCTGTGTAATCGGATTTTAATCTTTTAATCAGAGAGCTCTGCCTATTTTTTAGACTTTTCCAGAGCTCTCTTTTAAGGCCCGATCTTGAAGAAGTTTTTTGCATTAGCTGTGGTGAACTGGGCTACTTCATCTAAGTTAATCTCTTTTATCTTAGCTATTTCACTCGCAAGGTTTTTTACATAAAGCGGTTCATTTCTTCTGCCGCGCAAACCTTCAGGCGGCAAGAATGGCGCATCGGTTTCTAATAAGAGTCTTTCTAACGGAGTAATTTTGACCAGATTTCTTAGATTATCTGCTTTTCGGTAAGTAATATTGCAGGTGAAAGAAATAAAAAAACCTAAGCTTAAACAATCCTTTAAAAAAATCTCATCACCGGAGAAACAATGCACAACTGCTTTAATAGGCATTGCCTCTTTTAATGCCCTTAAGGTATCATCTCTGGCCTGCCGACTATGTATAACCAGGGGCAAATCCAAATCCTTAGCTAGTTGTAATAAAGATATAAACATTAATCTTTGGCTCGGGGCCTCGGAATAATTTTTGTAATAATCTAGGCCTATCTCACCTATGGCAACTATCTTATCTTCCTTTGCCAGTTCCCTTAAAGCAGCCTCCTCTTTTTTATCAAACTTATCTGCAGCGTGGGGGTGAATACCTACCGTAGCATAAATACAATCGTATTTTTTGGCTAACTCTAAAGATTTTTTTGAACCTTCGAGACTTGAGCCAATATTAATAATATATTCAATACCTTGACTCTTGGCGCGTTTAATAACCTCATCTCTATCTTGGTCGAATTCAGGGAAATCTAAATGACAATGAGTATCGATAAACATAGGTGTTAGGTGTTAGGTGTTAGGTCTATACGGGGGAACAAGGGTTTGCCTTTTTTAATCTTATCTTCGCCTAACTGTTCTTTTATCGAAGCAGCGGTCTGTGGCATAAAGGGAGAAATTGCCTCAGAGACCTTTTTTATTACATCAACTAAAATACATATGAATTGTTTAAGTTCATTCTGTTTATTTTCCTTAACTAAATTCCAGGGTTTGGTGTCTTCAATGTATTTATTTGCCATATTTATCAGTTCCCAAATTTTATCCAATGCTAAGTTAAAATTTAAATTGGACATATGTAAATTAATCTCATCTAAGAATCCTTCTAATTTCAGTTTCCATTCTTTGTCTAAAATATCAACGGCAGGGATATTTCCAGAAAAATACTTCTCTA
>Ga0315282_10017183_pt1 | contig 10469 bp, 12 predicted proteins | sample YL17G07_20_MG_FD_203693 | JGI IMG/M metagenome (GOLD analysis project Ga0315282, IMG submission 203693) | Sediment microbial communities from Yellowstone Lake, YNP, Wyoming, USA - YL17G07_20 | ecosystem: Environmental > Aquatic > Freshwater > Lake > Sediment | place: USA: Wyoming | collected... | reverse complement strand
CCGCGTTACTCCATTACAATCACGGCGGATCCGACCGGAACCGCTGAAACAACATTTGCTTTGAAATTTGAGCACACGATCTGCGGTGAGTATACTGTCACGTGGAGCTGGATGGACGGCGACCTGCCCAGAAGCTTCCAGACAACCTTCAAGGTTGTCGGCGCCAAAGCTACACAATGGAGTGTTTACCATCTATACGATCATGCCGAGGTTCATACACTTCTAACCTGGGCCGACGACTCAACTCCAATCATGAATCGGCAGGGAACGATCGAGGCCTATAGCATCTACGGGCCGTATCAAAACATCGTAAAGGGCACGATTGCCGCTGATGGTGGAATAATCGTTCGCAATATTCCGTACTTCGATTGGTCTGGCGACGCATCATTCACCGTCGCGTATCTCGGCACCGATATCAAGATTTTGACCAGTGCTGGACTGGAAAACGTGAAGACGTTCCATTGCGATGTGCTGGCGGCCAGCTACACACTTCAAGGACAGGATTACGTGATGACAACTCAGGCTACGCTCTTCCTGAAGTACCAACCTGCGATTAAGGTGCAGGGTGTCCGCCTGAGCGTCAACTGCCCAGAGACATATGATTGGGCAATCGCACAGTTGAGCAATGAGTATGGGCAGACATCAGTAACATTGAGCATGGCTGGTACACCATCATACTTCAGATTACTCTCTTGGGCCTGGTTGGCGGATGCGCGTGCGCTCCCTGATTACATCATTGCTGGACATTATGCGAACATGAAGATTGCAGAGGAGCGAGTCGCGGTTCAACCCACGATTACCGGGGCCGGCTCGCCCTATTTCACGGTCCATGCTCAAGTAATCTCGCAAACGCAATGGATGGACATGGGTGAAGGCCATACAATCTTCCGCGTTGAGGTTTGGAGTCAAGATGGCAAGACTAGATTAGTGGATCCGAAGGATTTTAACAAGGTTGTATTGCACGGCACAACGAACACATATGCATTGCAGGTTGAGGGCATAGGGCCAGGAACATACGTGGTGAAGCTGTCAGTCTACTATTACGGGTGGTTGATTGGCAGCACAGAAACGACAGTAACGGCCTGATCATGCGGCTCAGGGCGTAGTTTCTCAAAAATATCCAAAAAAAGGGCAAGGGCATCTCACGGGTAATCTGATCCACTAATGGATCAGATTACACACGAGATTGATTTTCGGTTTTGAGGCAACATTGCGTTTTTACATTATCAAAAAGACTTGATAAAAGAACGCCTTTTTCGAATTACTACGATAGCCAGAACCAGCATCACGATGAGAACCACGTCCGGTTTCGTGAATTCCGGTATGTTCACTGCTACAGAAATACTGTAAATGATGTCAGCAACAAGATTCACAGCTAAATTCAGTGATTCACCGATTCGCTCCTGATAGTATGGGCTCGCTGGGTCATAGTTATCATCCATCCACTTCGCTGTTCGTCCCTTTCCCGTGTTATCGAAGGTAGTATCCCGGGCAAGCTGTAAGGCCGCATCGTAGGCCGAAATTGCCTCAAGCTTCCCGTCGAACTTGAGGTAGGATGTGAACTGGCTGTTGTACTTGTTAGTTCTGGCATTGACCCAATCTTCATAGTCCTGATGGTGCTTTTCCTCTCCCCAATCAGTATTCTTCCCCATAACGTGCCCGAAGACTGTAACATCGGATATGTAATGTGTTGTAATACCCAGCCATTTCGCAGCGCTCCGATAATCCCCCGCGGCCAGATATGACAGTGCTTGTTGGTAGCTATTTCGTGCTCGCTTCGCTGAAGAGTCGTCCTGTAATTGTCCGTTGGCATGATAGTAGATGTGGTGGAGTTGCGTGTCTCCTATCCCGTCTCCTAGAACCGCGTTCCCATTGTCCGGTAGTTCAGTGCCATATAGATAGATGGCAAGATTGTTCCTGATCCAGAAGTCCATCTCATCTGGAATCCAGTCTAGGGCGTGGTGCGCCAGCCAGTCGTGCGTTCCATACTTTGGATTGCTGGGATCCGTACTGTAGCCGCCATTACTCCATGCCTGAACAGGCATAGTGGTAAGTGAGAAGAGTAGCACACAGAACCAGATTTTGAGATAGCGCATCAAGTTGTCAACTCCTGCCCAGGTCCAGTGTCTACAGAACGAGGTTTCCATTGATGATTGAACGCTGCGTGGATAAGGTGGCTGCGAACCTTTCCTACGCCCTCAGTCTCCATCAGTTCTTCTATAGTTGCGTTCGCGATAGCTTTTGCCGTTCCAAATTTGTTGAGCAGGGCGATGGCGGTCTGCGGCCCTGTCAAACCTTCAAGAAGGAATAGGGGTGCCTCTTCGGGAGATAGATCTCGCCGACGTGCCCGTAGAGGCAGAACTTGCTTTTCCTCAGCCTTGCCCAGATCCTTGCATTTTGCGAGCAGCCAACCCTGGAACCAGAGTTGATTTGCGAATGGGATTATGGGGATCCTCCAAGAGAGCGTAACCTCATCAAGGACCCTGCAGACCGAAACGTGAGCCCATTTACTGACCTTCTCAATCATGCCCAGCCAGCCAATGAGGGCGATAATGACGTCTGTCTTTTCGTCTCGGAGTTGAGACAAGAGGCTGAGCTGCTCCCAAAGTCTTCCCCGCCCACTTCCCCGCTCTTCCTGCTTGACGAGCCCCCCAAGGAAGTCTGTCGGGGTTTTCCGCTCGATGCAAAGCCTCTTCTTTGTAGGTGCCGCATTCAGAATGTAGTCTCCAGCGTCGAGAAACTGCTTACTAACCGAGAGTCCCTGATTCTCAAGCCAAGTGACTAGGGATGTGTGTTTGGACGCCTCTCGAGTGTCAATAATCAAATCTGTTGGCGTAAGTGTTATCTGAGCAGCTTTCCTCAATTCGGCTTCTTGACTCATCTCAGCCACTTACACTCACTCATGGGTCATGCTAAAAATGAGGGCATCAGTACGCTGTTATTCGTGGTAGACTTTGGCGGCGCCTGTAGACATCGGTGCACGGAAGACGATGTATGCAAGAGGGGCGAAATATCCGGTGCATTTGTGCGGCGTGTTTGAAGGAACTTTGAGGAGTTGGAGGGAAGAAAGCTGGACCTCTTTTCTGTCTATAAGCAACTTCAATTTTCCTTCGAGTACGATGTAGTACTCTTCGATCGGCGATTCGTGAAAGTGCATGCGCTCTTTTGCGCTTGGAGCATGGAATCCCGGTTTAACCACCCTTCTGTAGTTGATGTTGACCTGACGAGACAAGTGAGACGACATATCAGCGATTTCCAAGGGGGTGCCCTTGGGCGGGGATCTTATGACGTGGGGATCGTTTCTGTATTTTGGGTCAGTTAAGTCGATGACCGAGATTCTTTTCATGCTGGACTTGAGTGGGTCAGATTTAAGCGCAGCCTACGCAAACACATGTTCCCCATATTATCGAGTCTGCTTCAGAACGTGGTGACGAGTTACTGGAATGTTTGCTAGGAACAACCCGCTAAACATGAAGAGGAGGGGGGCCGACATCACTAGAAGTGCGCCCTTGCGTCTAGTTTTGAAAATCATTCTCACAATGCCTCCCAAATCGATCCGATAATCTCAACAAGTATGCCACGCCGTGCGGCTTCAGAAACACAGTCCTTCGTTCCTTTACTCTCTTTGATGTTATTGTGAAACGCAAGAACTAAATCAGGACTCATATCAAGCATAGTTCTGTTGCGAATTGGGCCTGCCGATCTTCTGTATTGATTCCAATCCGCTGGAACTGCCATGACTGTAAAGCCCAGGTTCTTGGCAACCTCTGCGGCTATTCTGTCAGCTCCTTTGCAATCGCCATGTATGACGGTGGTGTTCGTAGGCAATTTGGAAAGCCTCTCGTAGATGATGCTTTTATCAGTCCAGTTACGGCTTCCGCAAATGAGAACTTTCATCTGCGTCCCCCGAAAAGCGCACATAGTTGACATTCTCCGCGACTGAGGTCGGGAGCTTTCTTGCGCTATCATACTGTAAGCATCGATCCCAGTGAATCCGCACATAACACCTATCTCAAATCATACAAAGAAAATGAAGCTTGCAGATCGAGACAATGATGTTCTCGGCCTTGATGGGCAGTATCCCCTTTGCCATATCTCGGTCGACTACGTTGCGTGGCAGGTTAAATTTCGCAGATATTTTCTCGATGGCGCGAGCCCTTTCGTCATCTGTCAGGCGCGAGATATCTGCTTCATAGAACAATTGTCCATCGAACGGTCCGCCTGTAGCCTTGACTGGAAGTGGATGCTTCAAAGGTATGTGCCCGTCTTTGCGCACATATGTCCAAATTTCATATCGCGGATCTTTTTCCGAAATCGTTGCGTAGCATTCACAGCGCTTCTCAGTCACGTGTTCTTCCCCCTCGCCAAGTTCTCCAGTGCCTTGGCATATCTGACTCGAATATGCTCTCCGAAAGCCTCGGGGCTCAACCTGTAGCGATATTCGTTCTCAACCCGCTCTCCCCTGACAATTGCGTGTCCTCTCAAAATGGTTATCATATATCGAAGGTAGCGCACATTCATTCCCGTAGACTTCTGCAACTGTCGTAGCGTCGGTCGATGCGATCCTATCGCAGTCATCACGGTGAGAAGGTTACGCTGGGTGTTTTGATAGAACGATAATATTCTAGCGATGTCTTCAAGACCCAATATGAATCACCTAAGCGCCTGCCCCGCTCCTTTCCCTGTAGAAACTTGTGTCCAAGGTCCAGCCTTGGCCAGCATGATGGATCAATCTAGAAACGATGGTTCCGCAGACCTTGCATTGAACTGGAGCAACCCATATTCCCTGTTGATTCAGCTCTGAATCCAAGACTTGTATTGGCTGCTCAACCATGCAGCGAAGACAATACATGACCCGCTCCCTTTCTGGAACAGCATCCAAGACCGGGCGAGGCTTGCTCATCGGCACTCCACCCAACTCAGCAACGTTCTTCCCCATCTCTTGCACGCCAGCCAAATTCGCTCAAAAGGCGCTCTCAGCATGAGCTTGAACAGTGTAGCCACGTACTTCTTCCGACAATCGCGGCACAGAAGGAAAGTGTTCTCTATCTTTACAACCTTCGAGCATCTGTCGCAGGTTGTTGTGGCAGAGGCGTATGGATTCACGTCAACCCTCTTGTCCATCTTAGCGGTGTCTCCTTACCATGTGTGTTCGCCGCCTAGTGCGCACTAGTTTCTCAATTGTGAACCGAACCTTGTTGCCCGATTTGATTTCCTCGTCCGATTTCCTTCCTTGCCATTCTCTGAGACGCCTACTATTCATTGGACGGACCACGATCACTTCGTCGCGTCCTACTCTGAGATAGATGATGCTGTACCCTTTCTTGGGATCCATAGGTATTTTGAACTCGCCGCCGACGCCTCGGTAGATGTGATTGACACAATCGATTCTTCCTTCAAACTGTAGCTTCATTTTCACGGCCTCAATATGATCCAGGTCGCGATCAGCAGCGGAATGATTGCTCCGAGAATGCAGATCGTTGCTATGACAAAGTCTTCTTTGACCCTCATATACACTCTAAAACTGATTACAGAGAGGGTATGTAAAGCGGAGAAACCCGTTTTTTCGGGGTTGTGGGATTACAGAGCCGCTCTGTCATCTGGCAAAAGAGCAGGATTATTTGGTCGAAAGAGGGCAAACATCCCTGGTTTGAGCGTAACTCGGAGTTCGGGCAGCCGGATTACAGAGGAGGCGTGTATCGCCTGTTTCCGGAACTACGGCCGGCCCCTATTGTCAAAGAAGTTCACTGGCACTTGGAATTACTTTGTAGCTTACCCCAAGGGCGTCTTCGAAGTGCTTCTTCCCACACAATACCTTTCTTCGTTCGTCTGATCTAAGTTTGTCGATGGTGGTGCCCTTTGTCTCTCGAACCAAATACAGTAAGGGTTTTCCTGTTGGCTCTCCGTGCTCGTCACGCCATTGCCAGACGATCGCCCAGTCAGGGTTGTATTTTCCGACTGGCGTATCAACCTCAAACCAGGTGGGCAACTTGATGTACATTATCACTTCTCGGATTTTCTCCAAGTCCTCAACGAATTGGCGTTCGATATCAGAATCATACTCGATCTTATCATAAAGTGAGTGTTCGGCTGGAACCACATAATCTTCCCATGAATCGATTGATTCCTTGAGACTGGACATCTCATACCACTCGTGGATTTTCTCGTACTGAATTCCGTTGACAAGGTGGTCGGCGAGCTGTTCCTTCAGAACACGTACGACAGCTGAAGCAAACTCGAATGGATTATCCAGTGCAGCCTTCTTGTTTTTCGTCTCCAAGAAGATTTCAACCAACGTCTTTCTGGAGAGACGAACTGGTGGCGATGTGTGTTCTAGAAGGTAAGCCATTGTTTTGGCGAGATTTGGAAGGGGATAGCGCCCTACCAGATCTACGAAGGTCTTTGCTGTGCTTGATTGGAGATAATCGAAGGCACCCTCGTCGTCTATTTTTAGTTCCGCTTTGGAGACGACGATTCTCGGCGGCTTAATCGACAACCTGTCAACCTCTGCGACTGCTTCTCTAATCACCCTGTCAGTATCGATGTTGACATAGTACCTTGTTTTGCTCTTGATCTTATCCCAAAGCTCTTTGAATTCCGGCTTTAACATGTACTCCTTTCTAAGGTGCATGGTGGCTGGCTTTCGGGCGTTTGGAGGTTTAGGCGGAAGCTTGACGCCTTCTCCATATTCTTCAACGATCTCTTGCTGTAACTGTCGAACATACTCCTCGTAACTCTGGTTCGCCACGACGGTCAGAACGTTCACCTCTGGGTCGTGTGTTCGCGCACCTGTCTGGTCAACGGCTAGGCGCACACCCCGCCCAACCTCTTGACGCTTTCTAATCTCTGAAGTGGTCTGGTGCAGAGTGCAGATTTGGAAGATGTTTGGATTATCCCAGCCCTCACGCAACGCTGAATGTGAGAAGATGAAAGCTTCTTTTGTGTCAAACGACAGAAGGCGTTCTTTGTCCTTCATGATTAGATCGTAGGCTACCTCGTCCTTCTGTGACTCGCCTGAGGCGCTATCTTCGAACTCAACTCTTCCGCCCTTTCGCTTGGTGAAGGCAAAGTAGCTAGCTTGCACATCGTTGGCGCTAAGACCCTGCCAGTCCGAATACCTTCTCTTCAACTCATCGAACGCCTTAACAAAAGAACGCCGGATTATTCCATCAGTATTCGCATAGTTGTCCACTCGGTCAATGAAAAACAGCGACAATACTTTGATTCCACACTCACGGAGTCGCCTCTGCTTCCGAAAATGTTCCTCGATGGTGTAACGGATTTGTGCATCAAAGAGCGCTTCCTTGTCGGCGCCCTGTGAGCCTCCAACCACTATTTCCGTTCCGTTGCTAAAGATGACTCTTTGCGTGTTGAGGTTGATTTCGTCAACAATGAACTCTTCGTACTCTGGAAGATTCGTCTTCTCTCGCAGATTGTCGCCCGATTTAACGGTAACATCGGCCTGTTTCACGCTACCGCCTTTCAACAACTTGTTGACGGTGAATGAGGCGGTAATCGTTCGCTTCTTTGACAAGATGCTGTTGACTCTAATGTACGGCAGGTTTACGTCACTTTCCTTAAGCACTGACGCAACTTCAATCTTCTTTACGAGACCTTGTAGGTAAGCATCAGCCGGAGTCAGACGGTAGATCAGATTGTATGGGTTCCGATGAGTGGCACTATAGCGCAAGGCAAATAGCGGATCTAGTGAAGCGAGAGCGGCAACACTCTTCTCGCTCTCCATGTTCTGCGGCTCATCCAAGATGAGAATTGGCATAGAAGCCTGAACAATGTGAATTGGTGTTGCACCTTGTAAGCGGTCGGCCGACCGACGGATCACGTTGCCTTTACCGTTTTCCGTCATAGCCTTGTTGAATGAGTCAAGCGTCATTATCATGAATTCGATGTTTGGTGAGGCTGAGAACTGGCGCACCTGAGTGAGGTTTGCCGAATCGTAGGCGTAGAACTCGTACGGTAGATTCCCATACAGTTCTTGGAAGTGTTTCTGGGTGATATTGAATGTTTTCAATACGCCTTCCTTGATGGCGATTGATGGAACGACTATGATGAATCGTCGGAATCCGTACCGCTTGTTCAGCTCAAGGGCGGTCCTGATATAGACGTAGGTCTTGCCCGTGCCCGTTTCCATTTCGACCGAGAAGTTCGGAAATCGAACTCGCTTCTTTCCCTCCGAGGCATCGATTACTTGTTCAATACACTCAAGGCTCAGACTGGGAGTGATTCCGCCAGATTTCTGGACTTCTTGTAGATTCCTCAAGAGATCGTCCTCATTAAGATCCAGTCGGTTGGGCGACGCTAGGAAGCCTGCTTCACGCGAGTAGCTCATGCTAGCCTCAATTCTTCCTTGCCCCTCGAACAGGCGAGCTACGGATTCGACTGCCCTAACCTGATATTCTTGTCTAGCGTCGAACCTTAGCTCCATGGTTGTCCCTCAAATTGTCTTCAGATTACACTGAAGGGCCAGGTTAGCGGCGCCTGTGTCATCGAGAGCGATGTCTCGACATACAAACAGATCGTCCTTTGTAAGACCGAGACTTCGGATCGTCGAAGTCCTAATTTTGTCGTCTAGACAGATGAGAAACATCTGCTCCTTCTCAGGATCGGTGACCCGCCAGATTTCGTTGTCCTTGTATGTTTTCTCTCGCTCTATCCTACAGGTGAGTGGATAACCCTCTTTGATTGCAACCTCGTAAATCACATTCTCTTTCTTCCAGCCGTCAACGAGTGGATCTAGCTGCTCCTCCATATCAGCAGCATATGATTCAGGAGTCTTGTCTTCGACGCCCTTCCACGGCTTATAGTTTGATTCAACCAGCTTGAAGACTCTGAAACCAAGGTCTTCTGCGTTTTGTTCTCGCTTATCTTTCTTGATGCGAGCAATTACTCGGCGGATTCTCTCCTTCCCAATGTCGGAGATTGTCTTGAACCCCACCTTTCGGGCTGGTGAATCCTCTGGAGTGGGTTCCTGAAGTTGCACCATTATGAAACGCCTGTTTCCTCCGTCTTCAGTATTCGCCTCCAGTACTGCTTGAGCCGTGGTGCAGGAACCAGCAAAGAAATCTAGAACAAGTGCACTTTCATCTGCCTTCAGAGGTATGCTGATTAGATATCTCATTAGATTGGATGGCTTAGGAAATTCCATCAAACGTTGCCCAAAGATCTTTTCTATTTCCAGAGTTCCGTCTTTCGTGCTACCAACTCTAATCACAGATTTTGGATTGACGAATCCCCTTTCTTTTTTATACCACGGTACTCCTTGTTTGTTGAAATATATGGACAGAACTCTTTGCCCTTTTGAATCAAAAGTGTCTTCGCCCTTCATCCAACTGATCATTTGATCTTTCATTCGCCAAGCGGACTCCAATTTTACAGGATGAAGTAGCGTTCCATTTCTGAATACCATTTTCCCATTGACTATTCTTACGGGCTCCTCCTTTCCTAACACCCCCGAGAACATTGCGTCTGTGCCTTCAAATGCAGTTCCAGCGGGAAACTCGATCTGACTAATTGGATTCTTTCTGCTTGGTCGAATTGTTGTTCTTCCTGTGATTGGCGCACTGTCCAACGATGGAAAATTAGGCAAACGCTCTTTATTCTTTGCATATGCTACAATGTATTCATGAGCACGTGTAAAATGGCCTGCTGATGTTCCACTTCTCAGATCCCATACCAATTCGGCCAGAAAGTTCTCTTCTCCAAACACCATATTCATTAGGCGTCTGAGATTGTAGAACTCGTTGTCGTCAATGCTAACAAAGATCACACCATCGTTACGTAGCAATTGCGCTGCAAAGAACAGTCTGGGCCACATCATTGAAAGCCAGTCAGAATGAAATCGCCCACTTGTCTCGGGATTACTCGTTAGGAGATTACCGTTTGTATCCTTTTGATTTGTACGTTCTAGATAGCTGTCAAGAGGGTCCGCGTAGTTGTCGCGATAAATGAAGTCCTTCCCAGTGTTGTACGGCGGGTCGATGTAAATCATCTTCACTTTACCGAAGTAGGGCTTATACAATAGCTTCAATACTTCGAGGTTGTCTCCTTCGATAAACAGATGGCCGCTCGTATCGAAGTTTATCGATTCTGCCTGTGCTGGGATCAGGGTTGCCCGGGTCGGCATCTGTAGAATTTGAATTGCATTCCTCTTCCCGGCCCATGTGAAGGTATACCTCTCAGGTCGTTCGTCGACAGAATCACCTAGGGACTCACGAAGCTTCTCAAAGTCAACCTTCCCTTCGGAAACAGCCTCTGGAAATATGGACTGCAGCTTCTCAATTTGGTCCTTTAGAATGTTCAGTACTTCTTTTGTGACCTTCGTTCGTAGGACTGGCCGTTGTGTTTTAGATCCTTTCGAATTACCCAAGTCATTTACTCTCCTGGCGTCCGTGACTCCTATCGTAGAAAGCAATCAGTCGGTTGATGATGTCGTCGAAGGTCTCAGTCTTGTT
>Ga0315282_10017180_pt1 | contig 10470 bp, 9 predicted proteins | sample YL17G07_20_MG_FD_203693 | JGI IMG/M metagenome (GOLD analysis project Ga0315282, IMG submission 203693) | Sediment microbial communities from Yellowstone Lake, YNP, Wyoming, USA - YL17G07_20 | ecosystem: Environmental > Aquatic > Freshwater > Lake > Sediment | place: USA: Wyoming | collected... | reverse complement strand
ACGAACTGGCACGCATCTACCACTGGCACGCACACACCGGGCAATTCCCGCCTCGTCTCAACCCAGGCGGGTCCGGATAAACGTAACAGTAGAAGTAAGGCGACCCGCCTGCCGGCAGGCAGGTTCTTCAAGAAGCCCCTTACGGGGCCACTACAAGCAGGCGTACTCAATACTCACTGTCCTCTCTCTTGCCGTGACTGAGGCATTACGCACGGAAGACGGAGCAATCCGGCTCGGGGGTCCCAAGGGCGGGCCGAAGCCGCCCCGGCGGGGCGCAGGCATGTAGCCGCGGGTGAAGCTCCGATCGCCGAAAGGCGAGCGGAGCGAAACCCGTGGAAGGAAATCTCCCCTTTATCCTTTCGCCCCGAGGGGGCGAAGGAACCGCTCTCGCGGATCTTGGGAAATGGGAAACATGCCACCGGCCCCAGCCCCGAATTGGGCGGCGGCGTTTGGAAGGGGTTGCTTCCCAGACTCGCCACTCTAAGCAGATCACAACATGGGCCGGCAGAGGGGGTGCAGCACCCCATTTGCTGCAAGCCTGTTCACCTGCTCTTGATGTTCGGTCCATGCACTCAATACCACCTGATCGGGGCCAATCTCCGCTATTATGCTCCCCGCGCACGCTACATCCTTGCTTCGTCCTGCGTGCGTCAGGAATTCATCGGGACTGGATTGCGATGGCCATACGGGGTCTATGACGCCGGGCCGCAAAGACTCGACGGATTCGCAGCATTTCGGTGTGATCTGAGTACATACTATGCCTTTGCCCAACTGCCTAAGCATCGCTACCGTCTCAGGGTCTGGGTGCCCATGCTGGTTGCTTGTCCCTGCTGAGATTACCACGAACTTCGGGTCCGTGATTTCAGAATAGACCCTTTTGACAGCGTCGGCATTCCGTGCATAGCCATGCGACTTGCTCCCACGAATCTCGGGCTCATGAAGCGCTGCCCCATGATGTGGGGCCGTCATTATGTCGCACTTCAGCGGAAGCTGGCTTTCCATCCTCGATGCGATCGCTTCCCATGCATGAATGTTGACATCTCCCGCGAACACAATGCGACGTACCCCGCACGACAACACCAGAACGCCGCTCGTCCGGTTGTGCTGGTCGGCCGCACCTTGAGACTCCATGTTCTCCCTGAAATTAGGATACAACACGCGAAGTTCTATACTTGCCGCGCGGTCAGAGAACAGAACTCGAGGAAACGGGCAAGCCTCTAGACGCTGTGGCTCACAGGACAATCGATTGTTTACAAGTTCGTGTTGCGATAGACGGAAAGTCTTTATTCCGGCGATGGGCCGATCCACTAGAAAATAAAGCCCCCGCACCGCATTGGGAAATGCGGCAAATACTCTTGCGACACCGCCATCATGGTCAGCATCATTGTGGGAAAGAATCAGAGCCTCGATGACGATAGCATGCCGTTTCAGCAATTGGAGGGGGACCATACTGCCTTTAGGTCCGGCATCAATGACGATCGCGCGGCCCTGCCCCAAGAGGAGGACCGCCGAAGATCCTTGTCCGACATCCAAGAACCAGCACTCAGCATTACCCTTGCTGTTGTTCATCTTGACCAGAGTTGTTATTCCCGGGCCAGTCCCATTCCGTTTCAGGTAACTCGGCTTTGCGCATTCTCTCCCAGGCCGCTCTCAGAGTTCCGGGGCTTTCGGGGAGTGGGGACGGAATCCGTTGCGCATGCACGATACGGATAAGCCTACCAGTCAGAGGCTCTCGCTCAACAATCGCCTCAACCCATTGGCCCGGCTTACATCCTGCAATTTCCGCCGGGACTTGATGTAGCGAGAAACGCTCCCTTCGACCATCGATCCATCTCATTTGACAGGGATAGGGCATGTGCCGATGTCGCACGCAACCAATCTCGCGGATTGTCAATGGCGTGCTTACGCGGTAGTCGACAACGTCCACAGCACTAAGGATGGCTTCCCAACTGTCGGATTCCTGCGAAGTCATCTCAAAAGGCCGTTTCACGTATAGCCGTTGGAATTCGGCATGAAATCGCTGGTGCCAGTCTTCCCGGGCTAAACTAGGCGTCTGCCCTTCACCAACACAAACGCTAGCCAACTCCTTTGCCCAGCAGTGCCAGACTTGCCCATCAAACAGATGGCGCACCCGAATTCGATTCGGACATCGATAGATGGCCTTGTCAAATCGTATCTCAGCCAGGAACTCGCCGCCCGTTGCACTTGTTTCCTCTCGCGCTTGTCCGTGGTCCAGAACCCCTCGCTCAAGATAAACAATCGGCGAGATCATCTGTTGTGACGGCATAGCCACCAGCATGGTTACGCCTCCTTTTCTGGGGCGAAGAGGTTCCATTCCGCCTCGGTAAAGGCGCTTCGGAACACGCGGTCCAAGTCCCCGTGAGCTTCCATCATCCATCCTCTGATGACTTCTGTATCCATGGATTCTGGCTCCGTTGAAGGGACGTTCCAGTCCATGCGGATGCGCAAGCCTGTGGGAAGGCCGTCTTGAGGCTGGGGCGGCCGCCAGTGCTCTCCAAGACAACCTCGGTTGCGGCGCGGTACCCGTCGAGTCGGTAGCGGCCTTCAAATGCTCGATTAAGGAAACTCTCCGCCAAAGCCTCGTCCCATGGCGGCATCTCCTCGCTGACCGCAAAGCGGAATTCGACCCAGGCTTCTACGACTGGCGGATTGCCAAGTTTCAACGGTGCGCTCCCTTCGGTGTCCCGAGCACCATGCCGGGACAAACCATTATGCCACCCGCCTGGGCCGGGTCAAGCAATCCAAAGTTGCGGTTCCGGCGGCATTCCCCAAACGCCGAAGCCTTCAGAAGGCTTAGGCTCGGCTGTCCACCGGTTGACGAGGATGGGCAAAATCTCGTGTGACCCGCTGGCGGCATATGCCTCTTCCACTATCAGCGGCTTGTTTGTTCTGCGTTCTTTGCGCCCTCTGCGATTCGCTTTCTGCTCGGCCCCCCGCCTGGCCACGACGCGACCCACTATCTCCCCGCCTCGATGACATACCGTGCCATCTTCAGGGGTTTGCCGAGTTGGTTGGCGGCGTGGTAGGCCAGCACGCGGTTGACGGCGTGTGCGTGGTTTTCGGGCAGGGGCGTCTTTCGTCCGGCCGCGACGGCGGCAAGGGCGTCCAGGCCGGCAAGGGCGGCGTGGTCGAGGCGGCACTTTTCAGCCACGCCGGCGGCACAGCCCGAGCAGACCAGCCCGCCGGCGCTCGACGAGAAGTGCGCCCCGCGTGAGGCCGGGCCGACGTGCCGCCCGCAGGCGGCGCAGGTGCTAAGGTCGCCCAGCACGCCGGCGTGGCGAAGGATGCGCCACTGGAACCACGCCAGCACGGCCGCGGGCGGCGCGTCGGCCTGGCCCAGCCTTGCCAGCGCGTTGTGCAGAAGGTCGAAGACTTCCGGGTGCGGGTCCGCCTCGGCCAGCAGGGCCCCGGCAAGCTCGATCATGTACAGGCCGGTGTTGAGCCTGCCCGCGTCGGCCCGCAGGGCGGCGTGGGAGTCGCTCTCGGTGAACTCGACAAGCGTCCCCAGCGACTCGCCCGCGTGCGGGATGTACACCAGATCGCCCTCGCTCATGAGGTCGATGGCGCCGCCGGTGCTGCTCTTCTTCCGCTTGGCGCCCTTGGCCAGCAGGCGAATCACGCCGGAGGCCCGGCCCAGGAAATGCGCGACCTGCGACGTCTCGCCGTAGTCGCTCTTTCGCAGGCAGATGGCCAAGTCGCGCCGCTGCATGTTACGATCAGCCCTCGGCCTGGCCGCCGGCGGGGCCGGCGTCCGCCTTCAGCGGAATCCGCGCGTGCATCGGCATGCGACCCGCGGCCTTGTCTCGAGAAAGCGTCTCCCGCGACACTCGCCGCTCCTCGGGCGTCAACGTCACGATATGTTTTGTCTTCATGTCAGGCCTCCATTGCGGCCATGCCCTGGGCCGGGGCCTTCACAGTTCGATTGTTTGCCAGTCGTCCCCGAGCAGGTCGAACAGCAGCAGGCGTTGGGTTTGCGGCTCGTCGGGGCTTATCAGCAAGCGGGCGGCCCGGGCGGCCATGATGTGGGCGGCCACGGCGGCGGTGAACGGCAGGTTGCCGAGCCGCTTTTCGACGCCGTTTTTCCCGCCGGCATAGAGCTTGTCGATCAGGTCGCCGCCGGACGGGCACAGGCCGACCTGGCCGGACCATCCCCCGATTGCGCCGTGGATAAGCGGCAGGCCCGCGGCGGCGCACAGGGCGGCCAGGTCGCGGCGGGCGGGAATGTTGTCGAGGCAGTCCAGCACGACGCCCGCGCCGGCAAGCGCGCCGGGCGCGAGGTCCTGAAAGGACGACCCGTAAGCGACGAACTCGACGGCGGGGTTTACGGCCGCGACGCGAATGCGGGCCTGCTCGGCCTTGGGCTCCCCGAGCGTCTCGCCTGTGGCCAGCACCTGGCGATTGAGGTTGCTCTCGACGAAGCTGTCGCCGTCGATGCCCACAATCCGCCCGACGCCCAACCGGGCCAGGCACTCCACGACGTGCCCGCCGAGCCCCCCGAGGCCCACAACCGCGGCCAGGCCCTCCAGCAGCCGCGCCTGCTGCGAGCAGGATATCGCGGGGATGTTGCGGTCGTAACGCAGCGGCACTATGCCGCCGGTCAGGGCGAAATACTCCACCGCCCGCAGCGGCAAGTGAGTCCGTGCGGCGATTTGTTCGGCCTGCTCGCCGGTGATGCCGCGGGCGCCGGCGGGCAGTGCCTGATCGAACGCGGCCGCGAGGATGTCTTTCTCGGTGCAGGTCAGCATGGTAACTTCTTCTATCGCAGACCAACGGTCCCTTCGGGAGGCCGCAGAGACAAGTAGATAGGACTCTTTATCTTCTCCGCGTGCTCTGCGTTGAATTCTTCTTTCTCGCTCGTCGTCGTCATCCGCCCCCCATGGCCGGGAACAGGGCCACGATGTCCCCCGCCGCGAGCACGCGATCCAGCGGCGAGTACTGCCCGTTCACCAGCGGGAGGGAGACTTCCTCCTCCGGGATTTCCAGTTGCCGTATCAGGTCGCGCAGATGGATTCCTTCCGGCAGGTCCATCGCGGTCCGGTTGAACCTGCCCTGGCGAAAGACCGCGAACAATCGGACTTCAACCCGCATTGGACGTTCCCTGCTCAGAAAACTCTAAATCCGAGGCACGAAATACGAAACAAATTCAAATCTCAAAATTCAAATCCAAAACCAAAAACGAAATCACAGCACCAAACTCCAAAAAATGGCCAAAACAGCAGGCACCAAACTCCAAACAAGCCCTTTTGAAACTTTTTCATCGCCTGCGGGCCGCCGGCGCCTTGAGCATTTGAATTTCGTGTTTTGGGTTTGTTTCGGATTTCGGGCTTCGGAATTAGGATTTCAGATTTCAGGGCAAGTCCACAATCTGCCCGACGCGCCAAACTATCTGCCCCCTGTCTACAGCCCAAGCTGTTCGAGTTTTTCCTTGGTGGGCACTCCATCGGGCGTCCAGCCCCGCTGCTTGTAGTAGTCCGGCAGCAGTTCGGGCAGCCTGTGGACGAGGCCCTTGGGCGCCCCTTCGGTCAGCGGCTCGGTGAGCAGGCGTTTAGGCAGCGTGTCCTGGTCGGACTTGACGCCGGCGGCCTGGTTGAAGAGGCGTTCCATGTTCCAGATCCGCTCGCCGGCGGTCATGACGTCGTCGGTGGTCCAGTCCAGTCCGATGATGGCGTTGATCAGGTCGCGGTAGTCGTCGGCGCCGAGGGCGAAGCTGGTGAACAGGCAGATCCCCAGCGAGTCGATGACGGCGGTGAGGTCCTGGAAGGCCTTTACCCAGGCGGCCTTGCCCTCGACGGCAAGCGGGTCGAGCTTCTGCGGCACGCCGAGTATTTCCGCGGAGATCATGTACCCGCGGACGTGACAGCCGCCGCGGTTGCTGGTGGCGTACTGGAGCCCGTGGCCCTGGACGCCGCGCGGATCGTAGGCGGGCAGCTCGAGTTTCTTGACGGTCATCGACAGTTCCGGCGCGCCGTACATCTCGGCCAGCCTGTACGAGCCCAGCGCCAGCTTTGCCCCGAAGCCCTCGCCGGCGCCCATCTTGCGGGTCCACTCGACGATAGCCTCGTCCGAGCCGAACTCGATCGCCGGGCCGTCGATGTCCGACGCGGGGATAAGCCCGCGCTGGCAAAGCTCCATCGCGCATGCGATGGTCGCACCGGCGCTGATGGTGTCCAGTCCGTACTCGTTGCAGAGCTTGTTGGCCCTGATGACGGCGTCGAGGTTCTTCACGCCGCAGTCGGCCGAGTACGCCCAGAGGGTCTCGTACTCGGGCCCGCCGCCCTCGACGTCGCCGGACTTGCAGTACCGCCCGCACGCGATCGGGCAGCGGTAGCAGACGTCCTTGCCCGTGAGGTACTTCTCGGCGAGGACCTCTCCGCTGGCGGCGTCGGCGTCCGGGAAGATGGCCTTCTGGAAGTTCCAGGTCGGGTAGGCGCCGCACTCGTTGATGACGTTGACAAGCGCGGCCGTGCCGTACGTGGGCAGCACCTTGCTGGTTACCGGGTGCTCGCGGATCTTGGCGCGGACGGCCCTGAGGACCTCTTCGGTCCTGGCGGCGTCGGCGGGGGCGACCTTGCCCGAGCCGCGGACAACGATGGCCTTGAGGTTCTTGCTTCCCATGACCGCCCCCACGCCGCTTCGCCCGGCCGCCCTGTACCTGTCGTTGAGGATGGATGCAATGAGGCTTTTTCGTTCCCCGGCCGGACCTATGGCAAGCACGTGGGCCTTGGGATCGCCGAAAGCCGCCAGCAGCTCGTCGGTCGTCTCGCCGATGAGCTTTCCCCACAGGCCCCCCGCGTCGCGAAGCTCCGCCTTTCCGTCGCGAATGGCCAGGTAGACGGGCTTTGGCGAGGCGCCCTCGAAGATGATCATGTCGTATCCCGCGAACTTCAGTTCGGCGCCCCAGTATCCGCCGGAGTTGCTGCACGCGACGGTGCCGGACAGCGGGCTCTTGGTGATGACCATGTACCGCCCCGAAGCCGGCGCGGACGTGCCCGTCAGCGGCCCGGCGGCCACGATGAGCTTGTTGGCCGGCGAGAGGGCGTCGACGTCGGCGGCGATTTCCCGGCTGAGGTAATACGTGCCCAGGCCGCGCCCGCCGACGAACTTGGCGGCGGTCTTCGCGTCGATTGCCTCGGTGGCCAGGCGCCCGCTGGCTAGGTTCACGCGTAGCAGTTTGCCGCAGTACGCACTCATCGGTCTTCTCCTTGAGCCGCGACGATAATCGCGCCGCGCACCCGGCAAGAGCGGTTCGCGGCCGCCTGGTGAATAACATGCCGACGACGTACCAGTATTCCGGCCGCAAGGCGCTATGTCAAGAGAACTCATAACGCGAGGCTGGAGCGTTTCCTATTGACAAGTCTGGCCGCCCGGAATAACATAGTAACGGTTTCACCTTCTGTTCCTGTGTCCTGCGTTCTTGCCCGGCAGAGTTCGGCAACGGCAGTCCGGACATATGTGAGAGGTCGATGAGAGTTTCAGGAGGAACATCTCTGGATGAAGGAGCCGCGTCCGGGTCCTCGTTGGTCCGCGTCTGTAGCCGGACCGCAGGGAATGATTCATACGGTTCGGTCGGAAAGAGACTTAACTGCGCCAGGGATGGTTGGCGCGCAGCCTGACCACGCCCGCAAGTTTTGGTCGGAGAACAGAGCATGTCGCCGGAATCGCACATGGCCAATCGCCTTCGGGACCTTTACAGGGACTTGCTGTGCAGGATGCGTTCCATCGACGCGCGGCGGAGGCGCCCGCGAGGCGGCGACCCGGAGCCTGCCGAGAGAAGCGATTTCGAGCGGCTTGAGCCCCGGCTGCTGCTGTCCGGCGGCGGCGCCATTCTGGCCAGTGCGGACATCACTTTGCCGGTGACGGGCGTCACCCAGTTGTCGGCCCCGATTGGCGATGATGTCCCTGCGGCTCTGCAATTCAATCCGATCAAGTACACCGCCTATGCCGCGGTGGCCGTGGAGGAATCCAGCCCCCAGCAGGTTGAGAGCATACCCCAGGAAGGCTATCCTGTCAGTTATGATCTGCGAAACGTCGGCGGGCTCAACTACGTCACCTCCGTGAAGAACCAGGGGTCATGCGGCTCGTGCTGGGCATTTGCCACGTACGGCTCGCTGGAGAGTTCCATCCTGAAGGCGGGCGGGCCGACGCCCGACCTGTCCGAGAACAACTTGAAGAACTATCACGGTTTTGACTGGGGTCCGTGCGAAGGCGGCAACACTTGGATAAGCGAGGCGTACCTCAGTCGCTGGTCAGGGCCGGTTGATGAGTCGGCCGACCCGTATCACGCCTGGGACGACCGGCCATCTCCCGGCGGCCCGCCGCAGTACTACGTTCGCGAGATGCTGCGTTTCGACACCGACAGCGAGATCAAGAACGCGATCATGACCTATGGCGCCCTGTATACGTCCATGTACTGGACCGACGCGTCATATCGCTCGTCAGACTATACCTACTACTATGACGGCGGCGGCGGCAACCACGGGGTAACCATGGTGGGGTGGGATGACGCCAAGGCCACCGCGGGGGGCACCGGGGCGTGGCTGATCAAGAACAGTTGGGGACCCGGCTGGGGCAACGGCGGCTATTTCTGGCTGTCGTACCAGGACACCGCGGGCGGCAACTCCGCCGAATCATTCGGCAACGCGGTGGCCCCCAGCAGTTACTCCAAGGTTTACTACTGGGACAGCTTCGGCGATGTCGCAGAGCTGAACAAACCGTATGGCTTCAACGCGTTCACGGCCAGCTCGAACTCCTCGCTGAAGTCAGTGGGGTTTTTCACCGAAGCGGATGGCGCCGGCTACACGGTTCGCATCTACGACACCTACTCTGGCGGGAGCCTGTCCGCCCTGCTGGGCAGCACGAGCGGCACCGAAACCTACGCCGGTTGGCACACGGTCGATCTGCCCACGCCTGTCTCCCTATCGGCCGGCAACGACTTCTACGTCTATCTGAACATCACCAACGGCAGCACTTACCCCCTGGCGGTGGACCTTAGAGTTGTCGGCTACGATTCTGCTTCCACGGCCAGCCCGGGTCAGAGCTATTACAGTGCGAACGGAACCAGTTGGACGGATTTGACTGGCCTGGACTCGACAGCCAATCTCTGCATCAAGGCGCTGGTGGGGGATGCCATTGCGACCGTCGCGGTGACGGTGTCGCCATCGTCGGCGCTTGAGGACGGGACGACGAACCTGGCGTACACGTTCACGCGGAGTGCGGCGTCGGCCAGCCCGTTGACGGTGAGCTTCAGCGTGGGCGGCTCGGCGACGTACAACACGGACTACACGCAGAGCGGTGCGGCGAGCTTCAGCGCCACGTCGGGTACGGTGACGATCCCGGCGAACCAGGCGTCGGCGACGGTGACGATAGACCCGACGGCGGACACGACGGTGGAGCCGGACGAGGCGGTGGTCCTGACGGTGACGTCGGGGACCGGTTACGGCGTGGGCAGCCCATCGGCGGCGACGGGCACGATCCTGAACGACGATAGCGCGAGTACGGAGTGGTTCGTGGACAACAGCGGCGGCTCGCCCGGTTACGTGGAATCCGGTCCCGTGGCCTGGAACGACGGCGGATTGGCGGGCGGGTATTTGGGCAACTATCGTTGGCACACCGCCGGGGGCACGGGAGCCAACCTGGCCAAGTGGACGTTGACGGGCCTGGCCTCCGGCAACTACGAGGTCCTGGTGACGTTCCCGATGCACTCGGCGTCTTCGACGAACGCGCCGTATCGGGTGTATGACGGGGCGGCGCTGAAGGGGACGGCGGCGGTGGATCAGCACGTGTCGCCGAACGACGTTCAGTCGAGCGGCGGGCAGTGGTGGGAGCGTCTGGGGACGTACCAGATCACCAGCGGGACTCTGGTGGTGGACCTGAGCGACGCGGGCAACGGCAGTTGGCTCTCCGCCGACGCGATCTGGGTGAAGGTCAGCGGGTCGGCGCCGGGGCCGGAGATGGACGTCTTGTACGATACGACGTCTATTGTGGACGGCGACGCCACGCCCTCGGCGGGTGAGGGGACCGACTTCGGCAATGCCGACGTTTCCGGCGGGACTGTGACGCGGACGTTCACGATCAAGAACACCGGTGCGGCGGCGTTGAACCTGACGGGCAGCCCCAAGGTGGTTGTCGGCGGGACCAGCGCGGGCGACTTCACGGTGACGTTGCAGCCCACGTCGCCCGTGGCGGCCAGCGGCGGGACGACGACGTTCTCGGTGAAGTTTGACCCGTCGGCTGTGGGGCCGCGGACGGCGACGATCAGCATCGCCAACGATGACGGGGACGAGAACCCGTACAACTTCTCCATTCAGGGAACCGGCGCGGCGGCGAGTACGGAGTGGTTCGTGGACAACAGCGGCGGCTCGCCCGGTTACGTGGAATCCGGTCCCGTGGCCTGGAACGACGGCGGATTGGCGGGCGGGTATTTGGGCAACTATCGTTGGCACACCGCCG
>Ga0315282_10017179_pt1 | contig 10470 bp, 9 predicted proteins | sample YL17G07_20_MG_FD_203693 | JGI IMG/M metagenome (GOLD analysis project Ga0315282, IMG submission 203693) | Sediment microbial communities from Yellowstone Lake, YNP, Wyoming, USA - YL17G07_20 | ecosystem: Environmental > Aquatic > Freshwater > Lake > Sediment | place: USA: Wyoming | collected... | reverse complement strand
GTTTCTTGCGGTGGAAAAGGGACTTGACCCGGATGTGCTCACCCAGCTGACTACTTTTGTCGATGAAGTTGTTGACGTTGACAAAATTCCCGAGAAAGACTCCGGATGATAATTTTTAATTATCTTGTTGATTATCAATAATCAGTCCCTATTGAGGTGTCATGATCGCCCCCCTCTTGCGCCACCTGTCCCCCGAGGGGGACGGGGCGCATTGCGATAACCCCAGAACCAGGTTATACAGCACTATCGCAAACGGGGGATGCCCGAGCGGCGGGGGTGGCGCTCCCGAGAGCGGATTTATCGCGCGTTTGATTTTTTTGACTTTTAAATTGCCCGCCGGGGACATCGGAGAGAAGGGCGGGGATACCCGGATGTGTCATCGCAAAGCTACCGCCGCTTCTTCCCGGTCTTCTTCTGCGGTTTTTGCGGCGTCTCCTTCTTTCGCCTCAGGTACAGTTCGTGGATCACCATGATGGCAACGATCACGATGATCACTTCCACGATATGGAGCGGGAGCAGCCCGACAAGCGGGATGGTAAGGTAAGCTTTTCCAATCACCCACTCCTTTTCTGTGGGTTCGATCTCCCCCGCGCCTGGGACGGATAAATACCCCTGGTCACTTGCCGGGTTGTTGTCACCCTTTGAAATGTAGCCACCATGCGGGATGTTCGTTCCGGCGGAGAGGATATACCCGGCACCGGGTGTATTGAATACTGAAGGCAGGATAACCCGCTCGGCCGGTATCCGGATCGGGATATCACGTGCACCCGGCGTGAGGTTGGCGGGCGGGCTCGCATCAGCAGGATAGAGGGTCCGGTACCCGGATATGGTCGTATTGCTGATCAGAAGCGGGACATACGCGGTTGGCGTTGCGTTCCCGCGGTAGATATTCAGGTACAAGGGAAGCGGTTCCCCCGCATCCACCCAGGTCATCGCACGGTGAATGATCGGGTGCTGTTTTGACAGGGGGAGCACTCCAATTGACGCCCAGAAATCCGTGATGCCGTTCGGGCGATAGATGATCACGTCGCCATAATCCTCATATTTTCTATAACCACTCGCGTTCCCCTGTTCCCAGGTCTGGAGCGCCCCGAACCGGTCCGGGGCGACGACAACGACGAGATCACCGATGTTCATGTGGGGTGTCATGCTCCCGGACTCTATGGTGACAACGGCAGGCCATGTCCCGCAGACAAGGTACAGGGCAAGCGCAATCCCTCCAACAACCGCGACCATCCAAAGGATATCCCGTGCAAGAGACACTGCCCAGTGCTCGCTTGTCCGGAAATTCGCGATCAGGGTTCGGATATCATGGGGTTTGTTGGTATCTGCCATGTCTTCGCGCTCTGTATTGGATTTTTTTGTTAATATACCGCACCCTTTCATAGTTTATTTCGGCACAACCATGGTCGACAGGTAATACGCGCCGAAGATGACCAGAAAGATCCCGCAGAGTGCCATTATAAACCGGTACGTCCGATCCGACAGGAATACCGTGCCCCGCGAGATCCCATACGAGACGAGCGTGTACCACGCGAGATCGGCACACCAGTGTCCTGCCATGAACAGAGCGGCGAGGAACAGTCCTCCCTCGAGCCCGGCAATCACCATCGTGCTCCCGATTGAGAGCCACCAGAGCCAGAAGTACGGGTTCGCGATGCTCGTGACAAGTCCCGCGAGATACGGGTTTGCCACGATTTTGACCGGTGTGTGCTGTATCGATGCGCCACGGCTCCCGCTCAGGGTAAGTATCCCGAATGCGATAAGCGCGATCCCACCGATGACCGTGATCACCGGTGTGTAGGGAAGGGCAACTGCTGCAAGCCCAAAGACAATCAGAACGAAAATGACAATCTCGGCGAGCATGTGCCCGAGCATCACTTTGGGCCCGGTGGTCCACCCGCCCGAGAGCGAGGCATTGACGGTAGCGACAAACGTCGGGCCCGGTGCAAGCGCTCCCGTGAGACCAAGAGCAAACGCGAGAGTAAAAACCTGTATTGTATCGTACATGGTCTGTTCCCGCCTTCTCCACCGGGTAAAGAATGTCTGACCGCAAACGTAAAGAAGGAGTCCCCGGGCCATGCACCGGCCACCGCACGCTATGGGATCTCTCAAATCCTTTATTGCCTGGGTGCGGAGCGAGACCACAAAAAACCGTGTGGAATGATGGCAGGATAAAACGCTATATTTTCCCGGGGAGCAATATACTATCCATGCTTGATACCCGGCAGATCACCCTCCGGTTCCTTGAGACGAATCTGCAGGTGCATCCCGATGTAGTACGGTATATACAGGAAGAGGACGATCCGGCACTTATCGAGCGGATCATCGCGCAGGTGCCAAAAGAGACGATTGTGGTCTCGTCCCGGCACCTGCCCGGCATGAATGCTACCCGGGACGGCACCAGATTTTTATGCGACCCGTCGGTTGAGGTGATCAGCGGGAGTGCGGGCACTTCCGGAAGCATTAACGGGACCGCAGATTATCTCTACTATTTCCGGGACCGGTTCACCCGGCTTGGGGGGATGATCCGGAGCCGGTGCAGCGCGATGCCGATGGAGGGGTTGACGCGCTCTCCCCGGTACCGGCAGGAGGAGTGTACCGTCATAGGGATGGTAACAGATGTGAAGACAACGACCAACGGTCACCGTATTGCCGAACTCGAAGACACGTCTGCGAATATTCCGGTGCTCTTCCGGAAGGACCGCCCGGTCTTTGCCGATGCCGAACGGATCATCCCGGACGAGGTGATTGGCGTCAAGGGCAAACTCTCCAATGACGGAAAACTCTTTTTTGCCGATACGGTATATCGCCCGGACATCCGGATCGACAACACCCCGTTTAAGAGCGAGAAGCCGGGGAAAGCTGCGTTCATCTCGGATGTCCACGTGGGCAGCAACACGTTCCTTGCCGAATGCTGGGACCGGTTCGCAGACTGGCTTTCCGATTCGGATATCTCCTATCTCCTGATCGCGGGCGATCTTGTTGACGGGATCGGGATCTATCCCGGTCAGGACAGCGAACTTACAATAAAAAACATCTACGAGCAGTACGACCTGTTCGGGGAACTCTTAAACGCCATCCCGCACCGGATAAAAATCATCGTCTCGCCGGGCAACCACGATGTGGTCCGGGGCGCCGAGCCCCAGCCGGTGATCCCGGAGAAGTTCACCAGGAGGTTCCCGGATAACTGCATGCTCGTCGAGAACCCGGCGCTTGTGAACCTGCAGGGCGTCCGTGTGCTCATGTATCACGGGCGATCGATCGATGACATGATCGGTCTGATCCCCGGGGCTTCCTACGCAGAGAGCGGGGCGATGATGCAGGAGATGCTCCAGCGCCGTCACCTCGCCCCGGCATACGGGCGCAAGACGCCGATCGCCGCAGGAAGAAGCGACCGGCTGATCATCGACCCGCTCCCGGAGATCCTCCACACCGGGCATGTCCACATCACGGGGCTGATGAATTATCGCGGGGTGCTTGGCATCAATGCGGGTACGTGGCAGTCCCAGACTTCGTTCCAGAAACAGATGAACGTGAACCCGACTCCTGCTCAGGCAGTGGTGCTCGATCTCCAGACACTGCAACCGCAGACATTTACGTTTCTCGAGAAAGGGAGAGGGGGATGAATGAGGAAATTCAAAAATCCAATCTTTTTTCATCACGAATCTCTAAAGATTCATCTATGCCAATAAACGTCCTCGCCTTCGCGGGGAGCCCGCGCCGGCACGGGAATTCCGAGACGCTCCTTGACTGGGTGCTTGCCTCAATGGGGGAAGACCCGGACGTAACTATCGACAAGATCGCACTCACCGAAGCGAACATCAACCCCTGCCGGGGGTGCAACGCGTGCGAGAAACTGAACAAATGCGTCCAGCGGGACGGCATGGATATCGTTCATGACAAGATCATCGCAGCGGACTGCATCCTCATCTCCTCCCCGATCTACTGCCTCGGGCTCTGTGCGCAGGTGAAGGCGCTGGTCGACCGGGCCCAGGTGTTCCGGTCGAGAAAATACGTGCTCAAACTCCCGGTCATTCCCCCGGAACGTAAAGGCAAGCGTCTTGGCGTGTTCCTCGCAACAGCGGGGCAGAACTGGGATTATGTCTTTGATGCTTCCGTGCCAGCGGTCAAGTGCTTCTATCATGTGACTGAAGTCAGGGATGCGGATATCAGCTACCTGATGATCAATGGCGTTGATGAGAAGGGAGCGATCGAGCATCACCCCACCGCACAGGCAGACGCACAAAAACTGGGGAAGACCGTGCTCGCTGAACTGAAACGACGACTGGCCGCGTGAGGGATGATGGCAGTCACCGTCCTTGGTATCTCGGGCAGTCCGCACCGGCACGGGAATACGGAGACTCTTCTTGACAGTTTCCTTGACGGTGCACGGGCAGCCGGGGCATCGGTAGAGAAGGTAGTGTTAAGAGATCTCGACTATACACCCTGCATGGGTTGCAACGCCTGCCACAAGACCGGGGAGTGTATCGTGCAAGATGATGCAATCACGCTTTTTAACAAAATTCTCGCAGTCGATTGTATCGCCGTCGCCTCCCCGATCTACAGCATGGGTATTACGGCGGAACTCAAAGGGCTCATTGACCGGGCGCAATACCTCTGGGCACGAAAGTTTATCTTAAAGACACTCTACTTCTCCAACGACCATATAAAGCGGCACAAGGGGCTCTTTATCTCGACCGCCGGGCTCTCATGGGACAACGTGTTCGACGCTGCGTTTCCGGCGATCACCGCGTTCTTCAACGGCACGGGATTCGAGTACTACGACAACATCATCGCAAACAGGATGGATGAGTATCGCGGGATTAAAAACCATCCCACTGCGTTGAAAGAATCTTTTGAAAAAGGGCAGACCGTTGTCCGGGTGCTGGAGAAGTTGAAGGCGGAACCAATCCTGAAGAAATAGAGATGCTGATGTGAGAATCCAAATTTTCACTCTGAATGATTCCGTGATCGAAAGGTAGTGGCTCCATTGAACACATCACCAGTGTCCTGCTCATTCACCAGTCAACCGGTGCCCTGAGCCATTTCCAGAGAGGAACGTACTTGATGATCCCCTTCATTCCGAACCATTCTTCCCGGCTCTCTTTATCCTCGTCTAGCGTTAAGAAAAGAAGTTTTTTACAGTTCAGGTCACGACCTGCTTTTAAGAGTGCGTTCACCTCACGGTGTCGCGTCTTTTCGTCAAGGGTATCGACGCAGACCTGGACAAGTGCAGTGATTCTGCCGTTCTGCTGGACGACAAAATCCACTTCTTCCTGCTGCGTGTTCCTCCAGTAGAAGAGATTCAGTTCCCCGCGCAGTTCACGCTGCCGGAACGCCACTGCCACAAGATTCTCAAAAAGACTCCCCCGGTTTTCTGAGAACCGGAACCCTTTTGCAGTCACAAATCCGTTATCCGTGCAATAGATCTTCTTATTCGCCGAGATCTGGTCTCTCACTTTATAGGAGAATCGCGGGATAGAGAAGAAGAGGAACGCTTCCTCAAGATAATTGAGATACTTTGTGACAGTGCGATCACTCCGGCACCCGGTAACCCGTGAAAGTCCGTGAATGGAGTATTCATGCGCGACATTGGATGAGAGATACTGCGCAAGATCGCCCAATCCCTGCGGGGAACGCACCTGGTACCTCCGAATAATATCCTTATACACAACAGCGTCAAAGAGCCGGATCAGGTAATCTTTTCGGTCAATGTTTGTCATCAGCGGCTCAGGAAAACCTCCCTTGATGGAATAGTCGTCAAGGAACCCGCGATACTCGGTCCCGGTGAAGTTCTCACCCTTTATCCGGAGAAATTCTTCGAACGAGAAGGGGAAGATGGTGGTGACGGTATGCCGTCCGGTGAGATGTGTTGCAAGTTCTTTTTTAAGCAGGTGGGCATTGCTCCCGGTGATATAAAGGTTGTACCCTTGCCGGGCGAGCCGGTTAGCGAGGAGTTCCCATTTCGGAATATTCTGAATTTCATCAAGGAGTAAGGTTTTTGGTTCCCCGTACAGGTCTTTTACCGCAGTCAGGAGGTCGGGAATCTTTTCCGGGTCTGTGAGCTGTTCATCGTCAAAGTTTATGTAGCCAAACGAACCCGCCTCCATCAGGTGCCGGGTCACAAAAAACGATTTGCCTGCTCTCCGCGGACCGATCACGATCTTGATGAGCGCACTCTGTTCATCCCGTATCACGATATCCCGCGGTATATAGCGCTCGTGTACTCGCAGATCGAGCTCCTGCTTCTGCTGGAAGACGGAATCCCTGACGGTCATATATGGTCATTTAGTATTGTAATACAAAAAAGTAGATAAAATTTTGTATTACAATGTTTTAATGCAAAAAAATTTTGGAAAAAAAACGTGCAACCATCCAGCATCAGCCCATGCGATAAAGAAGTCTAAGTCCGTGTGTGCCGGGTCAGAACAGCGCTCATCGTTGCCCTGACTGTATCTGCACGAAAAAAAGGGTTACAGGATACTCGGGTAGAACGACACCACGAGCGCACCGAACGCAGCGACGATCAGGATCACAAAGATTCCCACGTTCCACGCCAGCACCTTTTTCCCGTCCAGAACACTGACAGGCAGCATGTTGAAGGCAGCGATCATCGCGTTAATTTGAAATCCTGCAAGACCAATTTTTGCAAGAATATCACCAGATAAAACTGCATGAAGGCCTCCAAAAAATAAAAAAATCACAACAAAGGGAATGCATAATAGAAGATTTACTATTGGTCCTGCCGCGGAAATTATCCCATACTCTTCTTTAGTAATAGTTTTACCAAAACGATTGCTACTCGAGATTAGTGTTGCACCGGGTGCCGCAAAGACGACGCTTACCAGAGCTGCAAGCGCAATTGCCACAAGGAGCATCATATTGTCTTTTCTGAACTCCGCCCAGTACCCAAATTTCATCGCAGTAAACTTGTGTGCCATCTCATGTAAGCAAAAAGCAATACCCACAGTAACAAAAGCAATGACTAAATATTGCAACGCTACGAGAGGTTCAATCGGTTCAACTGGACCCAAAATAGTATTGGGGGCAATTTGGATAATCGCAAATGCGAGCGATATTGCAACCCACGCGACAAAGAGGTCTGCTTCTTCGCGGCGGGATATTTTTTCGAGCATGAAATCACCGGATCAGATAGGGTGGTTCTCTCATATCTGTTTTGGGTGGCGGCACCGGCAGGGTGTTTCGCGTCCGCGATCGGGTGGTCATTATATTTATCCGCTGATCAGGAGAAATAATTTGTATGTCCCTTGAATCAGTCAGAACGAAGATCACCCGTGTCGATGAAGATATCGTCAGACTGATTGCACAACGGCAAAGACTGGCAGTAAAGGTCGCGGATATCAAAGTCCGCGACGGGCTTCCGGTGCGGGATGAACAGCGAGCCCGCAAGGTGATTGCTGCTGCCGGTGAACGTGCGGCACAGGCACATATCGATCCCGAGCCGGTCCGGAAAATTTTTGAGATACTGGTCGCCATGAGCGAAGAATCCCAGCATGCACGGAATGGCAATCGGGAATGACGGGAGTTGAATGAACGCTAGGCATGCAGTCACGTGTCCTAAAAGTGAGGAAAGCAGCTGACTAAAGTCTCCGGTCACGGAAAAGCAGATCGATACATCCGACAAAAAAGATTGTATCGGATCCTGACAGGATGATGCTGATGTCGTAGCCCGAACGAGTCCGTTTACCCCACCGGGTTGCTACCCGCCGGGTGCACAGACAATTACCCGTGAGAGAAAATATCCAATGTTTTAAGAACCCGTGCATTTATTACACAACTAACGGATTGTGTGATTCATGCAGGGTAAACCAATCATAAAGAATTCAGTGAAGATTGTTCTGTGCTTTCTCCTGTTGCTCGTGCTCGTTCAGGGAGTTCAGGCAGCAGAGACGTACCAGTTTGTGACAAAATGGGGGTCATATGGGTCGGGGGACGGCCAGTTCGAACGTCCCTATGGTGTCGCAGTTGATTCGTCGGGCAATGTCTACGTCGCTGATTGTGTCAACTCTCGGATACAGAAGTTCAGTTCTACCGGGACATTCCTGAGTAAATGGGGTTCTTGGGGGACGGGGGACGGCCAGTTCGAATATCCCTATGGTGTCGCAGTCGATTCGTTGGGCAATGTCTACGTCCCGGACAGGAATAATAATCGCATCCAGAAGTTCAATTCTGATGGGACATTTTTAGCGAAGTGGGGAACTCCCGGTTCTGGAGATGGGCAGTTTAACCAACCCGTTGATGTCGCAGTTGATTCGTCGGGCAATGTCTACGTCGCTGACCAAAACAACAATCGGATCCAGAAGTTCAGTTCTACCGGGACATTCTTAGCGAAGTGGGGGACTCAGGGAACGGGGAACGGCCAGTTCAGCGTTCCCCTTAGTGTCGCGGTTGATTCGTCGGGCAATGTCTACGTCGCTGACCAAAACAACAATCGGATCCAGAAGTTCAGTTCTACCGGGATATTTTTAGCGAAGTGGGGGACTCAGGGAACGGGGAACGGCCAGTTCAACTCTCCCTGGGGCATCGCAGTTGATTCGGCCGGAAATGTCTATGTCGCTGATTATACCAACAATCGTATCCAAAAGTTCAATTCAGATGGAACGTTCCTGGGAAAATGGGGGGAGTATGGTACCAGGGATGGCCAGTTCACTCCTATTGATATTGCTATTGACACGTCAGGCAATCTCTATGTTGCAGACGATGGTAACAATCGTATCCAGAAATTCGCTCCTGTACTATCCACCTTTGTAGTTTCCAGCATCAACCCCTCAACCGCAACGAATACCGGCGCAGTAAACATCACTGATCTCACCGGTACCGGCTTTATGTATGGGGCCGGGGTAAAGCTCACAAAAACAGGGAGCCCGGATATTATCGCGACAAGCGTCACGATTATCCCGCCCACAAAGATCACCTGCACCTTTGATCTCACAGGGAAAGCTACAGGGCAGTGGAATGTCGTCGTGACCAATCCGGACGGAACTTTACCCACGCTTCCGAACGGGTTTACCATTACGGGCGAGATGCCTCCGGTACCAACACCTTTATCGGTGACTGCTGTCTTTCCATCCACCGGAACAAATGACCAGAGCATCTCTGCAACTGTTACCGGCACAGGTTTCAAACCCGGGGTGGTTGTCAGACTCACGCTCACGGGGCAGCCCGATATCGTTGCATCCGGTGTGACTCTCACAGGAAACTCTACCATCGCCTGCGCATTCGATCTCACCGGGAAAACGACCGGAACCTGGGATCTTGCTGTTACGAACCCCGGTGATGGAACAACATCAGTCCGTTCCACGGCATTCACACTTACATCCCCCCACAGAACAGACGCCACCAACGGAACGATCATAGTCAGCTCGACACCGCAGGATGCACTTGTGTACCTTGACGGTTCCCTGAAAGGAACCGGTTCTGTTACCTTAAAAGACGTTTCACCGGGATATCATTCAGTCCGTATTACTAAAACCATGTACAATGATTATGGGACCGATGTCCGGGTTGCGGCAGGATCAACAAGTTACGTCAATGCTGCGTTGACGCCAGTCTCAGGACCCATTATTTCCGGAACCATTATCGCATCATCAAATCCTGCAGGTGCCAATGTGTATCTCGACGGGATGGATAAAGGGATCAGCCCGGTCACCATTACCAACGTAAGTCCAGGGTTCCATACGGTCAGTTTCACGAAAACTGGCTATTTGGCCGCTTCACGCACAGTGACTATGGCAGCGGGTCAGACGATGGATGTTACCGTCGACCTTACAAAAACCGGCGGGGGATGGGAGGACTGGCTGAATACAACAACCCTGATTATTATTGGGATTGTTGTGCTCATCATTGCAATTATCGGGTATCTCCTTCGGAAAAAGAAAAACCGCTGGGATAATTATTGAACCTGAATGGCGTTGCATGTTCACTATGTGACCGTACGAAGAAGCTCAAATCTCAAAATATCCTTTATTTTTAAGAAACATACTATGACCTGTATGTTTTTGTCCTGAAACTCGGGCACCCTGCAAATAATTACCGTTTTTATTATATCGAGTGAGAAAGTTCCTTTTTACCAGAGTGCCCAAATCCCCACACATCACCCAATAATTCCGGCAAAGATCACGACGCCCAAGAGGATCATCGCAACCCCGACTGTCAGGCGCAGCACTCGCCGGTGCCGGATCCTCCACGCATCTGCTTTTTCCGGGTCGAGCCCGAACGCGACGAGGAGGAGAATCACGACAAGCGGCAGGACAAAGATGATGTTGTAGAGGATAAGGTATGGCAGCCCCTCTGCAAGCGTATAACTCGTGCTGACGAGACCGAGTATCGCAAGGTAAATTCCCCCGGTGCACGGCAGTTCGAAGATCCCGACAAGGATCCCAAGAACAAATGCTGCGGGAAGTGTCGCATGCTGGATATAGTGATTGATCTGCTCTTTTTGGGACG
>Ga0315282_10017178_pt1 | contig 10470 bp, 1 predicted proteins | sample YL17G07_20_MG_FD_203693 | JGI IMG/M metagenome (GOLD analysis project Ga0315282, IMG submission 203693) | Sediment microbial communities from Yellowstone Lake, YNP, Wyoming, USA - YL17G07_20 | ecosystem: Environmental > Aquatic > Freshwater > Lake > Sediment | place: USA: Wyoming | collected... | reverse complement strand
ACTGTGAAGTTAAGGGAGATTCATTAGAACGTGGTGAACCCGGGGTTGAAAGTGTAGTAAGGAACCAGGGCAAATATTTAATAGTACTTGTAAACAAAAACTTTGGAAAAGTATTTAAGAGAGTAGAGATATATCCTGAGAAGGAAACAAAATGTCCTGGACCTCCTTTTGTGGGCAAATATCCGAATTCAAGAAGTGTTTCGTGTACAGGGGGAATATTTGTATATGTGACGAAGGATAAGGGGCAAGAAATCTATGACTATTACAGGGAGAGGCTTAAGACGCATTATAAAAACGTGGGTTTTAATTTCCCTGAGGAGTCATGGAAATTTTTAGGAGCCGTTAACAATTTAGGAATGCAGATTAAGTCTTCTGAAGTGGCTAGAGTAGGAACATTTCTGGACCATTTAAGAAAAGGCACTTCCATAGCAGGACCCCCCCCCTCAAATGGTGTTGTATTTCACATTGAAATTACCCAAATAGGGCTAAACCCAGTCATAAAAGACTTCTCATTTATAACAATATTTTATTGCACGGACCCTGAAAGAATAAATGTAAACATCGAACGGATGAAAAAGCTCCATCCGGAGGGGGTGAAATAATGAGAACGAAAGCCTTTGCCATATTGCTTCTCCTTTTTGCCTTAGTCGGTTTATGTGAAGACAAAGCCTTAGCATGGGGTCCCTTAACCCATATGACCATATTAGATGACGTACTTAGAGACTCACGGTTGAATTCTGATGTTAAGAAGATTCTTCAGGAGAATTTAAAACATGCCAAAGGTGGCGCCGTGGGACCTGACATGTACAACTACTTTTTTGGTAGTAAGCGATATGCAGATATTGCTCACTATTGTTCCCCTGGAGATTTTGCTAGGAAAATGTTTGAAATGGCTAAAAAAGATGGTGATCCGAAGAAAATTGCGTTCGCATATGGGTGGATGATTCATGTGGCGACTGACCCGATAGGGCATGCATGGGTTAACGGTTTGTCAGGGGGAGAATTCAATCCGGAGAATTCCGAGATTAAGAGTGCCCATAGACATATTGAAATGAGTATAGATAAGAAGAACCTAATAGATCACGGTCAGCCGGTGACTGATCCAGAAACTGGAGTGATTTATTATAAGTACGATACGGATTTTGATTCACCGGATATTTTTAATTTCAGAGTATTTTCAAACTTTTTTGAATGTAGAGACAATGCTCCTACAGCAGATGTTGCAGAGGTTGCCGAAAATATTTCCCAGTTAGTTTACAACGCATTCCCAACAATGATAGCAAGGAAAGATGAAAATCAATATAACACTGCTGAGTATCAGGATGCCTACCAGAGATCCGTTTTAGCCGCAATTGACGCGCTCAATTCCTCTGGCGGAACGTTAGAAAACTGGGATCTGGATACCGGAGAAGCTCCAAATATAAAAGATAATAGCGGTAACATAATACCTAACCCGAATTACGGAGGCCATAGAAAATGTAGAGAATACGGCAAACTTAAGGTTTGTGGACCGGTCACTAAATCCAGCCCTGGTGGTGACCATCCGGATGATACGGTATCAGTAGGTGAAGGAAATTGGGTTTTGGAAAATGCCCCTCTTGCTTCCCTTTATCGCCTTGCTCCTAAAAAAGGGAAGAAATGGGTTTTATGGTTGAAGGCAGCAACGGATGCTAACGCTGAATATAACGGTTTACCTCAAGATGCTCCTCCGGAATTAAGACTAGAGAAGTTAGATAAAATTTTAGCCCTTGTTAATATGCTTAATGACCCGTCAAACTGGCGTGAATTTTCGGCAAACAATTCTCAACTTTTCAGTGAGACTAAGGAAACTCCGGATATTGCTGTGTTAGAGAATGGGTATTTTGAAGAGATGACAGGACTTATAAACCAAAGGCAGGAACCTGTCAGGACTGTTGAATTAGATTTTTCTACAAAGATAGTAGAAACTCAGCCTGTTTTGGTTATTCCCTCCGGAGGGCTTTATGGTCTGGAGAATTCGGAATTCTTTAAATCTTCTTTAGATGAATATGTCAAACAGGGTGGGACACTTATCGTTTTTGCCCAGCAGCACGGATATGAGTTTTCGGTGCTTCCGGTGCCGCAAGAGGCAGATGGCTCTTATAAAACAATCGGTGGGTTCGGTTGGGCAGAAGATCAGAGCTGTTTTGTTAATGCGGCTTATATAGATACCTGGCATCAGATGCTGGCAGGCCAGATCAAGAGTACACCGACCTTGCATCTGGATGGGTATTTTACAAACTATCCTTCGAACGCAACTGTGCTTTTACGAAGGACGGCCAATGGTCAGCCTGCTATGCTGATATATGAATATGGTCAGGGACAAGTCATCATAACGTCGATGTATTCGGATTTCACCCTCAAACAGAACCAGGCATCCTCTGAGGAGATTGCTCTTGTAAGAGATATGATCAGTTGGGCAAAGGCGCCTGACCTGCTTCCGGAAGTGAGACTAGGCCAGACAGTCTCGGTCTCAATGGAAACAAGGAATATTACAACTGATGTTGCCTCATCGGTGAAGCTTTCCATTTACAATCCTGACCGGACAACCTTACTTTCGGAGCAGAACGTAAACCTCTCTATCTCAGCAGGCCAATCAGTGACAATTCCGGTTACATATAACACAATGCAGACTTCGGCCTTAGGAATTTATCACATTGACTATACCCTTCTGGATGCACAGGGCACCATTATTCAGCCCCAGGCAGAAACAGACTCTGGGCGGTTTGTGGTGAGCAACCCACCAAGTAACCCTTATAAAAGTCCTGATTTTGGTTTCTCGGTTCAGAGTGATGCGGAATATTACGTCTATGGCAGCCCTGCCACTTTTACATTCATCCTGTGGAACTTTACAGATAGAGAAAGACAAATTCGAGTCTTTGGAAACCTATCGCATCATCGCAAGAATATCTATAAGACGGTTACGATACCACCTGAGAGCAGTACTCAATTCACTTACCTATTAGAGAAGGTTGTTGACCTCGATCGTTGCTTTACATGGTTCTATGACGAGAGTAATAAAATAATAGCTCTGGAAAGCAAGGGTATATGGGTTGTTAATCCGTCTGCAAATGTTACTGTCACTACTGACAAACATTCCTATGCAAAGGGTGAAACTGTAGCAATAAATGTTTCCCTTAAGAACAACATAGCCTTGACTTGGCAACCTAATGTCAATGTAACCATTACAGATTATAGTGGGTATAATTGGGCAACGTTATTTAAGGATTCACAGACAATAACCCTCCTCCCTTCAGGAAATGGTTCCGTATCAACCAATTTTACACTGCCCACAGACTTACCAATGAAGAGGTATGTGGTCCAAGCAATGATTAGATCTCTATCTGGGTTTTGGGTTCCTTCAAGTGCTTACACGCGATTTGAGGTGGCTCAGAGTCAAATCTCCACTACACCGACGATCCCTTCTGTCTTTAACCTTAGCACTAACAACATCCCCTTTACCATTACGAACACGGGCAAAATAAATGTATCTTCTGGGATTCTTGATTTGAGCTTCAAAGACCCGGACGGAGGGATTATCTACTCTGGTAGCCAGTCCTTTGCATTAGCGGTGGGAGAGAGCAAGATGCTGGATGCCCCAATATCCATTCCCTCTCTAAAATTAGGAACCTATGTTCTAACCTACAGCCAATCGGATGAGACGAGGACAGGTAATCCAATAAACATTAGTATTTACAATACTGTCGCCATTTCCCCTTCATTTGACAAGCCTTCCTACAGAGTAAGGGAGACAGCAAATCTGAAATTAGATTTGATAAATACAGGGAAGTTCATTTTAGATGACTTATCCTTGGTAGTCTCAGCGCCAGATGCCAATTACACCAACACACAGAACATCTCATTGGGGGTGAATTCCGACCCTATATCATTGAATTTTACAATTCCCATTCCGGAGACCATTTCCGCAGGTCTGCACAATATGGATATATTACTAACCCTCTCTGGAGGCGCTTCAAAAAATTGGAATGCAGGATTTGTCGTGCCTGCATCATTTTTATCCCTTATATATCAAGGACCAACCACCCTGTCGGCAGGTGATACGATAGAGATGATCCTAGAAAATTCAGGTGGCGTAGACACCGATTACGAAGCCCACATCTATTTCGCGGATCAAGTCTATTGGTTTTTCGACTCAAAAAGCGCAACCGGCTCTATACAGATAGGGACTCAAAGTTTTCTCTCCTACACCTTGCCTGATCAACTAACGAATGGCGATTATACATTAGGAATAGAGGTGATAGACAAGAAGACTAACAAAACTACTTCCAAATATACTTCATTGAGCATTGCAGGGTTATATGGAGAGCTCTCAGTCAGAACCGATAAAGATATCTATTTCTCGAATGAAGAGACCACGACCCTATCAACAATCGTCAATCAAGGAAAACCGATTGTTGATGGAAATCTCCACCTGGAGGTTGTATGTGCGGAATCGGCCTCTTCTCCTCCGGTTGAGCCTGTCTCCTTTCACATTTTTACAGATGAAGTGGAGCGTGGTGTCCTTCACTTTCCTCCCTATTTTGACCGTCAGGAGCTGTCCCTGCCCATTTCACCGGATCAATGGGGCAATGCCTCTGTGAGAATCCAGCATGAAGGGGCTCAGCTTGCATTAATTGATTATGTTGCCTTAAGGGATAGTAATGGGAACCTATACTCTCCGTGGTTTGTGGGTGTTCCTGAATGGAGGGACTATACCTCAGAAGCTCAGGTTGAAGATGGCTCCCCTGCTGAGGTAACAGGAGAAGACTTTTATGCTTCCTGGGAAAATCTACTCTCAGGGGTTTCGTATCAATTGGTCATGACTGCCTGGGAGGCGAGTTCATGTGGAATTGTTTGGGAGATGGACACGGCCATCAATCAAGGCTCCGGGGTGACTGAAACCCTTAACATCTCAGCAGGGAACATCGGACAGGCAGGCAAATTCTACCTCAGAGGAGAACTGACCAATAGCCTTGGTCAGAGTCTTGGCACATCGGATTACCCATTCTACATCATTGATGGAGACACGGTTCTTCTATTCAATACAGACAAAAGAATCTACAAACCCGGTGAGACAGTCACCATTACAGGAAGGGTAGAAAACCGGGCGCCTATTACAGCAGAGAATCTGACGTTAACCCTAAACTCCAGCCAAGGCGGACAAAGTCCTCAATTACTCCTGACAGAGACGATCAATCTTCTCAGTGGGGGAACCTATCCCTTTACAATTACTACCACGGCTGGGGAAGAGGGGGTCGTGGACCTTGTGGGTGCAGTAAAACAAAACAATCAGACGTTGGTATCGATCACCGATCAATATGAGGTAGCATTACCCAATGTGTCCGTGTCTGTGACAGCGCCTGATGTTATAGGAAATGAATCCTTTACCATCGAAATAGAGGTGTGGAATGATGGCAACGTTGAGGCAACAGTTCAGTTCGGAGTTCAAAGTTCGGAGTTTGGAGACTCACAAACCATAACCCTACCTGCAAGGGGAACAAAACTCATACAATATCAACAACAGATTCATCAAACGACGGCCTATACCTTTACCTTTACAGGAGACTACGAAGAAACGATCACAAAGACGGTTACTTATGGGCTTGGAGCCTCGATACAGATCAGAGACGGAAGCTCAGCGTTAGGAGTATTCCCCGAGGGGGACGTAGCGATACCAGTTACCATTACCAACACAGGGCAATCAACAGAGACTCTGGAAGTAACCTACCAGCTAAATCCTGGGGCAGCACAGCAATCCAAGACCTATTCACTTCCGGTGGGCGGGACCGCAACCGACACCCTTTACTTCACCCTCACCGAGGGAGACTACCAGATTACTGCAACCAGTCAGAAGCCGGATGCCTCTGCCCAGGCGAGCCTTTCTGTCAGAAAAGAAAATCAGGTGCAAATGGGGGTTTCTTTAGGTGCCCAGACGGATGGGCTGATTCCTGTCAATGTTAATTTAACCAATCTTGGTTTCAACGAAATCAACGGAAGCCTCAATTTCAGTGTCACGACAGGCTCAAGCCAGGTGGTATGGAATGGAGAAGAAACTCTCTCTCAACTTTCACCTCAAGGCTCCCAACTCATAACTCTTAGCATCAACCCTTCGGCAATTGAACTAGGCAACTACAATCTGCAAGTACAGCTCCTCAACGACAGCAATCAGCTCATAGCAATACAGAGTTTGGAGTTTGAGGTTCAGAGCGCAAACTTCCAGATCACACAACTGCCCCCGTATCAGATATTTATGGCGGGCCAGGAGGCTCCATTTGTATTCAGAGTTAGGAATATTGGCGATCAGGAAGGTTCATTCGATTTGAGATTCAAGGCCTATGATCTGATTGATTCCACTCAAAGAGAATGGCTTAAAGCAGGGGAAGAAAAATCCGTGTCTTTTAGCTTCATGCTGCCGGAGGACTCGGAGGAAAGGGATTATTTTGCAACTTACGAGCTTAAAGCTCAAAGCTCAAAGGTCACCGGAGTTTCTGGGGGGCAAATCAAATACCATCTTGCCGGGATCAGCCTCAATGTCAATGCAACACTTGACAAACCCTATTTTACGGAAGGAGAGACAGCCCATTTAACGATAAACATTCAATCACCAAATCCCAATCCTCAAAACCTCTTTGCGAGGGTGAACTATGCCGGATACGAACCCCAGCAGACCTTTACATTAAATGGCAACCAGGTTCTTATATTCGATGTTCCTTTACCCCAGATTACGGGCGAGAAACTCTTCTATGGGATCTATCATGAGGGAGGTCGTTCGATCCACCTCAACTCCCTCTACATCCATAAGGCAGGGGATGTAATTACCGTTACCACTGATAAGCAGGTTTATAGTCCTGGAGAGCTCGTGTCCGTGTCCGTGTCCGGAAATGCAAGTGGAAACATGACCCTCTCAGCTCCGGGAGGATATACTGAAACCTTCGCCTTCTCAAATCAGGCCACGAGGAGCTTTACCCTGCCTTCAACTATGACTGCAGGCACCTATTTTATCAATGCCACACTTGAGGCGTCTAACCCTGGTACCATTACAACCACGCATCCTTTTGATGTGGCCGGGATACAGGTCAAGGTTCTCGAATGTCAGAATGATAAGGGGAAATATGCCGCAACAGATACCATCATTACGACCTTAACCATCTCAAGTAACACTGCCATGCCAGCCATTCTGAAGGCCTGGATCGTAGACCCCACTGGCCAATACACCAGCGTTGGAGAGCTAAGTATCACTCTCTCATCATCAGAGAGCTCACTCATAACTTATAACTCACCACTCAATACTTCTGCATCCGGTATTCACCGCCTTGTCTATGGGATTTATGGCCCTGAAGACCTCCTCCTTTGCTCAGGAAGCGAAGCCTTTGATGTGGGTGATGCAGTACTCATGGGTCTATCAACAGATAAAAGAGACTATCCGACCAATGTAGAGCCAGTGACTGTTACAGCAAGCCTGTTTGGTTCGGTCAACGCCAACTTGCAACTCGAGCTGGACGGCACTCCTATAAAAAGCGAATCAATCTCACTTAATGGATTCGCAACCTATACCACCCAACTTCAAAACATTACTCCTGGTCCTCATACCCTCAAGGCGACTTTGACAGCCGGAGGACTAAAAAGCACAAAAGAGACGAGCTTTACCTATGCCCTTGCCTACATGCCCAAGCTGCAAATCTCTGCCTCCCCTGCCTATCTTGACTTTGGCAGCATCAATCTTGGCAGCGCATCTACTCAGACCATTACTCTTTCCAGTACAGGCAATGTGGACTTAGTGATAGGGACGATAGCACTATCAGGGACGAACCAGGGAGAATTCAGCATCCAGAGTGACAACTGCTCAGGAAGAACCACTGCCCCATCAGGAAACTGCACTCTGGATATCCTTTTCTCACCTACTTCCCTTGGTGCAAAGTCCGCTTTACTCTCCATTCCTTCTAATGCCATTGAAATGCCTTTACCCTATCTGCCGCTGGGTGGGACAGCTGTAACAACTTTGAATGTATCAATCAATCCAGAAAGCAGCGGTAGAGTTACAGGCACAGGCATTGACTGTCCTGGAGACTGCACGGAAAGCTTCTTCACATTAGGAGCATCCATCCAACTCACTGCAACACCGGTAGAAGGCTACCGATTTGTAAACTGGACAGGGGATATCAGCCAGATGGAAAACCCCGTGACCGTGAATATGGATACCAATAAGAATGTGACTGCTAACTTTGTCATCAGCGCCTTTACCATCGCAGCTACAGCAGGCTTAGGTGGTACCATCACTCCATTGGGCCCTGTCACAGTGAACTACGGAGGGAGCCAGACCTTCATCATCATGTCAGGTGCAGGCTACCATGTAGCGGATGTGAAAGTGGATGGAGTACCCGTAGGGGCTGTTCTTACCTATACTTTTAACAATGTGACATCAGATCATACAATAGAGGTCATTTTTGTGATCAACCAATACACAATTACTGCGACTGCGGGATCAAATGGAACCATCTCACCCTCAGGAACAATAACAATGAATCATGGAGCAAGCCAGACCTTCACCATCATGCCAGGTGCAGGCTACCATGTAGCAGATGTGAAAGTGGATGGAGTATCCGTAGGCGCAGTGACAACCTTTACATTTGACAACGTAACCTCTAATCACACCATAGAAGCAAGCTTTGATGTGGATACAACTGCGACCTGGGCAAAGACCTATGGTGGCCAGGGTTATGATGTGGCTCTATCCGCCAGACAAACAGGGGATGGAGGTTACATCGTAGCTGGTGAAAGCTGGTCATTCAGCCCGTTGTTCTCAGATGCATGGGTCATCAAGCTCGATGCCAATGGGAGTATTCAGTGGCAGAAGAGATATGGTGGAAGCCTAAATGATGTGATCTATTCCATTGAGCAGACCCAGGATGGAGGATACATTATGGCCGGTGAGACGAATGCGGTTTTACCTTTCTTAGGTCTCTTCTGGGTGGTAAAGATCAATGCAAACGGGGAGGTTCAGTGGCGGAAGACCTACAGCCAGGGTTGGGCTCATTCTATCCAGCAGACCTCTGAGGGTGGCTATGTGGCTACAGGGATGAATATGGGTAAGCCATGGATTGTCAAGCTCGATGCCAATGGGAGTATTCAGTGGCAGAAGAAGTACGCCGGTATACTCGGGGATTTGGCTCAATTCGTGCAACAGACCACTGAGGGAGGATATATAGTTGCAGGGATGATGAAAGGAGAGGTATGGGTACTCAAACTGAATTCGGTCGGAGAGACCCAGTGGCAGAAGACCTATGGGAATAGCTGTGTGGATGCGAATTTCTCCATCCAGCAGACCCAAGAGGGCGGATATATCATGGCCAGTGTGAGTCTCACGTTTGGTGCAGGCTATACGGACATCTGGATTGTGAAGCTTGATCCGAATGGAGCGATTGAGTGGCAGAAGACCTATGGGGGCTCGGGATTCGATTTGGCCCATGCCATTGAGCAAACCCAGGATGGGGGATATGTGGTAGCAGGCTGGACAGGGTCTTTTGGTGCAGGGGATAAGGATGCGTGGGTGTTGAAGCTCGATGCAAACGGGGAGATTGAGTGGCAGAAGACCTATGGGGGCTCGGGATTCGATTTGGCCCATGCCATTGAGCAAACCCAGGATGGAGGATATGTGGTAGCGGGTTGGACAGAGACGTTTGGTGCAGGAGATATGGATATGTGGGTGTTGAAGCTCGACGCCAATGGAAATATGTCGGGTTGTCAAGAAGGATTGATAGGGACAACTTCTGTTGTTCCCTATAATACAAGTGCCACGATGAGCCAGTGCAATAAGACCGGCCAGACCACTTATGTGTCTCCAAAGAGCGGTAGTGCCACGGTGAATGGAACCACTGTCACTCCAGGTAGCGTCTGCGATGATTAGAGCTCTGCCTGACTTCGAGGGCAATATAACGTCTGGGGACATCCCATGTTGTTAATAATAGGAAAAAATGGGATGTCTTCCTATTTTATGCAATCCGTGAAAGGGCCTTTCCGATTTTGATCTTATCTCTATCTTTTAACTCACTCCAGTGAATCTGTTTTCCTAAATCATTTGTTCAAAACATTAACTGTGATATAATGATGACCTCGTAAAAAGTCCCAATTTGTCATCCTGAACCCTTCGCTCTTTGTCACCCTGACCCTGAGTGAACCGAAGGGGAAGGGTCTCGATTTTGACTCAGGGTAAACTCCGTGAAGGATCTATACCCTCTTGATATGATTAGATTCTTCGCTTTGCTCAGAATGACAGAGTGGTCACTAATCGACTTTTTACGAGATCATCATATAATCATACAAAATGAACGACTATCGTTATGGATTGAGGATTCGAAATTAAGATGATCATTCAAGGGAAAATTCCAGGTGCAGAGTCTCCGGTGAACATCATCGTTGAGAATGGAAAGGTCATCCAGATCGAACCTTATCAAA
>Ga0315282_10017177_pt1 | contig 10470 bp, 11 predicted proteins | sample YL17G07_20_MG_FD_203693 | JGI IMG/M metagenome (GOLD analysis project Ga0315282, IMG submission 203693) | Sediment microbial communities from Yellowstone Lake, YNP, Wyoming, USA - YL17G07_20 | ecosystem: Environmental > Aquatic > Freshwater > Lake > Sediment | place: USA: Wyoming | collected... | reverse complement strand
GTTCACCGTAAGAAAAGCAAGACAACTTCAAATCAACCTAAAGGTAACAACCTCACAGAAGAGGCTCATCAACCGTCATAGAGTTTTCACCGATTTTTTACAGGGCTCGTATGGGCTCCTTCTTAGAGTTCATCCGACGAAAAGTAACAGGGACAAGAATCCGACGAAGAGGTAACAGCAACCGGAAAACCAACGACTCTACGGGCTCAATTGTCTCTTTTCTATATCCTGCTTCAACAATACAACACTATCAGGCGGCAGGTCCCGACTCACAATCACGCCCGGGCCGACCCAACTGTTGTTTCCCACTTTGACTCCCGGCATGAAGAGCGCGTTTATCCCTGCCTTCACATTGTCCCCCAAAACCGCGCCCAGCTTCGTTCTTCCACTATCCACAGCTACATCCTTAACCATCATCTTTATCGTTCCAGCATCAAACCGATAATTAGCCGTAATTGTCCCAGCGCCCAGATTGCAGTTCTCGCCAAGTATGCTGTCACCTACGTAGGACAGATGCCCTACATGAGTCCTATCCATTATGATACTATTTTTTATCTCGCACGCGTTGCCTACCCGCACCTTCCTCCCAAGGCTTGTGCCCGGGCGAATGTAGCAGTTCGGTCCCACGTCGCATTCTTCATCTATAAATGCGGGTCCTTCTACGTACGCTCCCGAGCGTATGCACGCACTTTCAGCAACAGTCACAGGTCCAATCAGGTGAGCACCATTTTCCACAAATCCGCTTATCTGGTGTTTCATCCTTGCCAGCGCCCAGCGATTGGCCTCAAGCAGGTCCCAAGGCCTTCCAATGTCCATCCATTCCTCTCCTGAAATTCTGACGGCTAAAACAGACTTTTTCTCGCTTATTAAAAGCAAAAGTGCATCGGGGATCTCCCACTCGCCTCTGGCCGAAGCCGAAGTGGCCCTTATCTTCTCGAAAATCTCGGTTGAAAAAACATAGATGCCTGCATTGGCAAGGTTTGTTGGAGCCTGCTCTCGGCTTGGCTTCTCAATTATGCGCTTGACGTTCTTCTCGTTTTCAATGTCCACTATGCCATAGTTTTCGGGGTTTTCAACTGGAACCACAGCCATGGTTGCGGACGGTTTTTCCTTGCTGTGAGTCTCGATGACGCTTTTGACGGCTTCCGCTGTGAACAGCAGGTCGCCGTAGACTGTTAGAAACTCGTCCTTCACGTACGGTTCAGCGACGCCTAAGGCATTACCAGTTCCAAGAACCTCTTTCTGTTCTGCGTACTCAATTTTCATTCCAACCGTTTCTCCGTCGCCAAAGTACTGGCGAATCGCATTACCCATGTAATGCGTGATCACTAACGCTTCATCTATCCCAGAAGCTTTCAAGGCGTTCAGGCAATGTTCAAGTATTGGTCTTCCGCCGACTTTTATGAGGTGCTTCGGTCTGGTTAGCGTGATTGGCTGAAGCCTTACTCCTTCCCCTGCCGCGAGGACTACAGCTTTCATTTTCTTGGCTCCCTGACAAGTTTTCTGACCAGCGCCGCTCCCTTGCCAACTATGTTTTTTGCGGCTCTTAATGTTTCACCTTCAGCCGTAAGCCTTATAACAGGTTCTGTGCCCGACGCTCTGACCAGAATCCACCCGTTTCTGATTGTCAGACGAACGCCGTCAACTGTCGAGAACTCTCTGTACGAAGGAAAAACAGTCTTCAACTCTTCTCCAGCTTCTTCCACAACCGCGTGCTTGATTTTGTTGCTGCAGTGAATGTTTTCTCTAACCGTCGCATATTGAGGCGTTTCAGCGATAAACTCTGACAGCCTCTTACCTTCATCTTCCAAGGCTTTCAGCAGCAATATTGATGAAAGTATTCCGTCGGGGCAATAGTGAAACTTGGGGTGTATCCAAGCGCCGCATGGTTCTCCGCCGAAGACAGTCGTGTGCCGCTTCACGGCTTCCGAAATGTAGATGTCACCTACCTTGGTTCTGATGACTCTCCCGCCTTGGGCCTCAACCATCTTTTCAACACACATGGATGCCTCAACGTTAGTCGCCACCGTTCCACCCCCGTTCTTCTTCACGACATGTGCAGCATATGCTGCCAGAGAACGGTCAAAATCGGCAAAGTTTCCTTTCTCATCTATGAATGCTACTCTGTCACCGTCGCCGTCGTAGGCTATTCCCATGTCCACGCCAAGCCTTTTGACAATCTTCGCTAGCGGTTTCAGAGAATCCGGATTCGGTTCAGAGCTTCTTGCTGGGAAGAAACCGTCAGGTTGTGCGTTCACCGCCAATAATCTGCATCCTAACTTCTTGAAAACAGCAGGTGCAAGACTGTATGTTGCGCCGCACCCTGGATCCACAACCAAGTGCCATTTTTTCTCCAGTTTCACGCTCTTCGCCATCATTTCAAAGTAAAGGCTACTCTCGTCCGTGCATGTGGCTTGACCGATGTTGCGCCATTCTGCCAAGCTGAAGGACCCTCGGTCAATGATTCTTTCAATCTTGTTTTGGCTTTCCTCATCATAGGCTAAGCCATCGTTGTCGAAGATTTTTATTCCATTGTACTCTGGCGGGTTGTGTGAGGCTGTTATCATTACACCCGCGTCAGCGTTCAGTTTCTTCGTTAGAAATGCCAGAACTGGAGTCGGCACCACATCTAAGCAAGTAACGTTCGTGCCTGCCGCCAGCAGACCAGAGACCAGCGCGTTCTCAAGCATTAAACCTGAAACTCTGGTATCCCGCGCCGCAAGCACCTTTTTCGCCTTAGAAAATGTTACAACGGCCAAACCTATTTTAGCAGCCAAAATCGGCGTCAAATCAACATTAACTAAGCCGCGCACGCCAGAACTGCCAAAGAGTTTTGACCTCAATCTCTTCTCACCAAACACCCGTCTCCATGGTTAAAGTGGAGAATGTATTTAAATAATTATGTAGAGATAACTTGTAGGATTTGGTGTTGTCCTTGAAACTCGAAAAACTAAGGCCAGAAGAAAAAGTTAATTTATCAATAAATATGGTAGATGTGGTTACTCACATTTGTGCGGAAGGAATTAAAGCGCAAAATAAAAACATTAGCGAGAGAGAGCTTCTGGAAAAACTCGGGGAAAGAATGCGCTACAGCAAGCATCTTAAGAGGGTTTAAAACTGAACAGTTTTGAGGACTTGATTAGACGGATTGTCACGGTTTTGAATGATGCCAAAATAGACTATATGTTTACTGGAGCTTTGGCAGCAAGTTATTATGGCGTTCCTAGAACCACAGTAGACGTAGATATACTGGTCAAATTTACTCCAGAAGATACAAAGTCTTTAGTTACGCAATTGAAGAAGGTTGGGTTAAGTATTAACAAAAGAAAGATAGAGTCTGCGTTCAAATCGGGTTTTAGAATAATTACGCTGGAAGATGAAAAATCACCTTTCACAGTAGACATTATATTATCAGACAAAAAGCTTGAGAAAAGGAAAGGCGAAATTCTGGGTATGCCCACTTACTACCAAACTCCTGAGGCATTAATTCTTGCAAAGTTACGGATGATAAAGGCCACTGTTCAGAGAGAAAGGGCTTTGAAAGATAAGGATGATGTAAAGGCAATTTTGAGGCACATTAAAGTTAACCTTAAGGCACTTAAGAAGAAAGCCAAAGAGGAGAAAACAATCTCTATACTTGAGGAGCTATTAAGTTCAGAAATGTAGCTAAAATAATTCTATAGAGCAGTTTTTCGCTTCAACTTCCTGCAGAATTTTATCAGCTGTTTTCGTGTAGGATGAACTCCATTCGGATTAGAGATGTAATAGGCTGCAACCGCGTTGGCTAGTGTTAACCTACCACCATCTGAAAGTCCGTAGGCGTCTCCTAAAATGTTTCCCGCATTCCAAGCGTCTCCCGCTCCTGTTGCTCTCAAGACTGGAACGTTGAAGGCGGGAACAACTGTTTCATTTTTCTTGCTGAAAGTCGCGGAGAAGGTTGTAGTATGCAAGTCAACCCTACCAGGCAAATGTGATGCCAGAATCTTCGCAGACTCTTTTGCGAGCTCTTCGAGCGACAAGCTCCTTTCAAGTTTCTTCACTCTGTTGTCTAGCCGTGATGCATACCAAATCGCTTCGTTCTCATTTACACTTAATATATCCACGTATCTGCTTTGCAAAACATTCTTCACCAATTCAGGAATCTTTTCCTTGTTAGGAGTTGGGTCTGCTGTATCGTAGTAGGTTTTGCCTTTTCCCTTTATTTTTACATGGCGAAAAACAGTGCCAGCCAATTTCGTTCCAAATCGCCTGGTTCCAGCCCAATTAAAAACGCAGATGTAGTCTGCATTTTCAATTGCTTGAAAATCGTTCCTGTCTAGATCCTCTGGTCCAAAACTGCTCAATGAACCGACGTCTCTGAGCATGACGTTGGCTTTCCCTTTTTCCGTCTTCAACTCCATTGCCGTTGTCAACGACGGTTTGTCGAAGGTCTTGACGTGTGAAAGGTCAACGTTGCCTGACTTCAGGTAGAGTCTGATGAGTTGCAGTCCTACCGTGTCTGTGCACACTATCGGCGTGACGTTTGCGCCTAGCTCAATCAGTGCAGAGGCAGTGTTAATGGCGTTTCCGCCTCGAAGCTCGGCCTGCTTCAAGCCGTCAATGCTGCCGCCCTTTCTCCGAGCCACGTTTTCGAGTTTTTCAGAAAGAGTCTTTGCATTCCAGTTTAGGCATGTTATTCGGTCGAGAAAAAAGTCAGGCATGACTACCACGCTAATCTTTCCGTTTTCACTTCTCAGAAAGCTGTCCAGTTCGTTGAGAAGATCCTCTGGCAACGTTTGCACCTAGAGCACAGTGGTTGCTTAGCTCAGATAACTCTTTTTCATAGACCGTTTGGCAGGTCAGGGCAGGCACATTCAGACTCATTCAATTCCTTTCGGTCTCATCGAAGCAGGAACCGTATGCAAATCCAGACGATGTCTCCGAACAACAAGGCTATGATTAGTCCAGCTGTGATGAAGATAAGCATGGGAAGCCCCGGGCTTGCCCAAATCCTGTCTTGTATGGTTCCAGTTTGGACGGCCTTGCCGAGTCTTTCAACTTTGGCAGTTCTGCCTTCGTCTCTGGGCACAACAACAAGTTTTCTTTTGGCTCCTTTCTCAGCGTTTTCTTCTATGTCTTCAAGAGGGTACACGTGCCATTTTTCTTTCAGCTTGTCTATCGGAACCTTGTAGCCGGTTATCAGAACCAGAATCTTCTTTCCCAGAGACTCGTTCTCGTGGTCTCCTTCAAACAGTCTGTTCCCAGTTCTTAGACGCCAAAATATGTTGTACAGAAGAATGATGACTGCGGTGAAGGCTGCCAGCAAGACGGAGTTGCTGAAGATGGTTACTGGAAAAAAGATCTGCGAGATTGGCGAAGTCTCCAGCCGTGGAAGTTTCGGTAAGTTAGCCGGGGCGAATGGTATGGCAAGTGCTAGGCACATTAGAGCTTTTGCGTCTGCACCGCCGAAACCTCCCGAATAGAAGAGTATTACGGCAAATGTTGCGGTCAAGCCGAAGCATAAACCATATGGCACGAGTTGTGAAGGTTCGAAAAGGAGCAGTTGCATGAGGGTCAGCGCGAAAGCGGGCGGTGCGAACAGTATCCAGACGCTGTTGCTTACTTCTCGAGCTTTATAGTCGCTCCAAGACGCGTAAAAAAGAAATGTTAGGGCCAGTGCAGCCCTTGAAGCCTCTAATAAGCCTTGCATTTGAACACCCTAATGCTCCAAAGTTCGTCTGACTTTGTATTTAATGATTAATTGTCATTGAAACATTTTTGGCTTTCTTTTGCAGCCTTAGCAATGGAGTCATCAGAAAAAGCCATGTTTTATTTGTGCTCATTAGAAGTTGCAGGAAATAGCTTACGATGCTTTAATGTTGAACTCTAATGGTGCGCCAACTTTTGGGGCGACTTTGAAGTAGTATGTTGTTCCATTTGTCCATGTATATGTGATTGTTATCTGGATGGCTCCTCCATTGGCTGCAACAACGCCATTTGTGGGGTTCATACTTGCAATCGCTGCATTTGTAAGGTTTGCTGCGGAAGTACCAACGTATACGGCGTCTATTGTCGCATCTGAGGTTCCAGTGTTTCTCACGTAGACTACTATTGTCGTGTTAGTAGGCCATGAGACGGCGTCTTTGCTGAGGAGTACGCCTGCTTGACTTGTTGCGCTGCCCATGTACGTCATTATCCAAGCGTATGTTACGACTATGGCTGCGACCGCGATGACTATGAGGAGCAGAGTGGCAAGTATTGGGGATATGGCTTTCTTAGATTTTAACATGTTTTTGGTCGACATATGTGTTCACCTTTTTATTGTGTAATAAATCTTCAGATTACTTATTTAACTCATATGAACTGAAAATCTACATTCAGAATAAATGTCCTATTGTGTTGTTGTTAAGAATGTAAATTGAAAGGCTGTGTATTTTAATGGTGAAAACGTGGAAAGTTTCGCTGGGCTACATTAAGGAATCAGAGTCTAAGGATGCAAAGAACGTAGGGGAAGGGATGTCAAAAACGATAGGGGGTATTGTTTTTAACTTGATGTTTAAATTTTCTAAGGAGTTGAAAGAAGTCTTTTCATATTTCACTCTGTTAATTTTGAATAAGAATTTCTGTTTCACAATGTTTTTCTCTGATGGAATCTACAAGTTTATGGGCGAAGATGCGGGTGCGAATTAAGCAAGATAGGTGTGCAGTGAGTAACGTAATAGTGGTTATGCTAAGCCTTGTTCTAGTTGTGGTTATAGTTGCAAACGTGGTGCTTTGGAGCTATCAGATGAATCAGTTAGACTTGGAAAGAGAACAAGAAAGTGTGAATATTCTTTTGGCAACGAGGTCTTCTCCATGGTATACTGCTCAGCAAGAGTTCACCATAGTCCAAGGTGCGTGCCAAGGGGGTTATTTCGTTTACACTCAAATTGATGATGGAGCTGCGGAGCAATTCATAGAAGAAAAGTCTTCGAATATCTATCGGTTGGAGATTAACAACAGTTTTACGATAAACTTGTCCAGCTTCCCCCTCACCTATGTTGGCTCGATTCAAATACTGTTGAAGTATCAAGTTGACTCAACAGAAGATTATTGGCATCTTAATGCTTGGAATTGGACCCTTGTTGATTGGTCAGATCTTGGTTGTAGTAAGCCTACCTCTGCAGGGACATGGGTTTATTTCAATGTGACAGCCAACGATATAGCAGACCTTGTGAATGCAACGGACGGGCGTGTAAGGGTGAAGGTTGTGGATGATGTCAATGTGACTGATACTAATAAGCAGCAGCAGACGTCTTTGTACACTGACTTTCTGGCTGTTAGAGCATTGCTCAAGGGGTCGTGCTTTAAGTTTAAGAATTGCGGATCCTTGACGGTGCATCTGGTTGCGTTATGGGTTATTGATTCTGATGATAATCATAGTCGTTATGAGATAAACTTATTCATGAGTCCAGGAGAGATCGTAACTTACTGGACTGGTATAACTTGGCCTTCCGGTTCATACGTGGTTAAAGTCGTAACTGAGCGGGGAAACATAGCCACCGTTTCAGGAGAATAGATGTAGTGATTAGTAAGATTTAATAGACACTTTTCCCATAATATCTGTGAATCAAAACGCTGCGAGTATTCCAACATGCAATTAACAAAAATCCTGAAATTGCTTAGAGAGAGACGCGCCGTCAGCGCAGTTATTTCAAATGTGATTCTTATTGGCGCTGTCATAGCAGTCGGATTCGCCGTCCTTGGGTGGACGTATTCCACTTCCAATTCTTATGCTGCACAATACAGTAGCTCTGTACTACACGACATCAATAAACTCAGCGAGCGTATAGCCTTTGAATACATTTTCTATAACAGTACCGCCCCAACATCTTTATCGGTTTACATCATGAATTGCGGAGGAATAGGTGCTAGCGCGCGCGCGCTTGCTGTCAACCTAACGGCGGTATATGTCAGCTATGCCAGCAACGGCTCGTTGGTTGCCAGCAACTTCCACATTAGCCTCCATTTTCTTAATGAGACCTCCACAGCGCCCGCGCGCGCTTTAAACATTGGTCAAGAAGGATATTTTATATGGACTCCAATTTCTCTCCAACGTGGGAATAGTTATGCGGTCAAGATAGTGACATGGAGTGAGTCTTCTTTTGTGGGTACGTTTGCAGCATAGGATGAGGAGCAGTGGGTCAAGAGGAACGAGAGGTTTCTCATCAGTAGTTGGGGCGATTTTCATGGTGCTCATAATGTGGGTTCTAGCCTCTAGCTACTTCGTTTATACGCTTTTGCAGAACACAACCTACAATAGTGCTGTCGGTCAGATGAATCAGCTTGACGTAGATCGCCTGTCTGAGAGCGCGAATGTTTTGAGTACCACATATAGCGTAAACGCCAACGGTAATGTTGCTGTTGCTGCTCAAATTCAGAATACTGGGCCTTCTTCTATCCAATTCATGACCGTTTGGATTAAAGTAAGTAACAGCACTCCCTGGACTAACTACAATTTCAGCAATTTGACAAACGCAAACGTTCAAGGCGGTGCAATTTTCCCCCTTAATGTCAGTTTAAGCGTTTCCGGTGTACTCGTAAATTCCTCAGCAAGTTATACCTTCGCATCGTGGCTCATAACAACCAGAGGAAATATTGTGGCGCTACAGCAGAAGACAATCACAAGCATCATAAGTGTTTCACAAACAACCCAAGGTATAGGTGCCCTTATGATGGACTTCCCCAACTTCACTTACTACAATGTGACCGGGTCTAATCCTTATTTCTTGAATTTGACTGCTGGCGCCAGTGGATATTATGTCCAAGGGGCGGCAACACCAAAGGGCCAAGTAGCTTTTAGAGTCATCCTTACGAACCTTGACCAAAACCAAAGGAATATCACTCTGACCGATGGTTCAGTGCTGTTTTTCATATTTCCAAGTGCAACAGGAGCCTTCCAAGGTGTCGCTTGGTATGTTGTTAATGTTAACGAACAGACTGGAGCAATTTCGAATACATACACTTCGGTGACTCTAGTATACAATGTTGCAACGTCAGTTTATTTTGCTTCAGGTCAGCGGGGAACATTTACTCTTCAAGGTGTCCCCAGCCCTTTTATCCCGTCAATCGCTCCTGTCAATCTTGCTCTCGTCGGAACAATAGGCAACAGTCCCTTCGGACAGAACATACCATTCGTTTCCATCGAGATAGTTAGCTAGATTCGCGAAGAGAACGTGGACCTTTAGAGAACGCGCGCTAGGGCGTTGCTAAATCACATTGTTAGTGTCAATTTCTGGTTGCCTTCCAAGCACGCGTGCGCCCTCCTCACACTTCTACGTACCAGATCATAGGTATCTATCCAAGCCCAACGATATCGAACAAATTCATGTCAATTCCCTGAATTTAGCACCACGCTAGCGCGCATACCTTTCGTTTCACTCGATATAATCAGCTAGACTCGTGGAGGATACATGGGTCTCTGCAAAACGCCTAATGCTTTACTATTGGCACACGCAGTTTTCAGGAACCGCTCCCGTCAACCTTGCTCTCATCGGACAAATAGGGGACACAGGGGACACCAGCTTCGGACAGAACATACCTTTTGTTTCCATCTATGTAGCTTCCTAGATTCGCGAAAACCAACGGGTCTTCACGGAACACGCGAATATCTTTCTTTTCCCTCGATATAACTGGTTAGATTCATGACAGATGCATTGCGCACGCGTCACATTCATTGCAGAGGCGAGAGAAGCACAGCGCGCATGCTTGTTGAGACTGTGTGAAAACTCAAATCTAGCTCAAGAAATTGCGTCTTGTATGTATAGAATACGTCTTAAAGTCCAATGTTTTAATCATAAAACTAGCAATCTTCTGAAACCAAGCTGAGTTTTCACACGGTCTCTGTTCCGAAATTGGTTTTAAATGGTTTTTATTCTTATTTTGCCTATTCGTGTCTAGTGTGGGCTTGTTTGGCATGCAAATCCTTGCCGTGTCGGTGGACAACGAATCACGGCAGCTCCGCCAAATCCTAAAGGAAGCAGGATTTTCCCATGCCCGAACCTCTAGAAGAGGAATAAGTACCATTTTTGACCATTTTAGGGACAAGCCAGCGCGTGAACAAAGAACACGTGTTTACCACTTTTTGCTGGGTTTTACAAGTGCCTTAAAAAAGAGGAAGGCATTGACATAGCGGATAAAGAAGTATCTTACAAGTCCTGACATTGCTTGTTTTACCATGAGGATTTTCCTTGCTTCGATATAGGTTACTGTGGATAGTATTAGCGCATCGACACCCAACATCAAACAAACTAGTGGCCACTGAAGCGTCACCAACAAGTAAATCATTATACCTAGATAGGCCAAAAAACCTAAAGATTCTCCGGTGACCCAGAGAACGGTGAATTTCAATCCTTTGCGGACCTCTTTGAAATGTTTCCGAACCGATGGTCTCCAACTAAACCAGCGTTTGAGCTGCTTGGCATACGATTTTAAAGTTTCTGGGTCTTCCGT
>Ga0315282_10017176_pt1 | contig 10471 bp, 8 predicted proteins | sample YL17G07_20_MG_FD_203693 | JGI IMG/M metagenome (GOLD analysis project Ga0315282, IMG submission 203693) | Sediment microbial communities from Yellowstone Lake, YNP, Wyoming, USA - YL17G07_20 | ecosystem: Environmental > Aquatic > Freshwater > Lake > Sediment | place: USA: Wyoming | collected... | reverse complement strand
TCTGGGAATCACATGATCTTGGCCCCTGAGGTGGTCAAGATACTTAAAGAAAAGGGAATGAGAGAGACTCCAGTCGTTCTCGGAGGAACTGTTCCTCCAGATGATATTCCAGTTCTCAAAGAGGCAGGGATTGGAGGAGTCTTTGGACCCGGTTCATCGTTAAAAGAGATCATCCAATTCATATCTAAGCTGAAAAGGGAATAGCCTAACCTTTACGCAAGAAAGCGAAATTACTCATAACATATACTCGTTACAATTGACGAGAAAAAATACTTTTGATAAGTGTTTTGACTATAACATTATAAATATTGATCACTCCTTTCGAAACATCCTGATTAGTTTAATCAGTGAATTTCTAACCCTAAGGGTGGGGAACTCGTTAAAAATTTAAAATTGGTCTCGGCATGGGAATTCAACCCTTCAGCCCCCTGAAGAGGATCAATGAGCTTCAGGAAAGAATGATGAGGGATGAAATCGACACCCTCCTCCTCAACTACTCCAGGTCTGTCTTCTACTATACAGGAACCACACAGCCATCCATTCTTCTCGTGACGCAAAAGGATTACCATCTCATCGTCACCAGTGGAGTCGACTCCGCCATGGAAGAAACCTGGCTCAACCCTGTTCAGGTAGGTCCTGGGAAGGGTTACGAAGATATAAAAGATAGGCTGAAGAAATGGGGGATCGAAAGCGGTCGTCTCGGGATGGAGCTCGATATCATACCAACCAATCTGTATCTTCGACTTTCCAGCCTCCTCCCACAATTTGTGATCATCGATATATCGAAAATGATCCTCGATCAGAGAAAGATTAAAGATGAAAAAGAAGTGGAATATACGAAAGAGTCGTGTCGCGTCGTCCATCAGGGACACAAAAGCGTCCTTGAGGTTCTTCGAGAAGGGATGACGGAATTGGAGCTCTCCTCAGAAATAGAACTTGCCTTCCGGAAAGCTGGTCATGAAGGCTTCTATTTCATACGCCAGTTTGACTTCTTCATGGGTCAAGGTGTCCTTGCCTCGGGTGAGAATCTATCAAAGATTGCAGGCAAAGTTCAATCGATCAGCGGGGTAGGTCTGAGTCCCTCTGTTCCCTTGGGCGCGTCGCTGAAAAAAATAAGAAAGAGAGAAATGATTGTCGTCGATCTCCCCACCCACTATCATGGTTATCACTGCGATCAGAGTCGGACTTATGTCGTTGGAAAAGCGCCAGAAGCCTGTAAAGTTCTCTATCAGGGAGTAAAAGAGATTGCTGACCGGATGATTAAGGCTTTAAGACCGGGAATACGATGCGCTGATGCCTATGAGAAAGCAGTCAGTTTTGCTAATGAACTCCATCTTGAACCTTTCTTCATGCGGCTGGGGAGGGATCGCAAAAAGGTCCCTTTCATCGGCCATGGTGTGGGTCTGGAGTTAAACGAGCCGCCCATGCTCGGCCAGAGTAGCACAGAGACGATTGAGGAGGGAATGATCTTCGCTCTCGAGATGGAGATGACAAATGGACCTGAAGAGGTCGTCAAATTGGAAGATACTCTTTTAATGACCTCCGAGGGAACCGAGCTTCTTACCCTTACTCCGAGGGATCTTCATGAAGTTTAACCCCCTCTGCCCCCCTTTAGAAAGGGGGGGGAGATAACTTTTATGGCTTCCATATTAAACGTTAACAACATTGAGGTGGTGTACAAGGATGTCATCCTTGTTCTCAAGGGGATGTCTCTGACGGTTGAGGGGGGTAAAATCATCACGATTCTCGGAAATAACGGAGCCGGAAAGACGACGACCCTAAAGGCGATCTCCGGCATCCTAAAATCAGAAGATGGGGAAGTCACCGACGGTTCCATTGAATTTTATGGAGAGCGAATTGACAAAAAATATCCAGAAGAGATCGTCCGAATGGGGATCTTCCAGGTGATGGAAGGCCGCAGGGTCGTTGAAGATATGACCGTTGAAGAGAACCTTTTGGCCGGGGCACATACTCAGCGAGAAAGAAAGAAGAGGAAGGAAGATCTGGAGATGGTCTACACCTATTTCCCCCGGCTCATAGAGCGGCGAAAGGTGATGGCGGGTTATGTTAGTGGAGGGGAGCAGCAGATGCTGGTCCTCGGTAGAGCACTCATGTCTCGGCCAAAGCTCTTGTTACTCGATGAACCCTCCATGGGACTCAGCCCGCTGCTGGTCTCGGAAATCTTTCGGATCATTCAGAAGATTAACAGTGACCAGGGTGTTTCCATTCTCCTCGTGGAACAGAATGCAAGGCTGGCTCTTTCCGTGGCATACCATGGGTATGTGATGGAGAACGGACGAATCGTTCTCGACGACACCGTAGAAAAATTAATAGAGAATGAGGACGTCAAAGAATTTTACCTTGGTTTGAGCGAGGTCGGTAAGACGAAGAGCTATCGGGACGTCAAACATTATAAGAGGAGAAAAAGGTGGTTGACTTGAAATGACCGGTTTGGGTGAGGAAATCGTCAATGGCTGAGAACATCTCTTTTCTGGCTCAATTGCTTCTGACCGGGTTTGTATTGGGAAGTGTCTATTCCCTGGTTGCCCTGGGTTTTGTACTGATCTATAAGTCGACGAGTATCCTTAATTTCGCCCAGGGTGAATTGTTGATGTTCGGAGCCTACGTCTGTTTAGCCCTTGTTGTAGGGTTTCGGATCCCCTTTATATGGGCCTTCTTATTGACCCTGGCTTTTTCCTTCATCCTCGCCGTCTTGTTGGAGCGGGCCATCCTCAGACCGATGATTGGAGAACCGATCATTTCCATCATCATGGTGACGATCGCACTCTCCGCCGTACTTCGGAGCTTAATTCAAATCGTCTGGGGTACGGAAACCAAGGTTTTTCCTCGTATATTTTCTGAGGAGCCGATCCGCTTTCTCGGTCTCTTCATCGCAGAAGTTCATCTCTACAGCTTGCTCTTTGCTCTGATCTGCGTGGTCCTGTTTGCCCTCTTTTTCAAATTCAGTTCAGCGGGCTTAGCTATGCGCGTGACGGCCTTCGATCAACAGATTGCGCAGACATTGGGGATCAATATTAAAAAGATCTTTGCCTTATCCTGGGCCATCTCTGCCATTGTCTCCTCCATTGGGGGGATCATATTGGGAAATATTAACGGAATCAACAACGCCCTGGCCGCCATGGGCCTTAAGGTCTTTCCCTGTGTTATCCTGGGTGGTCTGGATAGCATCCTTGGAGCCATCATAGGGGGTTTTTCTATTGGCATCCTGGAAAATCTCGCCGGAGGATACCTCGATCCCGTCTTTGGTGGTGGGGTCAAAGACGTGGCACCCTTCGTCTTTCTGGTCATCATTTTGATGATCAAGCCTTACGGTCTTTTTGGAAAGATACGGATCGAGAGATTGTAGGGAGAATCTCTAAAAGAGAGGATTATAGAGAATGCCTTGTGGATTGTTTCATACCGTCTATAAGACAGATGAGCACATCTTTAAAACGATCTGGGTCAAGTCATGGTTAGTTGCCTTTGGATTCTTTCTTCTTTTGTTGCCGTTCTTTGTCAGTAATTACGTCCTCTATGTGTGTAACATGATCTCTATTTTTATTGTTGGGGCAATCGGTCTCAATATTCTCACAGGATTTACCGGCCAGATCTCTATCGGCCATGGGGCGTTTGTGGCCGTTGGGGCCTATACTTCGGCCATCCTCACCACAAAGCTGGGGTTTCCCTTCTGGATCGCCTTGCCCATTGCGGGGTTTTTTGCAGCCTTCATTGGGATGATCTTTGGCATCCCCTCCCTTAGGATTAAAGGCCTCTACCTGGCCATTGCCACTTTGGCTGCCCAGTTTATCATCGATTACGCCATTGTCCACTGGGAACGTTTAACCAACGGGATCACCGGGATATCCGTCCCTTCCCCAACCTTATTTGGGTTTGTTTTCGATAATGATAAAAAATTCTATTACCTTCTTCTTGGATTTGCTCTGGTGGCGGTTGTATCCGGAAGAAATCTTTTCAGAACTAGAGTGGGAAGGGCGTTTATCGCTATCCGCGACAGGGATATCTCTGCAGAACTGATCGGGGTAGACATTTTCAAGTACAAGCTTCTCGCCTTTGGAATCAGCTCTTTTTATGCTGGGGTCGCCGGGAGTTTATGGGGCCATTATACAAATGTGATCACTCCTGAGCATTTTACCATCGTCCTATCGATTGACTATCTGGCCATGATCATCGTTGGCGGTCTGGGAAGTATTCTCGGTGCCGTGTTTGGTGTCGTTTTTATGATCATAGTCCCTGAACTGTTAACCACTGTTGGGATCTTGTTAAAAAGTACCTTCGGGGAAATCACGGCCTTAATTTCTGCTATTAAAGGATTAGTTTTCGGCGTGACGATTATCCTTTTCTTAGTATTTGAACCAGACGGTCTTTTTGAAATATGGAGGCGAGTCAGAGATTATTGGAAACTGTGGCCATTTTCCTATAGGTGAAATCCCTGGAGAGCGACTTTTTTCACTGTTCTCCAGATAAGGAGGTGATAAAAAAATTCTATGATGGACTATGGAGGAGAGGCGAGGAGAAGGAAACTTACACAAGAAAGGAGGAATAACATGGAAAGGCAGAATCGATGGGTAGTAAGTATTTTCTTGATGTTGGCTTTCACTTTGTTTTTATTGGGTGGCACTATTACGTATGCTAAAGAAACAATCAAAATTGGTGGCATTGTGGATCTGACAGGCCCGACCAACGATATTGGGGTACCTTGGGCCCAGGGGATAGCCGACTATTTAGACAAGATTAATAAAGAGGGCGGGATCAAAGGAAGACTGATTGAGTACTTTCCGATCGATTATGCATACAAGCTTCCCCAGGCAATGGTTGCCTATAAAAGGTTAGCCACTGAGCACAATGTGATTGCCCTGATTGGGTGGGGGACAGGGGATAACAAGGCGCGCATCCCGCTGGTCAATAAAGATAAGATCCCCCAGCTCTCGGCGTTTGCCCTCGACCAGACCGAGCCGTACACCCCTTACAATTTTGCCCACATGATCAGTTATGAGCATCAGATCATGGGCATGCTCCAGTATGCGAAGGATCGCCCCATTGAAAAGGGAAGGAAGATTCGGGTTGCCTATGTTTACTCCGATGCGGAGTACGGCCGCGCCCCAATTAGATATCTTAAGGAACGAAACTACGCAGAAAAAATGGGGGTGGAGCTTGTCGATGAGCAGATCATCGGCCAAACAGCAACGGAGGCCGTTTCCCAGGCATTGACCTTGAAGAAGGCTAAACCGGACTATACGGTTGTTGTTTTGACACCCAAGCCAGCATCCGTTTTTATTAAAGATGCCAAGAAAGTAGGACTGGAGACCACCTTCATGGGATTTTCTTTCCTGGGAGATTACTCTTTGCTCAAGCTTCTCGGTGAGGCTGGAAAAGGTTTGATTGTTGCCGCACCCTGTTGCTATGGCCATGAAACGGATGTCCCGGGGATTAAGAAGATTTGGGACTATAACAAGAAGTATTATCCGGAGAGAAAGGTGATCGAATTACAATACGTCTATGCCTGGCTCTATGGGATGATCATTGAAGAGGCGATTAAAAGAGCTGGCGATAATCTGACGGGAGAGAGTCTCAAGAATGCTCTGGAGACATTCAGAAATTTTGGGACAGACGGGATTTCGAGACCGATCACCTTTACGTCCACAGATCACAGGGGCTCTTATGAGTTTAAATTGTCTGTTGCGAACCCAGAGAAAGGGACATTTGAATCTTTCTCGGACTGGATCAAAGTTGAGAAGTAAGGCGATTTGGATGAATGAGTTGTCACTCCTCCCAAGGGAGGGGTGACAACTGTCGAGGTAGGGATTGATCCATGAATAATCAACAAGACGCTCAACTTATCATCGAAAATGTCAGTCTCTCCTTCGGGAAAGTGCAGGCTCTCAGTTTGGTCAGCACGCAGATTAAGAAAGGCCAGATTTTCTCTATTATCGGGCCTAACGGTGCAGGAAAGACCTGTTTATTGAATTGCATTAACCGATTTTATAAGGCCGATGAAGGAAAGATCTCTTTTGAAGGGCAGGAACTAACGAAGCTGCCGTCCCATCAGATTGCTGAGTTAGGCATCGCCAGGACATTTCAGGGGGTCGAACTATTTAAAGGACTGACGGTCTTAGATAATATTAAGCTTGGCGCCCACGTTCGCCTCAAGACAGGAGTTTTCACAGCCTTGGCATATATCGGAAAGGCCCACAAGGAAGAAATGCGCCTCCGCAAGGAGGTGGAGGAGAAGATTATCGATCTCCTTGAGATCGAAGCGATCCGGAAAAAGGTGGTAGGGACTCTTCCGTATGGTCTGCAAAAAAGGGTCGAACTGGGGAGGGCTCTTGCCATGAGGCCCAAATTAATGTTGCTCGACGAACCCATGGCTGGCATGAATCTCGAAGAGACAGAGGACATGGCCCGTTTCATCCTCGATGTCAATGAAGAGTGGGGGACGACGATCGTCTTAATTGAACATGACATGGGTGTAGTCATGGATATTTCCGATAGGGTCTGTGTCCTCAACTTTGGGGAAAAAATCGCCGAAGGGCCTCCCATGGAAGTGAGGAAGAACCCTCAAGTGATCAACGCCTATCTTGGGGAGGAGGAGCTCACCTATTCAAGACTGGGGGCGTGACGGAGAGGATAGGGTGATGGGACCGGTTACTTTACCCAGCATGTTACTGCGGAACAAGGAAAGGTTCGGTGCGAAAAAGATCGCCCTGCGGGAGAAGGAATTTGGAATCTGGCAAGAATATTCGTGGGAAGACTATTATGAGCATGTAAAAAACTTTAGTCTGGGGCTCGAGTGTTTGGGGTTTCAGAAAGGAGACAAACTGGCCATTATTGGAGATAACCGTCCGGAGTGGGTATGGGCCGAACTGGCCGCCCAATCGGTTGGGGGAATTCCTCTCGGGATCTATCAAGACTCGATTCTTACGGAGGTTGCCTATGTGATCAATCAGTCAGAGGCGACCATCGTAGTGGCCGAGGATCAGGAGCAGTGTGATAAGATCTTAGCATTGAAAGAAAAAATTCCCAAGGTGGTCAAATTAGTTTATGCTGATCCGAAGGGAATGAGAAGCTACGATGACCCCCTTCTCATCAGTTTTTCTGAAGTCGAAGCTCTGGGAAAGGAGAGAGACCGTTCTAACCCACAATATTTTGAGGCGAGGGTTGAAAATCTAAAGGAGGAAGATATTGCCTTCATCGCTTATACCTCGGGTACAACAGGATTCCCAAAAGGATCGATCTTGACCCACAAAAACATGGTCACCATGTCCAAAAATCTGAGTCAAGTTGATCCAAAATATGAAAAGGATGAGTTTGTGTCATTTCTCCCTTTGCCATGGGTTGGGGAACAGATGATTGCTGTTTCAACGGCTCTCTATATCGGGTTTACAGTGAATTTCCCAGAGCAACCCGAGACGGCAATGGAGGATCTTTATGAAATAGGCCCCCACGTTATTTTTTCCCCTCCTAGGATCTGGGAGGGGTTGTCCCGTTCCATCATGGTCAAAATTCGAGATGCGTCCTTTTTCAAACGATTGGTTTACAACTTGTCCTTGCCCATTGGCTATCAGTGGGCTGACTTCAAATTCGAAAAGATTAAAGCGCCATGGTACTGGAAGGTAATATATACCCTGGTCTATATCGCTGTCTTTCGCGCGCTGAAGGATCGTCTGGGGTTTTCAAAGATCAGAAGCGCCACGACGGGAGGGGCTTTGTTGGGGCCCGATGTGTTCAGGTTTTTTCATGCCCTTGGTATCGAGTTGAAACAGATATACGGCCAGACCGAAATTTCAGGAATCTCAACCATTCACCGTGCGGGAGATGTCAAATATGATACCGTGGGGTTACCGATTCCAGAAACGGAGATCAAGATATCCGAAGAAGGAGAGATCCTATCGAGGAGCCCGGCTCTTTTTCAGGGGTATTGGAAAAATCCCGAGGCAACGGTTGAAACCTTGAAAGACGGGTGGTTGCACTCGGGTGATGCGGGATACTTCACAAAGGATGGCCATCTGGTTTGCATCGATCGAGTCAAGGATCTTATGCAACTAGCCAAAGGGACAAAGTTCTCTCCCCTGTTTATTGAAAACAAACTGAAGTTTTGTCCTTACATTGTGGAGGCAGTCGTCATCGGCCATCAAAAACTTTTTATTGGTGCCATTTTATCCATTGATTTTAAGCATACAGGAAAATGGGCTGAAGAGCATGGAATCCCTTATACCACCTATTCCGATCTTTCTTCCAAAAAAGAGGTATATCAGTTAATCGAGAAAGAGGTATACAGGGTTAACAAGACGCTGCCAAAAGAGATGCAAATCCGCAAGTTTACTCTCTTATATAAAGAACTGGATGCGGATGATGAGGAACTGACCAGGACCCGAAAGGTGAGGCGCGGATTTATCAGTGAGAAATACAAAAAGGAAATCGATGCCCTTTACGGAAATCAGGAAAACCTCCCGGTCGAAACAGTGATCAAATATCAGGATGGGAGGACCGCGACTGTTCAAAGGAATCTCTACATCCATACCATGAAGAGTGACGAGGAATATGAGGCCATGTTCAAGAAAAGAAGATGGTGGATGGGGAGAAGGTGAAATTTAACCTCAATCCTGGGTGAAAACTATGAATATAGAAAGAAGCATGGAGCTATTTGCCATATGGCCTACCCCAATGCACCCCATGAAAAGGAACTTCTTGAATTGGTGTAATCCAGCTCCCTGCCCGTTTTTCATTCCTGATTAACGGCGATTAAAACCAGATCAGCATTATATATATGGGATAAGACATTTGCCGGATCAAGTAATGGATACCTGAATCAAAAGATACAATATGGGTCTTCAAGAATATTGCCGCGAAATCGTAGGGAATAAGGGAAGGGAGATCCACGATGGGGAAAATGAATCAATCGCTCATCCCTTTTTTAGAACCGAAACGAATTGCCATTATCGGTGTTTCCAAAACGCCGGATAGGCCGAGCTATACGATAATAAGAAACTTGAAAGACTCTGGTTTTGGGGGAGAGATCTATCCTGTCAATCCAGGCGGAGGGGAGATTTTGGGGCTAAAAATTTATAAAAACATTCAAAACCTCCCTGACCATATCGATCTGGCCGTCTCCATGATCTCAGCAGAGGAAACACTTGAATTATTGAAAAGCTGTGCAGCGAAAGGGATCAGGAATGTGATACTCACTTCAAGCGGATTTTCTGATAGAGGACCAAGGGGAGTGAAAGGGCAGACGGAGGTGGTAAAGTTTGCGAAGGAGAATGGAATGAGATTAATGGGCCCTAATGCAGTAGGGCCTGTAAATACATCGAATAAACTTGTACTGCCTTTTTATCCCATCGATTCCGTTAAGAAAGGTGGGGTAGCATTTATCGCTCAAAGTGGTCAGTTCTGCTGCCCTGTTATGGAGTTTGCCAATTCCTATCTCCATCTGGGGGTAAGCAAATCTATCGATGTAGGAAACTGCTGCGATTTGGATGAGTCGGAAGTATTGGAGTATCTTGAAGAAGATAGAGAAACAAAGGTAATTGCTATCTATATGGAGAGTATTCGCGCGGGAAGGCGATTTTTCAATGTTGCAAGAAGGGTTTCTAAAAAGAAACCTATAGTGGTGTTTAAATCAGGAAAGACAGAATATGGATTGAAGGCCGCAGCATCGCATACCGGTGCCATGGCTGTAGATGACAAGATATTTGACGCTGCACTAAGGCAAGCTGGAGTAATAAGAGCTCAAGATTTAGATGAATTTCTTGACCTCGCCAAAATTTTTTATTATGACCCAATACCCAGAGGTAACAGAGTGGCAGTTGTTACTTATAGCGGCGGTGTTGGATCGATTGTCGCTGATGCTTGCGAAGAATTTGGACTGAAGCTGACTGAATTATTGAAGGAAATGAAAAGGAAGATTAAATCAGCTTTACCTCCTTTCACAAGAATATCAAACCCTTTGGATTGTTTTTCGGCTGGGATACCCACAAACGTATTTAATGCTTATGAAGTACCCCTTATAGCTTTCATGGAGGCCAGAAACATTGATCTTGTTCTTGCCTGTTTTATGGTTAATAGGATTTGGACTGTAGATGCCCACCGGTTGTTAAGCGAATTGAAGCCACTTCTAATTAAAAAACCGATAGCAGCGTGGGTGATGGGTGATTATGATCGGATGAAGGAATATACCGAAATCCTTGAAAGAGGTGGGATTCCTGTATTTGGATCTCCCGAGAGGGCAGTGAGGGCGTTAGGTGCCTTGTGGAAATATCATAAACTATCTAAAAAGGCCCCATGCATTCCTTTTAGTTGAAGAGATGGTTCCAATGCCTATCGATTTTTGCAGATTAATGGGCAAGGGGAGGGCCTTAAGTATTGGGTGTGAGGGGAGATTACTCGTTACGAGGGCTCAACCCTAATAAACTGATTGCTTTTGTGGAGGCCTACTTTGGAATCTTTCTTTCCC
>Ga0315282_10017174_pt1 | contig 10474 bp, 7 predicted proteins | sample YL17G07_20_MG_FD_203693 | JGI IMG/M metagenome (GOLD analysis project Ga0315282, IMG submission 203693) | Sediment microbial communities from Yellowstone Lake, YNP, Wyoming, USA - YL17G07_20 | ecosystem: Environmental > Aquatic > Freshwater > Lake > Sediment | place: USA: Wyoming | collected... | reverse complement strand
AGTTGGATCGTGACGCTGGCAGGAATCCCGGCGTGAATTGCGAAAGGCAAGTCGCTGGTGACCAACGCCACCTGGCCCGCCGTAGGCACACTGCCGCTGGCTAACACCGTGCCGTCGTCGCGCGACCATTCAATCTCATAGGGCGGACCGCCAAAACCACCACTGATGGTACCCGTGACCGTGACCACGTGACCGGGGTAGAAGACAGTGTCCTGTGCTGGGGAGGTAATATGCACCGTCGGCGCAAAACCCACCGCCGCGGGCACGGTGGTTTCACGCAGATTGAGGGTCTGGCCATCCACCATCCCCGTTCCGCCACTGAAGACCCAGGTGGGCACCAGGTTCGGCTGTGGCAGGGCTGGGTCGCCCACCCAGTAGGCCAGCACTGGGGTGCCCGGATTCACCTGGGCGCCGATCGGGAGCTCACGGCGCATCTGCGCGGCGGCGATCTGGGCCGCCTGGCTGGCCGGCATGATGGGAAAGTTGCGCAGCCACATCAGCTGGCGTTGATACCACGGCTCCGCAATCGCCGCCAGGCCGGGATACTGTGTATCCAAGGTGGGCGTAACCGATGCCGCGCCGATGATAGGTGGTGTTTCAGTAGAAATGAACAACAGCGACAGGTGGCCACCGGGCCCGCGCAGCGGGATGGAATCGTTGCCAACCAGCACGGAGAGCGGCACCTGCACAATCACCGCAATGTCCTGGGTGGTGCTGACGCCGGCCATAGCCTCCACGCTGCCGGCCCCACCGCTGGGGGTAAAGACAGTCCGGCTGGCAATGATGGTATTGTAGGGCAGGGCCTGCCCTAAAGCGCAGTCCTGGTTCTGGGCTTCGGCCGGAAACAGCTGGTGAAGCATCAGGAAACCGCAGGCCAGCGTCTTAGCTGCGCCCGGATCAAGCGGCCCCCTGACACTGCCATCGCCAAAGGCGATGTTGGCGTTAGAGGCGAAGAAGCCGCCGCTGGCCCCAAATTGCTCGAAAATCGACCCGGTGGCTGTGTTGGGCACCGTGTAACGCACGCCGCCCCGGCCGGTATCGCTGAAAACCCCCTGCCCGTTAAGGGAATTGAACTGAAGCGATAATCGTTCTGCGCTGAGGCCGCTAACGGGAGGAGGGGTGATGTGATACACAGGCAGGCTAGACGGATCAGATAACCCGATGGCCGGGATTGGTGCAGCGTTGCCAGGCAGGGGCAGGGCAACCTGCCCTGTGACTGGCGCTGCGGCAAGCAACCACATCACACAAGAGGCAAGCACCAGTCCGCCGATGCCGACCAGTGCCATCTTGCGCGGCTTTCCGGAATCACGTTTCATCGTTACGTCTCCTGGATAATGGTCTGACTGCTATTACCGCTTGTGGAACTGCGTTGGGCACACAGGTCGCCTACCCTGTGCGAAGCCCCAAAAGAAGAGAACGACAGCCAAAGCACAGTGCCAACAGGCTGCTTCGCCGTTCGCCGATCAGGCTATTCAATTGAGTAACCGTTTGGGTGCTGATTTCCTCCCTCTTTTCAAACGCTACTCCCAATGATATCGAGATTATATTATAATTGAGTGAATTTGTCAACGATTTTTTTGATCTTTTTTTGAGATAGGTCACTGCCCGGATATGCCTGAAGATCAGTCTTCTTTGGGGATATGGCGAGGCACTTACTGCGAGGTCACCCGATCAATCCATTCCAAATACTCTGTGGATCCCGCGATGATCGGCAGCGCGATGATCTCGGGCACGTCATAGGGGTGTGCCGCCTTAACCGCCGGCACCTCTACAGCTCAACCCGCACGTATTCGAACCGGGTGTAGCCGCTGCCGAATGGGTCGCCCCTTTCAAAGATGCCCAGCCCGCGGTCCTTGGCCAGCCGCAGGTAATCGTAGGCCGCCTCCGGCAGCCCCCATTCACTCCGCAGCATGTCGCACATCACGCAATCGATCGCCACCGGATCGCGCCCGAACAGCAGGCTGTTGGGGGCGCGATCGCCGAAGAGGTGCCAGGGTCGCGGTGCACTACCCACAGCCGGCGCTCCGAACAGGCCGTCACCCACCGTCAACACGGTCTTGGCCGCGATGTTTGGATTGCAGTAGATGTCGACCAGTGGGCTGTAGTCGGGGCTGTAGCTGCTGACAGCAGGGTTGATGTGGGCGTGTGGGTTATCGACATCATCGCCGCCCAGGTTGTTCAGACTGCCAAAGTGGTTCTTGAAACCCAGGGTGACAGGAGCCCAGCCGTGTATCTTCAGGATGGGCATGTTGATGACGTAGCTGGCGTAGTACAGGATATCCGTCAACCAACGGCGGGTCGCCATGCCGGGGGTGTCAAAGTGGACGACCAGGCTCTCGTCGACGCAGCTGAGGGTCGCCCACTCGTCAGCGCAGCCGGTGCTGTCACAGAAATGAGCCCGGGTGTGCTGGCGCCGGCCATAGAAGCGAGCCGGCATCGGCCACAGTGCATCATAGACCCACACGTCGGCTTCGTCGATCCCGGCGGCGACCAGCGAGCTGACGACGGCATTCACGACCTCGATCAGGGCATCAATCGCGTTGTCGGCGTCATCGCACGAGGCATTGTTGAGGTTGACCTTGACCGCAATCCGTTGGCCGGCGTGGTAGTCGGGCATCAGCGCCGCCCAGGCCGGGGCGACCGACGGCCGGCCGGTCAACTCCATCACGCCCCGATTGACTATCTCGTTCACGGCCGCCTGGCTCACGGCGCTGCCGTACCACCCGGTGGCAAAATCCCAGTGGGTGGCCGCCTGGTCATGGATGTGTACGACCCTGGAAGGGTCCGCGTTCGCGCTCACCAGGGGCACGAAGAGCGGATGATCGGGCGCGGGCTCCTGCGCGGCGGCGCCCCGCCATCCGGACAGCGCCAGCGCACCGCCGGCGATGGCCGTCCCCTTGAGGAAACGGCGACGTGTCACAGCATTCTGAGAACTACGTAATGGCATTTCATCACCTCACCGAACAAAGAATTCTCACGCAAAGTGTTTGGAACACGAAAGCCGACTCCTCTGCAAAAAGGGTCATTTTCACCGCAGAGACGCAGAGTTCACAGAGTTATTGATAGGTTTTCTCGGCGTTCTCTGCGTCTCTGCGGTGAGTTTCGGCCTTTTTTCAGGGGAGTCGGGAGTCGGGTTTCGCGTTCCAGACACTTTGCGTGAGATTACGCATGAGTTAAGGTAGCCAGTTGTTGGAAGACCGGCTCGAGGGCGGCGTAGGTTTGCTGAAAGAGGGGGTAGAGCGCCGCGTACCGCTGCGCGTCGGACGGATCCGGCCGTTCGGCCTCCGCGGCCGGGATCAGGCGGTCGGCCACGCCGAAATCGGGGTAAAGGCCCACGCCCACCCCGCCGGCAATCGCCGCGCCCAGCGAGGTGGCTTCCGCGCTCAGCGCCGGCCGCAGGATGGGCAGATCGAACACGTCGGCCAGGATCTGCCGCCACAGCGCGCTGCGCGCCCCCCCACCGATCAGGCGCAGCGCCCCGACCTGCACCCCCTGGGCCCGCAGCGCGTCCAGGATCCAGCGCAAATTGAGCGCCACCCCCTCCAACACCGCCCGGGTCAGCTCGGCCCGGCCGTGCGGCATGGCCAGGCCTACGAAGGCGGCCCTGGCGAGCGGATTCCAGTGGGGGCTGCGCTCGCCCAACAGGTAGGGCAGGAAAAAGATGCCGCCGGCTCCCGCCGGAACCGCGGCGGCCTGCGCGTCCATGTCCTTGTGGAGCGGCGCGCCCTCACCCTGGCCGCGCCACAGCTGTTCCAGCCAATCGTATGCGCCCCCGGCCGATTGCATGGTGCCGATCGGAAAGTAGAGAGCCGGGTCCAGGTGGGCATAATTGAAGGTGCGCTGCCGGGGATCGAAGATGGGCCGGGCGGTCGTCAGCGCGATCCAGGCCGAGGAGCCGATGTAGGCATAGGTGTCGCCCTCGCGCACCGAGCCGGCCCCGACGGTGGCACAGGCCCCGTCACCGCCGCCGATCACCACCGGCGTGCCGGCCAGCAGCCGCGTGGCGGCCGCCGCCTGCGGGGTCACGCGCCCGATGACCGCCGACGAAGGGTAGGCATCCGGCATCAGCTGGGGGGCCAGGTCGAGGGCTTGCAGGACGTCCACCGCCCAGCGGCGGCCCACCAGGTCGTACAGCTGGGTGCCCGAGGCATCCGAGTAGTCGGTGGCCATGACTCCCGCCAGCAGGAAGGCAGCGTAGTCCTTGGCCTGAAGCACTTTGTAGGTCTGGCGATAGAGCTCGGGCTGGTTGTCTCGCACCCACAGCACCTTGGCCGCGGTGTAAGCGGCGCTGACCCGGTGCCCGGTGAGCCGATACATCTCAGTTTCGCCGCAGCTGCGGCAGATCACCTCGGCCTGGGGGGTGGCCCGCATGTCGGCCCAGATGATCGCCGGGCGGAGCGGCATGCCGGCCCGGTCGACCAGCACAGCCCCCTGCATGTGCCCGCTGAAGCTGACCGCGGCAATGGCGCCCGGTTCGACGGCCGCCTCGCTCAACAGGCGGCGCGTGCCGCCCAGGACGGCCTGCTGCCAGTCGGCCGGGTCTTGCTCCGCCCAATTGGGGTATGGATAGCGCGTCGGGTAGCTGACCGTCGTACTGGCGATGGGAGTGCCGCTGGCGGCTTCGAACAGGGTGACCTTGTTGCCCGTGGTGCCCAGGTCGTGGGCCAGGATAAGGGGGGGCTGAGGCACGTCGCTAACCCTTGATAGCGCCCACCAACAAACCGCGGGCGATGTAGCGCTCCAGGACAATCGCCATGGCGATGACCGGGATGATCATCAGCAGAATCAGGACCGACATGTACCACCACTCTGGCCCCCGCGTGGAGTTTTGGGCAGCTACGGTGAGCGGCATCGTCTGGGATTTGGCACCCGACAGAAACAGCGCCAGCAGGTACTCGTTCCAGGCAAACACCAGCACGAACAGAAAAGTGGCCACCAGGCCGGGCACCGCCAGCGGCAGCACGATCGACCAGAAGATGCGGTAGCGCGAGGCGCCGTCGATGGAAGCACACTCCTCCAGTTCCAGCGGGATGCTCTGGAAGTAGTCTCGCATCAACCACACCACAATCGGCAGGTTGGTAGCCAGATAGCTGATAATGAGAGCAAGATAGGTGTCCAACAGTCCCAGGCGCTGAAAAAGCACGTAAATGGGGATGACCACCGCCACCGGTGGCAGTATACGCTGCGAGATGAGCCAGAACGCAATATCGCGGTTCGCCAACGAACGCTGGAAACGGCGCCCGATCGTCTGCAATAAGATAATGAACAAGACCACCGCAGCGGCCACTGCGATCTCCCAGGGCACGCCCAGGGTGATGGCGAAGATGGCCAGCACCAGGCAGCCGATGAACGACAGGATGCCACCCAGGCGCGGCCGGTACTGGAAGCGCAGCAGGCCGTAGGCGGCCGACATGCCCAGCAGCAGGGCCAGGCCGGCGCTGGTAGGCGCTACGATCACCGTGCTGACGTAGTTGCGCAGGGTATCGTTGGCCAGGTCACCCACCAGGACGTACTGCCAGGCGTCAAGCGAGGGCTTGAAGTCGATCCCCGGCAGGTAATACGGCCCATTGAACACGTCGATGGGCAGCTTCAGGGACGTGATCAACAACCAGTAGAGCGGGAACAGCACCACGATGCTCCAGCCGCCCAGCGCCAGATAGATCAACGTCCGTTCGGCCACAGAGGGCGTGAAAAGTGATTTGCGTTGGAACAGGGTTGACATCATGCCTCCGCCACGCGGCGCCGCACCACGTTTATGTACATGACGGCGATCAGGGTGACCAGGAACAGCAAGAGGTAGGCAATCGCGGCCGATCCTCCCAGGTCAAGGGTGCGCCAGGCAATGTAGGCCTGCAAGGTCATCGACTCTGTGGCAGTGCCCGGGCCGCCGCTGGTTAATACGTTGGGCAGGTCCACGATCTTGAACGCTTCGATCATACGGATCAGGATCAGCGTGGTGGTCACCGGCATGACTTGCGGCAGCGTGATGCGCCAGAACGTCTGCCAGCGGTTGGCGCCGTCGACCAGGGCGGCCTCGATCAGTTCCATCGATTGGCCCTCCAATGCCGCCAGCAGGACGATGAACATGAACGGCGTCCACTGCCAGATGTCGCCGATCATCACCGCGGCACGCGCCCCCCATGGGATGTTGACCCAGGAGAAGTTCAACAAGCCCAACAGACTCCAGATCGGATAGAACGGCCCTTTCGTGGTGTCGGTCAACATGCGGAATATGTAGGCAACCCCCACCGGGGTGATCATCATGGGCAGCAAGAAGACGACGCGAAAGAAGCGGCGCCCGGCCAAGCGCTGTGTAACCAGCAGCGCCAGGGCGAGTCCCAGGCAGTATTGGACGGCAATGTCGACAAACACGTAGACCAGCGTCACCACCAGGGTGCCGGGGAAGCCGCCCGAGAGGAGCGTGCGTACCACAACCCACAACAGCAGGCCGAAAATGGCATCCACCACCAGGCGCTGGAACAGCCCGCCCGCTGAGAAGCGCCCGCTCTGCCCATAACGCACCAGCCGCCAGGCCATGAAAACCAGCACCGCGCCGAAGACCAGCGCCCCCGCGAGCGAGGGACCCATCATCTGCCCCAGGAAGTGATTGCGCTCGCTGCCGAACAGCAGTTTGTTATAGTTGGCCAGCCCGACGAAGGTAAACTGGAAGCCGCCAGGGACGAACTGGAAGCGTGAGAGCGACAGGTACAGCGAAATAATCAGGGGAAAGATAGCCAGAAACAGGACGATCAGGACGGCCGGCCAGATGAAGACATGGCCGGCGATGCGCTCCATGGTGCTGGACAGCCTTTGCAGCCGGCTGTGCATACTCCATTCTCCTGCCGCGTGATGTCAGGCAACCGGTGTCTCAACGCCCGGCGCGGGATTCCCTCATCCCCCCAGCCCCCTTCTCCCAAAGGGAGAAGGGGCAGAAAATACTGTGCGGTTGATAAGGTTCCCCCTCTTGGTCGCGACGCCCAGCGAGCCGCGGTAGGCGGCCAGCTGCGTGTCGCGGCCGAGCTCGTTGGTGATCTCCTCCCAGCCGTCGTAGAGCTGCTTCTGGAAGGCATCCAGCGTGATCTCGCCGGCCAGGTACTGGCTCATCAGCGTGTCGAGTACCACCTGCAGGTAGCGCTGGTTCTGCGGAATGCGCAGATCGAGCACCATGTTCGGGCTGTTGAGGCTGGCCTCGATGGCGCCCAGGTAGTCCTTGGCCGCCGCCTCGCTGAAGCCGCCCTTCAACCACGGGTCGATGTTCTTGAACATCGAGGTGCGATACGGATTGAAGCCGGTCTTCCCCAACGTGACGTCCACGCTGGATTGGGCCGGCTGGGCCATGTAGGACAGGAAGGCGTAGGCGGCGTCCTTGACCTTGGGATCCGCCGCGGCATTGATCCCGCCCGACCAGCCGCCGAAGCAGGCATACGGTGCATGGTTGACGCCGTTGATGGCGTTCGGGCAGGTGGTGGCGTCGCAGGGCACCAGCTTCTTGGTCTTGAAATCCACCACCTCTTTGCTGCCGGGCGTGAGGATAGAGCCGACCTTGTCGATCACCTTCGAGGTAGCCGGATCGATCGCCAGCGAGCCAATGTCGCCCCAATCCAGCGACAGGGCGCAGCGGCCGGTCACGAACAGGCTGCGGGTGTCGCCGACATCCATGTTCATCTCTTCGGGCGGGCCGTATTGGCTGGTCTGCTTGAAGATCTCCATGGCCTTGCGCCAGCCGTCGTTATCCACCAACGGCGTCATGGTCGTGGTGTCGAAGAAAGCCCCCTGGGCCGTGCCCTGGGTCTGCAAGAAGGGCGTCACAAACGACCATACAAACTGCCAGCCCTGGGCGCCGCGCTTCTTGGAGATGCACGAGCCGTAGTCGGGCTTGCCGTCGCCGTTGAGGTCCTTGCCCTGGTACTTCTGGGCGATGGCGAGATAGTCATCCCACGTCTCGGGCGGCTTCACCCCGTCCTTCTCCAAGATGTCCCTGCGATAATAGACCATGTGGAAGTCGCCGTCCAGCGGGACGGTGTAGATGTGGCCGTTGTACACCGCGCTGAAGTTGCGGAAGAAGGGCGCGATGTCGTCCCACTGAATGGCCGTGTCGGCCTTGATCCGGTCGTCCAGCTGTTCCAGGTAGCCGGGGGTAATGTAGTCCACCATCCACTGCGGGGCGAACACGAAGGCCTGGTAGCTGTTGGTGCCGGTGGCCATGTCGGTCAGGATCTTCGTGTACAGGTCGCTGAAGGGCACGATGACCACGTTAATCTTGGCACCCGTCAGTTTTTCGAAGTCCGGGGCGCGCCGCTGCAACGGTTCGGCAATCTGCGGGCCGGTGAAGGTCAACAGGTTAACGGTCACGCCCTGGAATTGCTGCGGAGGGGGACTGCCAGCATGGACCACCGGCTGTCCCACCAGCATAGAAAGGATCGCAAGCGATGCCACAACGGCTAATAACCTGGGGTTCATAGGGATCTCCTTCTTGGCACGTGCATGGTTAGTTTTCGAAGTGAACCAGGCGCTGACCCCATCGTCTGCTGCCATCACTTGACCCAACCCAAGAGGCATTCCCGGTTGGGTCAGAGCCGATCACTACCGACCACCGCCATCCCCAGCCAGCTGGATGGCTCACCACGTCCACGCGGTTTGCTGCCGGTTCTCACCCCCCTTCGCCCGGAACGCTATGCAGTTTTGGACACCAACCATAGACGGAATATGGACGTCACCGAAGCATCAAACAGGGGCAATCTAACAAAACCGATTTGGCATGCCGATATGGTACCGATACCAGGTCTACAAAGCAGTATAGCACACAAAGCACCCAACGTCAACATTGATCCAGGATCATCGTTCTCCCAGGTAGGCCTTCCGCACCCGCTCGTCGCGCAGCAAGTCCTGGGCCGCTCCCTGGAGGACGATCCTGCCGGTTTCCAGCACGTAGCCGTAGTCGGCCAGCTTCAAGGCGGCCCGGGCATTCTGCTCGACCAGCAGGATGGTCACGCCCTGGGCGTTGATCTGCTTGATGGTATCGAAGATGGCCTTGACGAGCATGGGGGCCAGGCCCAGGGAGGGCTCATCCAGCATCAGCAGCCTGGGCCGGGCCATCAGGGCGCGGCCAATCGCCAACATCTGCTGTTCCCCGCCGGACAGGGTGCCGCCCAGCTGGTTCTTGCGCTCCGCCAGGCGCGGAAAAAGGTCGAACACCCGCCGCCGGTTGCTCTCAATCGCCTCGTGATCGTTGGCCAGGCTGTAAGCCCCCATGTTGAGATTCTCCTGCACGGTCAACGTGGCGAAGATGCGGCGGCCTTCGGGAGCCTGGGTGAGGCCGGCCAACACGATTTCGTGGGCTGGCATGTGCTCGATCGACCGGCCCGCGAAGCGGATGCGCCCCTGGCGCGGACGGATCAGGCCGGAGACCGTGCGCAGGGTGGTCGACTTGCCGGCCCCGTTCGCGCCGATGAGGGTGACAATTCTGCCCTCGTCGATGCTCATCGACAGGCCCTTCAGAGCCTGGACCCTCCCGTAATAGGTGTGCGTGTTCTCCAACTCTAGCAGGGCCATGTCAGCCTTCCTCTTCCTTGCCCAGGTAGGCCTCGATCACGCGTGGGTCGTTCTGAACCTGAGCCGGCGTACCCTCGGCGATCTTCTGGCCGTTCTCCAGGACGACGATGCGGTCAGAGATGCCCATGACCACCTTCATGTCGTGCTCGATCAGGAGGATGGTGATGCCGGAATCGCAGATGCGGCGGATGGTGTCCATCAACGCCAGGGCCTCGGCCTCGTTCAGCCCGGCCGCCGGCTCGTCCAGGACGAGCAGGCGCGGCTGGGTTGCCAGGGCGCGTGCGATTTCCAGGCGGCGTTGGTCGCCGTACGGCAGGTTCTTGGCCAGCTCATTGCGGTAAGGGATCAGCTCCATGAACCGCAGGTGCTTCTCGGCCTGCTCGCGGATCGCCTGCTCCTCGCGGCGCTGCTCCGGCAGGTGCAGCAAGGCCCCCAACACCCCGGCCTGGCTGCGAACGTGCTGCCCGGCCATCACGTTTTCGAGTGCCGTGAGGCTGGGGAAAAGGCGAATCGTCTGAAACGTGCGGGCGATGCCCCGCTCGGCGATTTCGTGGGGGCGCAGCGCCCGTTGGGTTCCCGTCGCTCTGAACAGCCGGCGGGCGAGGGGCGGAACCCAGCCATCCAGGAAGGTCAGAAAGGAGACCGTCGCTCGCTGCCGGCTGTCCGGTGCGGCGGCGATGAGCTGGCCGTTGAACACCACCTGTCCCTCGGTGGGCGGGTAGATGCCGGTAATCATGTTGAAGACGGTCGTCTTGCCGGCCCCGTTCGGGCCGATCAGTCCCACGATCTCACTCGGCTCGACCGTGAAATCCAGGCGATCCACGGCCCGCAGGCCGCCGAAGTCCTTGGTCAGTTGGTCGACGCTCAGCAGTGACATAGCGGCTCCTAGGAGAATAGCGGCCAGCCGTCAGCGGTCAGCAAT
>Ga0315282_10017173_pt1 | contig 10474 bp, 4 predicted proteins | sample YL17G07_20_MG_FD_203693 | JGI IMG/M metagenome (GOLD analysis project Ga0315282, IMG submission 203693) | Sediment microbial communities from Yellowstone Lake, YNP, Wyoming, USA - YL17G07_20 | ecosystem: Environmental > Aquatic > Freshwater > Lake > Sediment | place: USA: Wyoming | collected... | reverse complement strand
AGTGCATTCCTCTCAAGAAACTCGTGGATTTCGTATAAACTCTTCCGCCACGGGAGGAGGGTTCAAATGGACCGTCGCAGATTCGTTCTATCATCGACCGCAGGAATCATAGGCTCCGCTTTAAATCGTACGCTCGGGGCCGCCGGGCAACGACTCGGGCTTAAGGCCTCGGCGGAAGACTCGGGAGAGCTCTTTCCTGCCCAGAGCCTATCCGCGCTTGCCTGGTCGCAGTTCACCGGGTCAGGGTTTACGGAGCCGGTCTGCGGCCTGATTTACCGGAAGAGTAAACCGGCGGAGTGTGGGTTGCCCCTGGGGGCCATTGACACGGGGGGCATCGACCTCGATACGGACGGGACCTTCGGGTACTGTTCCATGTTCGGCTCTTTCGTTCCTCCTCGCGGGCCACTGCGGCAGCCTTTCCTCGGCATGCGCGTGGGAAAGCAGACCTGGGTCCTGGCGACACGGCATACGGAAGAGATTGAGAAGGTCGAAAAGGCCACCGAGATTCATTATTGGGGACACTACCCCGTGGCGGACCTGGAATACGAAACGAGTGCTCCGGTGAGCGTCGGGTTGCGTGCCTGGACCCCGTTTATTCCGGGGGATACTGCCATGTCCAACACCCCCGGAGCGGTTTTCGAGGTGCGCCTGCGAAATCAGACAGCCGCACGGCAACAGGGCTGCCTGATGTTCAGCTTTCCCGGCCCCACCCAAGGGGAAGCCCAAGTTTCCCCCACGAGTCCCCGCGAGCGAGTCAATTACAACTGGTTCACGGCGCTGGAGCCCGTTGCCAACGCGGCGGCGCCGGCGAGGCGAAAGGAACTTCAAGGTGAGCTGAACGGCGTCTCCGTCACCAGCGACGCGGGCGTCGGCTACACGCTGGCAGTCCTCGGCGGTGAAAAGGTGCGGATGGGCGGACACCTGGGAACGGTGGGCAACACTTGGAACGGGCACCGCGGCCCATCCCCGCAGGAGAATGAGTTTGGAACCTCTCTGATCGTGGACTTTGACTTGGGCTCCCGGGAAGCAAAAACCATCCGCTTCGTCCTCGCCTGGTATGCGCCATTATGGAAAGGGGAGGGCACTCATTGCTTCACCCACATGTATGCCACCCGATATCCGGATTCCCTGGCCGTGGCTCAACTGATGGCGCGCGAACATGTGCCTTTGTTGAAACGCGTCTTGAATTGGCAGCAGGCGATTTACACGCATGAAAAGCTACCCGTGTGGCTGCGCGAGACCTTGGTCAACAACTTGTATTTGATAAACGAAGTCGGTATGTGGGCTGCGGTCAAGCCTCCTATCGGGGATTGGTGCCGGAAGGAAGACGGGTTGTTTGGGATGAACGAGTCCCCGCGCGAATGCCCCCAAATCGAGTGTATCCCCTGTAGTTTTTATGGGAATATCCCGCTGGTCTATTTCTTCCCCGAACTGGCGCTTTCCACACTGCGCGGTTACAAAGCCTACCAGTATCCCGACGGGGCGGCCCCCTGGATCTTTGGCGGCTGCACGGGAAAGCCGCAGACCGAGGGAAGCGAAATGGCCTCTCCCGTTCGGGGGTATCAAACGACGACCAATGGTATTTCCTATGCCGCCATGTTGGATCGGTATTGGCTGCGGACCGGGAAGGATGAAATCCTCAAGGAGTTTTATCCTTCCATCAAGCAGAACACCATCTACACGATGAGCTTGAACCCCGGGCCTGACGGCGTGATTAGCATGCCCAAAGGGAACATCGACCCAGCTACCGGCCAGCACGCCACGGAGTGGGTGGAAGGAGAGAAGTGGTATGGAATGACGGCACACGTCGGGGGACTGCATTTAGCGCAGTTGAAAATTGTGGAGCGGATGGCCGAGAAGATGGGGGACCAGGAGTTCGCCGCGCAGTGCCGGAAGTGGTTCCAGCAAGGCAGCGAGTCGATGGAAAACAAGATGTGGGCAGGTGCGTACTACCTGGCTTATTACGAGCCGGAAACCGGCCAGCGCTCGGACCGCATTTTCAGTTGCCAGTTGGACGGAGATTGGATCAACAGTTTTCACGGATTGCCGCCCGTTTTCCGTCCGGACAGAGCGAAAACCACCCTACGCACGATTCAGGCAAAGAATGCGCAGTTGTCCCCTTATGGCACGGTATTCTTTGCCAGTCCTGACGGGACCCCATGGGAGGAAGCCGGGTACGGCCCCTATACCTATTTTGTCTCCGAGCAACTGATGCTCGCGATGACATTCATCTATGCGGGGGAGACAGATTTCGGCTTGGAGCAGGCGCGCCGTTGCCTCTTTAACCTGATGGAAAAGGGTTATACCTGGAACCAGCCTTGCATAGTCCAGGCGGCGACGGGCGAGCGGATCAGCGGGTATGACTACTATCAAAACATGATGCTGTGGGCCCTTCCTGCGGCCCTCGAGCACGCGGATTTGCATGGACCGTGTGCTCCCGGAGGACTTGTGGATCGGATCATCCAAGCCGGCAGGAAAGCCTGATCGGAGTGCCCGAATAGCGAGTCGCCGGGACCTTCAATTGATCCCGTTCGATGACGAGCGCTGCGGAGGTGTTTCTCCCAGCGCCGGGGAAGTTAGGCACGTAAACCGTAACCCAGATCCCTCGTACCGAGGTCGCGCAGCGGCGGGAGGTATGTGAGCATGATGACAGGGGGGCGTCGTGTATTCATGAAGCGGATAGGGATTTCCCTCGCCGCCATCGTTTCTCCACGGCTCGCGACGAAGGCTGGAGAATCCTCCAGCGCATCGGGCGCCAACGGCTTCGAGCCTTTCGTGGAGGTGGCCGGACAGCGATTTTTGGGTGAGAAGGCGCTGTCTCAAAAAGGCTTCCAGCTCAAGGTCGAAGAGCGGCCTTACCCCGGAGGGCGCAGGTACGACCTTTCACTCCTCAACTCCTCGACCAGCCCGCAGCTCGTCGGCAGGGTGGGACTGGTTTTCGGCGCCGCGTCCGCCGGAGGTGGTGGCGATTGGCGTGTATTCCTCGATGTGGGGGGCTCGGGCTTTTGTGGCGTGAAGCGGCTGGACGCCCTCGAGCACGATCCGCACCTCGAACCGGCGCGCCCTGGGGGATCCCGCCCCTTCCATCGCAGCGACTTGCAGGCGTTGGCGTGGGACGCGAAGAACGGCGAGGGGTTTCTCCTGGGCTACCTGCGCCAACGGTACGGCCACAACAAGATCGATGTCATCCCGAACCGTGACGCTCGTGGCATCGATCGCTTCGAAGCGTGGCAGGAATTGAGCTTCGATTTGCCGCCGGGCCATGTGCAGCCGCTCGATCCCCTCGTCCGCGCCCAAGGCCACGATCCTTATGGGCTGCTTGAGCAATTCGGTTCGGCGGTGATGGATTACCAAGGCCGAAAGTTCGACGCGCCTCCCATCGTCGGGATGATGACTTGGTACGGCTACCGGACCGCCATCGACGAAGACTTGGTGCTGGCCAATGCTCGAATCGTCGGCGAGCTTTTCGGTGGGTATCCGCAGAAGATGCAGAACCTGATGCTTTGCGATCACGGCTGGCAACAGGATGCCAACTGGGGTTATTGGGAGCCGGACCCCCAGCGCTTTCCTCACGGCATGAAATGGCTGGCGGAGCAATTGGTCAAGGAGGGCATGGACCTGGGGCTTTGGTATACGCCTTTCTGCATGACGGAGAACGCTCCAAACTACAAGGACCTCATATCCCTTCAAGCCTTGGATCAAGATGGCAAACCTCGCAAGTCGAATGCGGCCGTCTGGGGTGACCTGCCCGGGCAGGCGGGTACCTGGCCGATTTGGTTTCTTGACGGAGGAAAGAAAGAAGTCCAAAAGATGTGGGCGGAAACCCTTACCCGAATGAAAGATTGGGGGGTCGTGTACTGGAAACTGGACTTCTTTGCTTTGCAGACGAGCGTGGTGAATGGCAGGAAACTCGGCGTGGGGGAACTGTACGCCAGAACCTGGAAGACATTCCGGGATGCTGTGGGAGATGGAAAGCTGAACCCCTGCTCATGCCCCACGAACTTGCAACTCGGCTATGGTGATTCCGTGCGCATCGCGGCGGATATCGGTAACGCCGGCGAATGGCCCGGCGCGATGAAAAGCTATCGTTTTGGCATGGGCACGGTCGTCGGATCGTGGTACAAGAACCGGAAATTCTGGGTGAATGATCCCGACTCGATTCAATTCGCCAAGGGATGTTCACTGAATGAAGCTCGGGTGCGCGCCACCACGGTGGCGTTCAGCGGCGGACACTTGATGTTGAGCGAGGATTTGCGCGAGGTCGACCGCGAGCGGCTGGAGATGATCCGCCGGCTGATTCCTCCTTATCCCCAGGCGGCACGTCCCCTGGACTTATTCGAAAACCCGTTCCCGGAGGGTTATCCTGCATTTTGGGCTTTGTCGCTCAAAACGGGCTTCGGCCCCATGACGGCGCTCGCCGTCTTCAATCTGACCTCCCGAACGCAGTCCTATGACATCACGCCAAAGATGCTGGGGATCACGCTAGGCCGAGAGTTTCTGGCGCTCGAGTGGTGGCAGTGTCGCTGGTTGGGGCGGTTCACGGAAAAGTTCCGTATCGAAGTGCCGGCAGAGGACGTGGCGGTGATTCATGCTCAGCCGACGCAGGACGTGCCTTCTCTGCTTTCGGTATCCCACCACTTCACGGGCGGCTACATTGTCGAGCAGGTGGAGTTCGACCGCGAGGTGGGCGCACTCAAGGGCGCCCTGGTGACCAAGCCCGGTCTGCGGGTAGTTTTGTTCGGACACTTGCCACAAGGATGGAAACTTGCACGCGCGACAACGTTTCATGCGATGGGCAGCTCGGTGGGAGGCTGGGAAAGTGAGCTGGAGACGACAGCGCCACGCACACCCTTCTCGATTGCGTTCGTAAAGAGCTGAACCCGGCGCGGTTTGGGGGGAGGAGCGGTTCCGCCCGGCATTCCACTCATTCCGGGAGTTCTCGCGTGGGTCGGTTTGACGTGGATACGGCCGGCGTTCGCGCGGTTCAAGCAGCATACAAGCATTCAACAGGAAGTTGCGGAGTAGATCGCGAGGATCAAACGCGATGGCGATTCGAGTGGCAATGATTGGTTATGGCGCGGTGGGATCGATTCACGCGGCAAAGTTGAAGAAGGAACCTGACGTCCAATGGGTCTCGGTCTACGGGCCCAAACGCGAAAAGGCTTCCTCGTTTGCTGCGACTCATGGCATCCAGCGCGCGTGCGACAGCATCGCGGAGGCGGTGTCAGGTGCGGACGCAGCGATGATCTGCTCACCCTCGCCGGCTCACTTTGAGCAGGCCCGCGAGTGCCTGGAACATGGGGTCCACACGCTGGTAGAAATGCCCCCCTGTGAAAATGCGGCGGAAGCCGCAGAGTTGGGCAGTCTTGCCCGCCGGTACGGTGTGAAGCTCGGGTGTGCGCACACCAGCCGCTTTGTGGCTCCCTTTGCCCGAGTGAAGAAAAGCATTGAATCGGGAGTGCTCGGCGAGATTCTGGAGATCAACTACGCGCGTTATCACAAACTTCGCGAGCGCAGTTGGACGGACAACGCACTTCTGCATCACGCGGCTCACCCCATCGATCTGCTGTTTTACTGGTGCGGCGGTATTGAACCCAAAGGATGCGTGGCGCTTCCGGACGTCCGTTTGCCTCGAACCGTTTCCGTCCTGGGAAAACTTCCTTCCGGCGGGGCGGTGACGATCACCGTGAGCTACGCTTCACGCATCCATCATATCCGCATGATGATCGTGGGAGAAAAACACACTATCGAGACTGACGGCTTCAGTTATGCAAATTCCGATCTTCAGGAACTGGAATTTAGAGGAGACGAAAAGGAAACTTACGAAGAAGCCATTCACCTTCAAGACATAGAATTTATTCGCGCCTGCCAGGGGAACGGCAATTTTGTAAGCTGGGACGAGACTGTCAAGGTGCTTCAGGCCATTGATGGGTTCCGGGCGCTGGGGGCGGCCCGCCCAACCCCGCGCCGATGAGGGAAGCGGGGAAGTCTTTCTTCCATTCATACGCGCATTTCCAGAGGTGAATTATGAAGGATCTAACACGCCGTGAACTCTTTGCTGGTTTTGGGAAGCTGACCGCAGCCGCTGGCCTTTCCGCCCTCCCGGCTGGGAAAGCCGAGGCGGAGCAGGTTCACGTGGCGAAGGCGCTTGACACTCCTCCTCCGACTCCCGTCCTGCCGGGAACGGAGGAGCTCGCGCGGGAAGGGGACCTGGCCGCGCAGATGGTGCAGGGTATCCACCAGTTTCTCTTGAAGCAAACGGCGGAGTCGGTGGAAAAACGGCAGGCGCTATGGCATCGGGACCTTTCATCACCGGAAGCGTATGAACAGTCGGTGGCGCCGAACCGCGAGCGATTCCGTAAGATCGTGGGATTGATCGATCAGCGGATTGCCAATTCCGCGCCATACATTGAGACCGCCGTGGACGGATCTGCTGTGGTCGCGTCTGGTTCTGGTTACAAAGTGCACAGCGTGCGCTGGCCGGTGTTCGAGGGTGTGGATGGCGAGGGCTTGCTGCTCGAACCGGCGGGAAGTCCTATAGCGCGAGTTGTGGCGCTGCCGGATGCTGATGGGTCTCCGGAAACTCTGGCGGGGCTGGCGGCGGGGATTCCTTTGGAAGCGCAGTTTGCGCGGCGCCTCGCTGAAAATGGCTGCCTGGTGCTGGTTCCCACGTTGATGAATCGGGCCGACACATGGTCAGGCAACCGCGACCTCCACCGGTTCACCAACCTGACCCATCGTGAGTACATTTACCGGATGGCGTACGAGATTGGACGGCACATCATTGGATACGAAATTCAAAAGGTCCTTGCTGTGGTGGACTGGTTCTCGAAGACAAGCCCCCCAAAGCCGATTGGCATATTCGGGTACGGGGAAGGCGGCCTGCTCGCGCTTTACACCGCCGCGGCCGACACGCGCATCAACGCCACTGTCGTCAGCGGATATTTTGGTTCACGGCAGAATGTTTGGCAGGAGCCGCTTTACCGGAACGTCTGGACGTTGCTGCAAGAATTTGGCGACGCTGAACTCGCCAGCCTGATTGCTTTGCGGACCCTGATTGTGGAAGCCTCGCGCGGGCCGGAGATTGCCGGGCCACCCCCGGCGCGGGAAGGAAGGTCAAGCTCGGCAGCTTCAGGGCGTCTTGTGAGTCCCACGCTTTCGGATGTTCAGGTGGAGGTCGAGCGGGCGAAAAAGCTGGGGGTGGGTGACCACATCACCCTTGTCGCCAGCGGCAACGGGCAGGGCGAACCAGGATCGGAAGGAGCATTGCGTGCCTTCTTGCAAAGCCTTGGCGCCAGAAAAGCCTTGGCCCCTTCCGGGACCGCACCGCGCGACAATCGGCCGAACTTCGACGGAACCGACCGGCTCCACCGTCAATTCCGCCAGCTCGTCGATTTCACCCAACGCGCGGTGATTGGATCGGAATTAGTTCGCGCCAAATTTTGGGAAAAGGCGGACGACTCTTCTGTTGAGAAATGGAAGGAAACCACTGAACCTTATCGGCGTTATCTGTGGGAAGAAGTCGTCGGCAAGCTACCGGAGCCTTCCGCACCGCTTCAGGCTTATACGCGGACGATCTATAAGGACGTGGCGTGGACGGGTTATGAGGTTATGATTCCGCTCTGGCCCGATGTTTACGCCTACGGGATTTTGCTGCTCCCGCGCCACCTTGCTCCCGGAGAGCGGCGGCCGGTAGTGGTCTGCCAGCACGGTCTGGATGGACGGCCACAGGATTTGATCAAACCCGATCGGGTTGGAATGCACTTTTACCACGAATTCGCCGCCGACTTGGCGAATCACGGTTTTGTGACTTACTGCCCTCAAAACCCCTACATCGGGGGCGAAAGTTTCCGCTTGCTGCAACGGCTGGCCAACCCTCTGAAATTGTCGCTTTACTCCTTCATTCTCAGCCAGCACCAGCGCACGCTCGAATGGCTCAGCCAGCAGCCGTTTGTTGATCCTCAGCGAATTGGATTTTACGGACTTTCCTACGGCGGTAAGACGGCGGTGCGCGTTCCGCCGCTGCTCGATCAGTACGCGCTTTCGATCTGCTCCGGAGACTTTAACGAATGGATCTGGAAAGTCAGCCGCGACGACGCACCCTTCAGTTATGTCTTCACTAAGGAATATGAAATGCCCGAGTTCGACCTGGGTAATACGTTCAACTATAGTGATATGGCCAAGCTGATGACGCCACGTCCTTTCATGGTGGAACGTGGGCACGATGACGGGGTCTCCGTCGATTCCTGGGTGGCGTATGAGTACGCCAAGGTCCGCAAGCATTACGACGAACTCAATCTTCAGGACCAAACACGCATTGAGTTTTTTAATGGCCCGCACACGATCCACGGCGTCGGAACATTTGAGTTTCTGCACCACCACCTCGGTTGGGATGAGGGCTTCTCTTGGTGAAGAACGAAGACTGACTCCCGCTGCGGAAGTCTGGTGGGACTCTCGATGAGCGAGTTTCCACGGCCCGCGACCTCGCGCGCGGCCGATAATGGCCCTCGCTGGTGCTCCTCCACGCGGCGGTCGAAATCAGCCAGATCCCACAACGCGTTCGATTGTGCTCTTTTGACGAGGAGTGCCGCATGACTCGGAGGATAGGCACAAACTGCTGCCAGGGAGATTCCATCTCATGATGACCAAGCAATGGAAGCGTGGTTCAAACGGAAGAAAGTATTTTGTCTTCACAGCTACCATCTTCGTTCTGGCTTGTCTCGATCCTGCCATCGGCCTTTCGGGAGATTCGGGGCACCTTGGTGCAGCGAAGGGGGGTGAAGAAGCGCAAGCCATTCCAAGTCCGGGAAACCCGTATTGGTGGGTCCAAATCGACTATTTGAAGCCCGGCAAAAGCCCTGCTGCGAGCACTCCCTGGGCTGACTCGGATTTTGCCGCTTTGGCCAAATGGGGAATCAATGGTGTAGAAATCAACTTGATCTGGGGCAGCATCGAACCACGTCTCGGCGAGTACGATTTTGCGTTGCTGGATCGCTACCTGGCCTCAGCCGCCAAAGCTCATATGCAGCTTTACCTGATTTTTTGGGAGAGCGTCTGGGGGGAGGCGCCACCCAAAGTTGTGGGAAAGAATCCCCCCCAATGGATCACGGCGCGTGACGTGACCAGTGATGGCGTGACCGCGCTCGAGCCTCCCTGGTGGGATGAGGATTCCCGGCAAGCCTACTTCGACTACGTAACCCGCACGATTGAACATGTCGATGGTAAGCCCGGCTTCGGCGGCCTCTTCGCTAACTACGGATGGCTCGACGCCATGTGGGGGCCCCCACCCAAGGACAGCCATGGAATCACGGGCTACGCTCCCGCGGACATCCGGGCGTTTTACCGCTGGCTGCCCCAAACTTACGGAACCCTCGCCACTTTCAACCAACGCTGGCATACGTCCTATGAGGACTGGAGTTACATCCCGGCAGCCAAGCCTGGAGATCCGCTGTTCGCCGTCTATCAAGGCTTTCGTTACGACAGCGTCATCCAGGCTTACGATGAACTCTCGCGCCGGGTGCGGGCGCGGACCAAGGCCCCCATGCTCTATTACTGGGGAGGCCATATTAGCGGGAAGATTGGTCCCGGCGTGCTGGGTAATGACCCAGATCTCTTTTTTAAGGCCGCCAAGCGCTACAACGCCATTGTGGTGCTCGACGACGCGAACGAATCGGGAATCGGCCTTCTCTTTGGCAGCTTGGCGCGATCCTACCAAGTACCTCTCCTGGAAGAGTGGACACCGGAGAAAAGCGGACTGCGTGAGGAGACCGCTCGATGGCTGGGCCACCTGGGGATGGGAGCGCCATTCGAGATCGGGGGAGACTTTTTCATCTATCCGCCGCCACACCAGCCCGAATATGTCTATGCCTGGTCGCAGTACCGTGCTTGGCACGACACGGTAGCGCAGATCAAGGGACAAACCCCTGAGCAACCGGTCGCGGTGCTCATGCCGACAAAGAAGATCGTGTCCGGCCCGGATCTGAATGCATTCCCCGAGTTGAACCATCAGATCCGTGACTTCTGGCGAACTTACCACGTCCTCCCTCACTTCATTACCGACCAGCAGGTAGCGGAGGGGCAAGTAGACCTGGAGCAGTTCAACGCCGTGGCAGACTTGGGAAACGAGCGCGCGGATCTGCCGGCGCTCAAAGCTTACGCCGAGAAGCATCCGGTGCTGGAAAACCTCAGCCAGGCGGCTCCACTGCTGCGTCCCTATGTGACGCTGGATCCCGCTTACGATTTGTTGGAAGTGTTGCCCGTCGTGGACGGGACTGCGGTGTGGCTTACGCTCGCCAACTGCAATGGCCAGAAAGCTTACTCTGGGAGTATCAGTTTCGATCCCCAAGCGGTGGGCCTGAAATCGACAGACTTCGATGTGAAAATCGTCAAGAGGGGCAAGCGTGTCCCATCCAGTCGAACGGAAGACGGAAAAATTCGATGGCAGATAAGCCTGCCCCCTGCGGGCTTTGAGGTT
>Ga0315282_10017171_pt1 | contig 10475 bp, 11 predicted proteins | sample YL17G07_20_MG_FD_203693 | JGI IMG/M metagenome (GOLD analysis project Ga0315282, IMG submission 203693) | Sediment microbial communities from Yellowstone Lake, YNP, Wyoming, USA - YL17G07_20 | ecosystem: Environmental > Aquatic > Freshwater > Lake > Sediment | place: USA: Wyoming | collected... | reverse complement strand
GCGATGGTCAAGTTCATCCTATTTTGCCGATACTGAATAGAGCGGGAAATCTCAATTCTCGTCTTAGCTTTACTAACTTGCCATTGGGCGAATTTTACGCACTTGTTTGCTGGTTGTCAATTGCTGATTGAAAGATTGTTTATCAACCTCAATTGGCTTGACAATTATACATACCTCATCTAAACTCACAATGGAAGTAGCAGTATATTAAACCTTTTTTTCTAATTTTTAATCCCTTGTTATTTTAATGTGTCTCTGGCTAGCAAAGGAGGATTAGAGTGTTTAAGTTCCCTTTCATTCCCCGAGAAGAGAAGTTTTTTGACCTTTTTGAGGGGAGTGCCCAGAATATGGTCAAAGCAGCTCAGACGTTAAAAGAGCTGGTTAATACTTGGGAGGATGTTGGGAAGAGCATTGATGAAATAACTAACCTGGAGCACGAAGGGGATACTATTACTCATGAGATTATGGCACAGTTGCATCGCACCTTTGTTACCCCGTTTGACAGGGAGGATATAGCTGCGCTGGCTCATACCCTGGATGATGTGACCGACTTTATTCATGCTGCCGCTGATGCTATGTTTATCTATAAGATAGACCGTCCCACCCAGAGGGCTAAGGAGCTAGCTGATGTCATAGTGCAGGCAGTGGTTGAGGTGGAAAAGGCGGTTTGTGGGCTGCGTCACCGTGCTGAATTAGGGAAGATTCTCACCCGATGTGTGGAGATTAATCGATTGGAGAATGTGGCTGATAGAGTATTCCGCTCGGCGCAGGCTGAGCTTTTTAATGATGCCACTGATATAGCTCAGGTTATTAAGTGGCGCGAAATTTATGAGCATATGGAGACCGCCACTGATAGGTGTGAGGATGTGTCCAATGTCCTTGAAGGGGTAGCCCTCAAGTATGCCTGACTCTTCCCTCTGGCTCCCGCTGATACCAGTTTTGCTATTAGTGCTGGCAGCGGAGTTTGTCAATGGCTGGACAGACAGCCCTAATGCTATCGCTACCGTAGTATCCACTCGTGTCCTTTCCCCGTCTAAAGCAGTGTTTATGGCCGCCGTACTCAATATGGTGGGTGCTCTAGTAACTGGCACTGCTGTGGCTACCACTATAGGAACAGGTATCGTGAAACCGGAGGTTATCAGTCTCCCTGTGGTGGCAGCCGCCACGCTTACCGTTGTGGTCTGGAGTACAATAGCCTGGTTCTATGGGATACCCACCAGCGAAAGCCATGAGCTTATTGCTGGGCTTACTGGAGCCGGCTTAGCCACTTCTGGTCCTTCTGTTCTACTCTGGGAAGGATGGCAGAAGGTGCTCATCGGTCTGGGCATTTCTACCCTCGTGGGGTTTTCTCTGGGTATGGTGGTAATGACTAGTCTCTACTGGCTATTTCGGCGAGCTAGGGTATCATCTATTCGTAATATCTTCGGCAGGCTTCAAATACTTTCCGCTGCTTTCATGGCATTTAGCCACGGTAGTAACGACGGGCAGAAATTTATGGGGGTCTTCACCCTAGCGCTGATGCTGGGAGGGGTTACAACACAATTCGCAGTTCCGGTCTGGGTAATGCTACTCTGTGGTGCAGTAATGGCACTTGGCACAGCTGCTGGTGGGTGGCGCATCATCCGGACGATGGGCTTCAAACTTACCAAACTGGAGCCAATAAACGGCTTTGCCGCCGAAACTTCAAGTGGCTTTGCTATTTTATTAGCTTCCTTCTTTGGCATACCTCTAAGCACTACCCACTGCATAGGTACATCTATTATGGGGGTAGGTGCCATCAAGCGATTTTCAGCGGTGCGCTGGGGGGTGGCTCGTAATATTGTTGCCGCCTGGATTCTAACCTTTCCTATTTGTGGAGTGCTGGGCTATCTGTTTGCCTGGTTGATGAAAATAATATTCTAGTTAGCTTATAAACTAATCTCCCTGGGAGTTACCCGGCACTTTTCGGCAGTAATAATAGCCTTAATCTCAGATACTGCCAGGTCAATTTTATCCCGCTTGTTCACTACTATGTAGTCAAATAGAGATAGTTGTTTTGTTTCCTCCTCCTCTGCAGTTTTGGTGCGTAAGGCTAAGTCGAAGGCTGATTCAGTCTGGCGCTGCTTGAGTCTTGAGATAAGTTCCTCCATTGATGGGGGTATCAGAAAGATAAATACCGCTTGAGGCAGGAGCTTTTTAATAGTGGCTGCTCCTTGAACGTCAACCTTTACTATTATATCCTGCCCCTTGTCTAGCGCTTGTTTTACTGGTTTCTTAGGCACCCCGTACCAATTGCCATAGACATTTGCCCACTCTAGGAATTCGTTACCCTCAATCATCTCTTGGAACCTTTCCCTTGAGATGAAGTGGTAGTTTACATTGTTTCTCTCCTCAGCTCGCTGAGGTCGTGTGGCTACGGTTACAATATATTCAAGAGGGCAGCCTAATTCCTTCATTCTGGTTAAAACTGCATCTTTACCGGCTCCTGAGGGACCGGAGATGACTATAAGTAATGGTCTTGTCGGCAAGTTGAATGGGGCTTGACTTTTATAGCTCGCCTTTTTCATCACTTTGCCCAGGTTTTAGCACCGAGCCCCCGCGAGTTACTTGTAACCTACCAGTGATAGTTTCTGGGGCAAGAGCTGCCAGAACAATATGTCCACTATCAGTGAAGATAACAGCCTTAGTCCTTCGACCATTAGTCATATCAATTAGTAGCCCCTTGTTTTTCCCTTCCTGGATGGCACGTTTGGTAGGTGCTGAATTCGGTGAAGCTATAGCAATAACTCTATTCATGGCTAGTATATTACCAAATCCGACGTGAATCAATTCTGTGACCACTATTATCACCTCGGGATTATTTCTGGTTATTAATATTAGATTGGGCATTTATTGCCAAACCTAGAAATTGTCTGAGTGTCCGATGAGCTTAATTAAGTCGTGCAAATTCTGTTTGATAATTAGCGATACCATCACCCCCTTCATATCCTATTAAATAGCGGGTGCTACTTTCACCATATAATGCTTATTATTATCTTATACCCTTAATGGTAATTAAGCAACTACCAATGGCGAGCTTGTTTAGTAACCTATCCCCCTGACCCCCTTCCCTTATTAAGGGAAGGGGGAGTGTAGGTAAGAGAGGGGCGAAGCCCCTCTCTTAAATCTCTTCCCCCTCTCCTTTGAAGGAGAGGGGGATAAAGGGGGTGAGGTAGATAAACAATCCCAGCATAGGTTGCACACCGTTTGGTGATGGGTTATAATTCGCTTGGTTTTGGCGGGGCTGGAGCCATTAACCAAGCAAAGCGGTACTCCAGTGTGACCTTAGATTTACCGTTTCACAGCCAGTACTGCCACCAGGGAAAGTTAAAGCTTAATAAGAAGAGTGAGATAATTGTATAAGATTTTGTTGAGACAGGATTTGGTGCCCGATATCCATCTGTTTAAGGTTGCGGCACCTAATGTAGCTAAGAAGGCTCAGCCAGGGCAGTTTGTCGTCATCAGGATTGATGAAAGGGGTGAGCGTATTCCATTGACGATTGCCGACTGGGATAGGGAAGAGGGTAGTGTTACCATTGTCTTTATGGAGGTGGGAACAACCACTCACCGGCTAGCCTTACTGGAAGCTGGCGACTTTATCGCTGATTTTATTGGACCGCTGGGTTTACCTACCCATATTGAGAAGTTTGGCACTGTAGTATGTGTGGCTGGTGGCTTTGCTGTTGCCACCATAGTGCCTATTGCCAGAGCCATGAGAGACAAGGGGAATCGGGTTATCTCAATTATGGGGGCACGGAACAAAAGCCTCATCTTTTGGGAGGGTGGGCTACGCAGCGTCAGTGACCAGCTAATAGTTACTACTGACGATGGTTCTTACGCCCGCAAAGGGGTGGTAACAGAGCCGCTGAAGGAATTACTTGAAACTGGCGAGAAGATTGACCGAGTCATTGCTATTGGACCGAGCATCATGATGAAATTCTGTGCCAAAACCACACAGCCTTTTGGGATTAAAACCATTGTTAGCCTGAACCCAATAATGGTTGATGGCACCGGCATGTGTGGCTGTTGTCGGGTATCTGTCGGCGGTGTAACCAAGTTTACTTGCGTAGATGGGCCTGATTTTGATGGGCATCAAGTAGACTGGGATTTACTCTTTGCCCGTCAGCGTATCTACCTTGATGAGGAGAAGCGTTCTTTGGAGCAGTGGCAGAGTCAATTTAGCTGTAGTTCTTGAATAGGAGTCTGAAAGTAAGTATATATGCCCAAACTTAACCTGAACCGAGTCTCAATGCCAAAGCAAGACCCCAAGGTGCGGGCTAGGAATTTCAATGAGGTTGCTTTAGGCTATACTGCTGAGCAGGCTCGAGCCGAGGCGAATCGCTGCATCCAGTGCCCTAAGCATTCCTGTATTGATGGCTGCCCGGTAGAGATAGACATCCCTGGTTTTATTAAAGCTCTACGGGATGGTGATGTGCCTGAAGCAGTAAAAATACTGAAAGATAAGAATAGCCTGCCCGGTATCTGCGGGCGGGTTTGTCCTCAAGAGACGCAGTGTGAAGCCACATGTTCTCTAGCTAAAAGGGGGGCACCTATTGCTATTGGTCGTTTGGAGCGGTTTGTGGCTGATTGGGAGCGGGCTAATATGAAATCAGTAAGCTCACCGAGAGCACAACCTATGTCAACGGGTAAGAAGGTGGCTGTAGTCGGCTCAGGACCAGCCGGATTAACCGCGGCGGCTGATTTGGCTAAACTTGGGCATAGTGTTACTGTTTTTGAAGCACTGCATGTGGCTGGCGGGGTATTAATGTATGGTATTCCTGAGTTCAGACTACCTAAAGATATTGTCCAGGCTGAGGTTAGTTATGTTGCTTCTTTAGGGGTAGAGCTTGAGTTGGACTCGGTGGTGGGCAGGGTGGTGACTATAGATGAGCTACTAAATAATGGTTATCAGGCTGTTTTCTTAGGGACTGGTGCTGGGGCACCAATGTTTCTAAACATTCCTGGAGAGAACCTTAATGGCATCTATTCGGCAAACGAATTCTTAACCCGGGTTAATCTGATGAAGGCGTATAGGTTTCCTGAATATGATACACCGGTGAAGGTTGGCAGAAGAGTGGCAGTGATTGGTGGTGGTAATGTGGCTATGGATTCAGCCCGGTGTGCCCTCAGGCTCGGTGCCGATGAGGTTTATATTGTCTACCGGCGTTCTGAGGTGGAGATGCCTGCCCGCCGTGAGGAGGTGGAGAATGCCATGGAGGAGGGAATCCAGTTTAAGCTGTTAACTAATCCTAAGAGCTTTATTGGTGATGAAAGTGGTCAGGTCAGAGCAATAGAATTATATGAAATGGAGCTAGGTGAGCCTGATGATAGTGGTCGGTGTCGCCCTATCGCCAAGCCAGGAAGCGAGTTCATAATTGATGTCGATATGGTGGTAGCAGCTCTGGGCACTCGTCCTAATCCCCTTGTTGCCGCTACCACCCCTGGTTTGGAGACAATTAGGTGGGGCACTGTCGTTACTGATGAAGCTACCGGTAAGACGGTAAAGCCCGGGGTTTGGGCTGGTGGCGATATAGTTACCGGCGCCGCCACCGTGATTAGTGCTATGGGCGCTGGCAAACGTGCCGCCGCATCAATAGACGAGTATCTCAGGGGATAGCCTTTTTCCCTTTAGACTAGCTCCACTACAGTAACTCCGGCTCCTCCCTCGCCATAATCACCCAGGCGGTATGATTTAACCAGGGGATGCTTGGCAAGCGCTTTGTGGGTTGCCTCACGCAGAGTGCCTGTCCCCTTACCGTGAATTACCTTGACTTGACATAATCCAGCCATAAAGGCATCATTCAGGTATTTGTCCAATTTTAATAGAGCCTCATCTACCGTCAAATGGCGAAGATGTACCTCGCTTGATGGTAATGAAGAACTAGCGTGTTCCTTCTTCTTGTATTCCATAGCTAATAGTTTCTGGACTGATTTTAGCACCATCTGCCAGTCTTTACCATACAGTGTACTCGTTCATATGATTAGTGACATATTGTTTTCTTGCCTTGTCATTGTTCCTTTTCCCTGTCATTGCGAGCCGAAGGCGTGGCAATCCCCGGGCATCCATGGAGATTGCTTCGGCACTTTGTGCCTCGCAATGACAATAGGAAGAGGCTCCTCACAATGAAACGAACAACCAAGGCTTGTTCCCAACCCAAAGTGGAGGATACTCTTATACTTTGAACTGTCACCTATCTATCTGAACTAGCTCATACAGGTCATCAGGGGGAGTTCCAGAAGGGATGAGGTAGATAAAAACCCCATTTTCTTTTAGCCCAAAATTCTAGTAGAATAGGCTTAAGATGAGAGAGGGCTCAACTCCTATCCGAAAGCAATACCTCAGGATTAAGCGAAAATATCCTCAGGCTATCGTCTTCTTCCGCTTGGGTGATTTCTATGAGACCTTTGATGATGATGCTAAGCTTGCCTCTCGTGAGTTAGAGATTGTCCTGACCTCCAGGGAGATGGGCAAGGGGCATCGGGTGCCTATGGCTGGTATCCCCTATCATGCTCTAGATAACTATCTAGCTAGATTAATCAATAGGGGATATAAGGTGGCTATCTGTGAGCAGGTAACTAAGCCCGGTGAGACGAAGGGTTTAGTTGAGCGTGAAGTCATCCGCTTAGTAACGCCGGGCACCGTAGTTGAGCCTAGCCTTCTTGACAGTAAGACCAATAATTATTTAACCAGCCTGGTTTTAGATGGTGAGGAGGTGGGCATAGCCTATGTTGATATAACCACCAGCGAATTTGCCACTACTCAGGTATCTCTCCAGCGGGCTATCCCCGAACTGGAGCGACTTAAACCCCCGGAGATTATTACTGCCCAAAGCTCAGAATTATCCGACTTAGGCTTAGCTGCTCCAGTAACTCGACTTGATGATTATTGGTTTGAGCTAGAGGTAGCCCATCAAACAGTGCTTGACCATTTTGGCGTAACCACCCTTGACGGCTATGGCTGTGCCCACCTACCCCTGGCGATAAGAGCCGCTGGCGCTATTATCCACTATATTCAGGAAACGCAGGAAGGGGTTCTGGGACAACTCACGCGGCTTTCCACCTACTCTACTGGTTCATTTATGGCGCTGGATGTGCAGACCCAAAGAAACCTGGAACTTTTCTATAGTAGTCGCTCTGGGACTACCGGTGGCTCACTCTTATCAATTATTGACCTAACTAAGACAGCTATGGGAGGCAGGTTGCTAAGGAGGTGGCTGGGTCAACCCCTGCTTGATATAACCGAGTTGGTTAAGAGACAGGATGCCATCAACTGGCTCTGTAATAATACCCTGACTCGCAACCAGACTATTTCTTGGCTTGATGAGGTGGCTGACCTTGAGCGGTTGATTAATAGGGTGAGGGGTAATATTGCTGCCCCTCGTGAGCTAGTTACACTACGACATAGCCTGGAGGTAATACCTAAGCTGAGGCAAATACTGGAGACTGATAGCCCGATAGAGTGGCTGAGGGATGAGTTGAAGCCCTGCCAGGATGTGGTTGGCTTGATTTCTGAGGCTATAGCGGAGCCGCCTTCGCCCAATTTAGGTGAGGGTGGCGTAGTCAGGCAAGGATTTTCTGAGGAACTAGATAGCCTTCGCCTAGCCGCTAAGAATGCTAAGCAATATCTGGCTAATCTGGAGCGCCAGGAACGAGAAAAAACTGGGATTAAATCGCTGAAGGTAGGCTTTAATAAGGTTTTTGGTTATTATATTGAGGTATCTAAATCTAATCTGCCTCAGGTGCCTCAGAGCTATATCAGGAAGCAGACATTGGTCGGTGGTGAGCGCTTCTTTACCCCGGAGCTAAAGGAGTACGAGTCGCTGATTTTGAATGCTCGGGACAGGATTGCCGAGCTTGAGACTGATATCTTTCGTCGGGTGTGCCGTCAGGTAGCCACCGCCAGCGAGCCCATTTTAGCTGTAGCCAATGCCTTGGCTAATATAGATGTTTTCTCTAGCCTGGCTGAGGTAGCTGTGCGCTATAGCTATGTCCGACCTAAATTAACTACAGATAATGAGATAATTATTAGTCAGGGACGCCACCCGGTAATAGAGACAAGTCTGATTGATAGTAGCTTTGTCCCCAATGATACCTACTTATCTAACGATGATGCCCAGCTTATTGTTCTCACTGGTCCTAATATGTCAGGCAAGTCAACCTACTTGAGACAGGTAGCCTTGATTGTGCTTCTGGCGCAGATTGGTAGCTTTGTCCCAGCCTCCTCAGCTACTATTGGCTTGGTTGACCGTATCTTTACCCGAATTGGTGCCAGGGAGGATATAGCGGCGGGTCAGTCTACCTTTATGGTGGAGATGGTGGAGACAGCCAATATCCTGAATAATGCTACGCCACGCTCACTAATTATCCTTGATGAGATTGGGCGGGGCACCAGCACCTATGACGGGCTGTCTATTGCCCGGGCTGTGGCTGAGTATATTCATAATTATCCCAGGCTTGGAGCCAAGACCCTGTTTGCCACCCATTATCATGAGATGGTAGAGCTAGCCAGTTTCCTGCCCCGGGTAAAGAACTTCAATGTAGCCGTCGCTGAGGAGGCTGGGGAGGTCATCTTTTTATACAAGATTGTGCCCGGCGGGGTTGATAAGAGCTACGGCATTCACGTGGCTAAGCTGGCCGGGCTACCCAAATCGGTGGTGCACCGGGCTCAGGAGGTACTGGAGGAGCTTGAGAGTGATAGCAGTCAAATGAGGGGGGTGGTAAAAGGGCGTCGGCGTAAAAAGGTGCTAGCGCAGCAGCTACCGCTCTTAGGGCAAAAGTCACCGCTTTTAGAGGAGCTTGAGAAGCTGGACATTAATTCCCTCACCCCGTTGGAAGCCCTCACCAAGCTCTACGAACTCCAAAAGAAGGCGAGGGAGGGGTAGGGATACACCAACCTCTAAGGAGAACTAGCGGGTAACTTCTTCACGCTCTCAATAATTTTTTCGGCGGTCTTCAGCATCCAGTCAAGTGATGGATTTCCGACATCTCCCGTCTCATAAGTGACATTGTTCCGATGCGTCCGCATTCGGAATTCTTCATTGCCCAAGAAACCCAGTAGTTCTTTCAGTGTTTGTGTAACATAGCGATGGTCTTCTGCGTAACCATACCGTGTCATATATCCCTTCATTTCCAGTTGGTCGCGAGAGAATAGAAAGGTAGCATAGTACGCTCTATCGGCAGCCGTTCGCCTTGCTTGTGTTTCAGGTCTACAAGCTATTTCCCTTGCGAGGTCCAGATATTTGCATGGATCAAGTGCTGGAAATGCTGGCTTTTGTCTCGATGTCAAAGAAAACCATCCTCTGCAATACTTCCTGTTCTTTATCACTCAACTTACCACTTAGCATGTCAATTTGATTGTAAAGCTCATGGAGGTGCCTGTCAGCAGTGTCGAAATCACAGGTAAACACAAGTAGCAAGAGAACATATTCCCAATCTTCCATCTCAGGGTCGCGAACATAATGAATTTCTACCCTGTCGAGTGGCCAGTCCATTTCTAGCGCAAGGTCTTTGACAACACTGAGCACTTGCTCTAGAACATATTTCCCCTGACTACCTAATAAAGTTTCGACAAGCTCTTGATTGAGATAGGATATCTCAATCGGTCTAGCAATCTTAATGAGTTTAGGCAGCGTCTCTATGTCCTCATGTTTGAATATTCTGCTCTGCTCTACCTGCCTTTCGGGTGAGGAAATATACAGAGCTTCTGCTACAACAGGCATCCGCAAATATGATAATATTTGCCTAGTACCCGCTTGCCCTACGTTCCTTCTCATTTCTACAATTATGAAACTACCCTTGGACGCACCTGCAATTATGAAGTCAGCTTTAGCCTTAAGTCTAACCGACATGTGACTAGCTACTTCCAAATGCTCGCGAAAACCTGCTTTCACATATTCTGCACTCACGGTTTGGGGTTCATAAAACTTTTTGTGGACGGATTTACGTATATCAACTACCATTTTACTCTGGAACCTCACTCGCCTTTGATTTTGGTCTTTCGTTTTGGTTTTGGTGGCTTTCTGTGCTTGTCAAGAACGTCTTTTAAAGTTTCCAATAGATTCTCAGCTACCTCCCAAGACAAGAATATGCGAGCAACTGGAACATCCTCATCATCATGGGGTTCAAAATAACTAGGAGTAGACAAGCCGAAATTTATGGCAACCTCAGTATCAGAATGGCCTATCCCAAATGTATTTGAGTACATCGATGGCACTGATACTTCGCGATGTTCAATTTGTGTATCCTTTTTTGTTCTCTTTGCCATAGAACTCTCCAATGTGGATAATGGTATATCTTTATTCTTGAGCTGTCAATGTTACCAATGTCCCATGCTTTCTCCCATTAACATTATAACACGGTTAGCAAGCTCCTGCCATTCGTCTCCTTTATCAAGGCAGGGTCAAAGGGGCAAAGCCCCTCTTCAAAAACAACTTCCCCCTCTCTTTTAGAGGAGAGGG
>Ga0315282_10017170_pt1 | contig 10475 bp, 12 predicted proteins | sample YL17G07_20_MG_FD_203693 | JGI IMG/M metagenome (GOLD analysis project Ga0315282, IMG submission 203693) | Sediment microbial communities from Yellowstone Lake, YNP, Wyoming, USA - YL17G07_20 | ecosystem: Environmental > Aquatic > Freshwater > Lake > Sediment | place: USA: Wyoming | collected... | reverse complement strand
GATGCCCTTGGTTTCCCTGGCCGGAGGCCTTGAGCAAGAAAGGGGCGGCATCCCCACTGATGCTCGCCCCTTTCGCGTCGAAATGGCTCCCCGGGCAGGGTTCGAACCTGCAGCCTAGCGGTTAACAGCCGCTTGGTCATTCTCCGTAACGCCCACAGAATCAACGTCTTGCAAGAGGGCCGCAACGTCGGTGTCAGTTCTGGTGTCAGTTCGATGAGGTTGACCGGCCTCTACCGCCGCCCGGAGGTCGGCCCGGGTGACGTGCAGGTATCGCTCGGTCATCCGGGTGGAGGCATGGCGCAGCAACCCCGACACCGCCACCAGGTTGGCCCCGCCCCGCAGCCGCCGAATGGCGAACCCGTGCCGGAGGTCATGCTGGCGAAGATCGGGGATGCCTGCCCGCACCACGGCCCTGTGGAAGGCATGCGTGGCGTAGTCCACAGTGAAGGGCCGACCGTCCGGCCAGCAGAAGACGTGGGGGCCGTTCTTGGGCAGGGCCTCCAGGATCGCCAGGGCCGCCTTGCTCAAAGTGAGGTACTGCTTCTCGCCGGCCTTGGTCTCGGGTAGCTCAGCCACACCGTCGGCCCGCAGGATCGCCCGCCAGGTGAGGTCGCAGGCCTCACCCGCCCTGGCCCCGGTCTCCAGGAGAAACCGGAAGTAGGGCCGGAGGGCCGGGGGCTTTGCCGGGAGGGTCTGGAACAGGCGAAACTCCTCGTCGGGCGTCAACTCCCGCGCCCGCTTGTTGTTCTCGGGGAGCAGGTCCACACTCAGAAACGGGTTTCGATCCAGCCTTGCGTTCTCCACCGCCTTGCAGAACACCGCCTTGAGGTCTTGCAGGTAGCGGTTGACACTGGCAGGCTTGCGAATCTCCACCCGGGTCCCGGTCGCCAGCTTGATCTTGAGTCGCTCCAGGTCCTCGGCCTTGATGGTCCTGGCCTCCACGTTGCCCAGGATGCCCACCACTACGGCCAGCCGCCGGGCTATCACGTCCGCCGTCTTTGCTTGGGAGGCTCCCACGGCCTCCAGGTAGTCGGCCACGAGGTCTTTCAGCCGGGCGTCTCGCCGGCGCATGGTCTCGGGGAATTTGACGCCCTGGCGCACTTCAGTCTTGCGCCGCCGGTAGAGGTCCAGGGCCGCCGCCTTGGTGCCGGCCTTCTCCCGGTGCTTCCCGCCGTCTGCGTCGAACCAAACGGTCCACCACTCCCCGCGCGTCTCGCCGTCCAGCGCGCACTTTGCCTTGTCGCATTTCCTCTCGGCGCAAACGTGCTTCGGTCCCACCACTTCCCCGCCGGGCCGCCAGGCGAAGAACACGCCACGGGTCCTGACGGGTGCCTGCTTCCGCTTCGGCTTCTCCCGCTTCTCTACCTCACGGGCCGCCACCTCCACTTGGGCCGCCGCCCATGCCTCCGGGTTCACCGTCTGGGTGCGCTCGGTGTCCATCACTTCCCCCTTGCCCGCTTCCGTGTGGGCCGCTTCTCTGTGCCCGGTGCGCCATCCACCAGTTCGCCTACAGTAACGTTGAGGGCCTTGGCCAGCCGACGCAGGGTCGAAAGCCTCGGGTCCGTCTGTCCTAGCTCCAGCCGGGCCACCATCGGATAGGGCATGCCTGCCCGCTCGGCCAGCGCCCGTTGACTGAGCCCCCGGACTCCCCGCCATGCTCTCACTTGCTCGGCTATCGGCTTCTGTCGCATGCTACATAATAAGGTAGCACAATATCACAGGCTGTCAAGAGAGCATTCAGCCCAAGGGTGAAGGCTACGGGGTTGGTGTGCATCATTCCTTGTACCGAGGGCGGGGATCGGTGGCGGCGGGGAGGCAGAGGTAGTATGTCGAGATGGGCCGCCCGTCAGCAAGACCCGTCACCATGTATCCCCCGACACCAGCCAGCGCTCCCCGACGTGCCTGGGGATCCGCCTTCCGGATAACCTCCCAGAACCTGTCCCGCATCTCGTGGGCTTCTTGTTCACAGGCCGCGGCCGTTTCGAAGGTGCCGAGAATGTCCCAGTTCGAATTGCGAGCGGCCGATCCCAGGACGGTCAGCCCTGTTGTCATACCCGTCCATAGCACCCACCCGCACAACAGGATTGACATGATTTGACGGCAATTCATTTGACCGCCCTCCTCACTTCGCCCCCGAATTGTTCCGCACACGCATTCAGACAGCCGCAACGGTCTGCTATATCTCACGATAGCAATCGGTCACAGCCCGCCAAAGGGGAATTTTCCGTGGGCCCCGTCATTCGCGGTGTAGCTATGGAGCCTTGAAGAGAATCCTCGAGTCCTTGTCCGTAAGGGTCATGTACGGCGTGCCGTTGGGCAACGCGCTCAGTGATACGAGCGGCAACCCCCGACCTGGACCGCCGAGAAACAGGTCTTGCCCTAACCCCGCGAGCAACATTGCCGTGCCTTCACTGGCCTGACCGCCGAGCCATAGACTGGAGACAGTGTCAGATGCATCCAACACAATGCGGGGGTTTCCAGCGTGGTCTCTGAAGCTTAGGCTCGGCCAGCCGTCGACCGCCCACAATTTAGCACGGGGTTTCCCGGCTTGATCTCTGAATTCCAAGCCCGGCGTACCATCGAACACACTCAATGAGGCGCGGGATTTCCCCGCTTCGTCTTTGAGGTTCAAGAGCGGATCACCATCGACTAGACTCAATCCAGCACGGAGCTTTCCAGCCTGGTCTATGAGGGACAACCCCGGATCACCATCGAACACACTCAATGAGGCGCGGATTCTTCCGTTCGCATCCCTAAGAAGGAATTCCTCAGCCTCCACAGTTCGTTGTCTCGGCAATGCCTGGCCCATGAGCAGGCCAGCAGCGGCCAACACCAAGACCGCAATTCCGGCTCCCCTCAGTCTCCGGTTCTGCCGCTCCACCTTCTCCAGCCGTGCTACTACTGCCGTCAACTCCGATACCTGCGCTGTCATGGCCGTGCCCTCCTTCGGTTGCGTGCGCCCCCTGTGGCTGTCGGTGTCATCGCCTCCTACAAGACCGCATTCGGCCACACCCTGTCAAGGGCCAATCTTCGGGGCAGGCGTCTCGGCGCTTACGTTGCGGGCTCCTCACCCTCGCCCGTCTGTGTCGCCGCTTGCTCAATTGGTGGGGTTGTATGGTAGTTGACCTCAATGACAGTGATCGAAGCACCAGGTCCATGAGACTCAGACGACGCCGGGATCGTGCCGGCGCGTTCGTGAAGACGAAGTGCCTGGTCGGTCGCCCGCAACTGCGCGTCATTGTCGTCCGTGATTATCGCCTCTCCTGCAACTGTCACGTGCTTTCGCGCATCCAATTTTGCCGCCACCTTCCCGAGGATGCGCGGTAACGTTAGGCCCGCCTTGGTCAACTCCTGGTCTAACACCCCTCGCAGGTCACCGCCAGGCCGGAACCGATCGCGCACCGTCTTACTGGTCGGGTTGAATCCCGCCTTGACCATCGCCGCGCTCAGGGTCTTCGCCTCGCCCGTCACCAGCGCCTGGATCACTCGCTGCTCTCGGGGGCGTGGGGTCAGGTCCGCCTGTGCTTGCGCTTTCCGGGCCGGAATCTGGCCCGCTCGCTTTCGCCGCATATACTCCCGTTGATACGCCCTCTTTGCCTCACCCATGAGTGGCATGGCTCCCTCCCCCTATCGGCGCGTGCACGTCTTAAGTTTCGCCGCCTACGCTGCCCCAGGTTCAACGGTCTGGCCTCGGCCTATGCTTTGGTCCGCATCCCGTTGCCTCCGGCGCCCGACACACTGGACACAGGCCGGAGAGCCCATCGCCAGCGTCCAGCCGGGCCCCGCAGCCGTCGCACAGGTCCAGACCCCGAAAGGTCAAGGTCACAGGTTCGGATTTCCGCTTCCGCGTGGACTTCAGCATAGCTGGGCCTCCGGGCGGGTCGCCCGCCACTCCCGATACCAGCCCTCGGCCTCGGGATGGGTGGCGAAGAGGTCCATGAGCTCATCCTTCAGCCGGGTCATGTCGCCTGCGCTCGTTGTGGCCTCGTCCAGGCCCACCCACTCGTCCAGGACGTGCCACAGCCGGGCTTTGGGGTCGGGGCGGAGGCAGGCCTCCAGCGTCCCGGTCATCTCCCGCTTGGCGGTATGAATTAACCGCAGGCGTTCAGCCCACACCTCCGGGCGGACACTGGCAGCCAGCTCCCGAATGATCGCCACCTCTTCCGGCATATAGGCCGTCCCGCCCTTGGCCTGAATGGCTGTCGCCTGCCGGTCGTTGGCCACCAGCCACACCGTCTCCCCCAGGACAGAGCTTTCCACGGCCAGGGGTGCGGTCAACTTATTGACCGGGGTGTTCAGCAGGTCGGCCAGGGGATCAGCGGGCAGACGGGGAGGGTCAGCGGTCGCCGGGGTCGGCGGGGGCGCCACGCTCCTGGAGTCCATGACGGTGGAGGTCGCCGGCGTCTTTGCCCTCTTCACGTCAAGATCCTCGACCAGCTCCCACAGCCTGCCCATATGCCCTCCCGTGTGCTACGTCCCCCACGAATTAAACGAAAGAACGAAGAAAGCCCCTGGGTGTGCCCTCCCTTAATTCGTTTTTTCGTCTATTTCGTGCCTAGTGACTGTCCAGCGTGTCCGAGGTCGCCCACCGGTCTGCTCCACCTTCGCCACGATCAACCGCAGGCTTGCCAGGGATTGCAGCGCCACCCGGAGTCGGGCGCCGGTCTGGTTCCGGCCGAAGACGTTGTGGAGGTCGGTTTCGGTCAGCCCGTCCGGGCCCGCCTCCCGGATCGCCTCATAAGCCTGGTCCGCCACCCAGTCACCCAGGCGGTCCCCGAAGATGTAGACCGAGGATTGGTCCATGTAGTCCCACAGGGCCAACGCCGCTCGGAGATGAGACCTACGAATTACGAAGAAACCGTCCAGTAAGGCATAGATGCAGGCCAGCCTCATGACCTGGGCCTCGGCCCGCCCCAGGATGGCACCGACCAGGCCCGGGCGCGGGGTGGACAGGTGAGAGTAGATCCTCCGCCATAGGTCGGTGGCTTCGGGATCGCGGGTCATGTTGGTGACGGTCTGCGCGAACCGGACGGCCTCCCGCAGCCGATCTGCTAGTCGCTGGATCAGCTCGCCAGGTGGAGGGGTCCCGTCAGGCAGGTATTTCGACCTGCGGACCAGGAGCCAGCAGAAGCGGTTGCACCAGCCGTTCGCCGCGTCCGTCTCGGTCAGATGCCGGAGCAGCTCCTCCTGGGTGATGTGCCCGATAATCGAGATGTGAGCATTCGTCGCCCTGATCGGAGAGGTCTTGGTCAGCGGGGCCAGCACGTCGGCTCCATCCCACGCTCGGCGCATGATGGGCGACAAGATGTTCCCTTCGCGGGTGCCAACCTTGAGCACTTGGGAAAATTCCGATTCAATGCTGAGTAGCCGTTTGTCCTCGATCCCTTGGTCCACCAGCACGTCCTGGGTCTGTCCGGTCTTCCTATCCCGTTCCACCCGATAGATGGGATCCCGGACCGCAAAGATCAGCCCCTCCCCGGTGGACAATCCCTCAACTACGCGGTCCTGAATCCACCGCTCATCCACCAGCCGGCAGAGCTGGCGGGGGGTGGACCAGGCCTGCCCCTTCCGCCCTTGCCCCGTGGGGCCGACCAGGACGGCGTACAGGTTGAGATGATGTCGCGTGTTCTCGACCAGAAATCCAGGCCCCCGCCCAACGATGTTCCCGAAGGCCACGAGGGTGTTGACCAGCACGCCCACGGGATCGGCCTCGGTGTACGGGGCCACCGCCGTCACGATGTCGCCGGGCAGACCATACAGCGCCTCGGCCGGGAGGACTGGCCACGTGGGCGTTGGTGACGTTCGACCGGGCGCGTCCTTGGAGCGGGGGAGTCTCACCCATTCGAAGAACCGCTCCAGCACCCGCTGGCCGTCCGTGAGCACTTCGGCCAAGGTCGGGCCGCCGGTGGCCTTCCGGTCGGCCGCCAGCGCCTTCATGGTGAATCGCACAGACGACCGCCGATCGCGCACCTCGTCGTCCCCAGCCGCGATAGCCACATCTTCGACGAAGGACAGCGCCTCCTCCTCCGTCCGCCCGTTGCGCAGGAGCAGGCCCGCCAGGGCCTTGGCTGCCTCGTGCCTGCTCCCCTTCGCTGGCCAGTGTCGGGCCAGGAGCGCCATGGCCGCAACGCACGCGACCTTTATTTGCAGGATATCAGCGTCCACCTCGGCCGGGGCGCCCTCAGCGTCCCAAGTGGACACCTCGCCCGAGGGGTGGACGCTGGGGGGAATCAATGTCTGCCCGCCCGTGGACCGCAGTTCCACGAGCATGGTCCCATTGAGGTCCCGATACTGCCTCGTCGGCGGAATCGGGGTGGGGGAGTACCATCTATGCGACCGGGGCTTGCCGGGTCGCCCATGGATCATGTCTGTCATCGGCAGAATCCGATCCGCGACAGCGAGTACTTCGGGGCAGTCAAGATCCACGTCCACCAGCCCGCTCGGATCTCCCAGTAGGATGCCGACGTTCTCACCGGTGCCGAAGTAGTCGGGTACGTCCTCGACCGTGAGCCGCAACTTCTGCCACTCTGGAAGGGTCGGTCCCTTCTGGCGGGCGGGAATGGGGACAACCGGGATGCCGCGCCGGATCAGTTCGACGGCGGCGCGCTGGATATTCAACGCCGTCCCCGTTGCCGAGGCGGGGGCGCTCATCGCTCGCCCTCGCGGACCGGAAGGCCCTTCAGGTGTGTCTTCAAGTCGTCGACGAGGATCACGACTCGCCGGCCCCATTTTCGCGAGGGCACCTCCCCCCGTTCGACCATCCTACGAGCCGCAAGCTCAGTGCAGTTCAGGAGCCGGGCGAGGTCTGGGATGCGGAGAATTCGTGGATCGTGCGCGATCTGCTGCATGGACACCTCCTCTCAGGTGGCCACACAGTACACCAGGAGAATTGAGGGGGACGGAACGGAAGGTTGGCAGGTTTTTGTTACGGGGTAGGACGGCCCAACAGGGAGGAGCGGAGAGCTTCAAGCCATCTCACGACGTCTTTCGCGTCGGGCCGGATGTAGGTGTGCCTGAGGAGCATGGTCACGGCATGGGAGATCGGCTCTGCGCCAGCAGGAGCTTCACGCAGCATCTTCCCCTTGGCGTCGAAAGCCCTGAAGCGCTTTATGGCCATCCCAACCTGTTTTTCGTGGGAATGAGAACGCCCCCTGATCGTGTTCGAGACGCGCGCCTCTATTTCAGTATAGGATAGGTCCCGACCCTTCAAGCTTCGGAAGACCCTCTGTTCTTCCCTGAATGAAACGCTTGGCCGCTTTCGACCGAAAATCTCTTTGGCGATCTCGGCCGTGGAAAAGCCGGACGTGCTTAACCAGTCCGCCAGTCTACCTAGTTCAATTCCCCTTGCGTCTCTGTGTCGCTTCTCAATGCCCCTTCGAGTTTTGACCGAGGCCTTCCGGATCTCGCCTTCTGTCGTCCATGGGTAAACTGGAATTAGCCCCCACTGGCCAGCCAGAATTGCATCGGCTTCTTTCCTTGGGTCGTTTGGGCGGAGAAGCGCAAAATTTCGGGGCGGGAACGCTCCCCATTTTGCGAAAAATTCCTCCGGCGTCATGGGGTATGGGCCGTCGGTTGGACGTGCGGTGAGGATTGTCTTGCAATCTTTGTAGAAATCAGGATCCTTGAGAAGAGCCACCACATCACTTATGTTTTTCCTGGGATTTAAGGACTTCCGTTTGCGCCTCTCCATTGCTCCTCCCTGTGGAGTCCCTGGAGGAAACGCGGGCCAGGCCGGCAGGGTCCGGCTCTTCGGGCTGCAGTTCCCTAGGCCCGCGAGAGGGTGTTGCTTTTCCTTCTACAAAGGAATTGGGTGCGGCTCTTTTGCGACGACTTTATTCCCCTGTGTTGGCAAGGAGTTAGCGTTCCTTCGAAGTGCAGCCAAGGCGCCTGTCGGGCACATATGGCCTCGCGATTCTTATTGCTGGTCGATTTGTCTCGGAAACGCGGCACGTGAACTCACCCGAGGGCAGCCGGATGATCACAAAATCAATAACTTGCCCGTCGTCGCAAAAGAGCCGCACCCAAAGGAATTGTCTCCCTATCTCGGGGAAAATGCAAATAGGGTCAAGACGCTTGCGGGCCTCGATCTGCACCACTTTCGGGCGGGTAGCCAAAGCGGATTTGTAGCCTGCACGGTCAGCGAAGAACCTCAATCATACACGTTGCCTTCGTGGCGCTGCTGATCGCTTCGGTTCTACTGCCCGCCGAAGCCTGCTTCGCCGGTGCCTGGAAGAGCGGGGTGGCGTATTCTGACTTGACGGCCCAGTTCACGTTCTGAGGTAGAGTACCGGTTCCCCCAAGAAATGCGAGCACGGCAGCCGTTGAAGTCACGACACCCACGACCTGTCCCTCGTCGTTGACCAGGGGGCCACCCGAGTTCCCAGGCTGGATGGGCGCCGTCATCTGAATGAGAGTCGCCTCGTTGCCTGGGCCGGAGAGTGCGCTCACGGAACCGTCTGAGTATTTCGGTTCGGTGCCCAGAAAGGCAGCCGCGGGAAAGCCAACTGTGAAGACATGATCGCCAGCCCGCACTCCCTCGGGTCCCACGAGGGAAAGATAATGGGGAGTTGGCCTATCGGCCCGGAGGACGGCGAGGTCTGTTCGCCGCGCCGCGCTCGTTACGGTTATGGGGAAGGCCCCTTCGCCAGGGCACGTAGCTGTTATGGTCTTCGCATCCTTGACAACGTGGAACGCGGTGAGGAATGTACCGTCAGGCCGAACGGCAAAGGCTGTACCCTGGCTTAGGGTCGGTTGTGGCGGCGCACTTGGTGGTGGCTCCACAGGCCGGGCCGCCACTGCTTCTCGCAGTTGGGCCTCCAGATCGTTCGCGTATGCGGGGAAGCCAGCACTTCGGAGATAGTCTGCAGTTCTAAGCACCGTTCCTCGGACATTTTCGGTCTCTCCTGGAACATACAGACTTTCGCGCAACCGCAGCCGACTGAATTCGTAAATGAGAGAGACGACTTCAGGTTGCGGGTATGATAGAAACTTGGCTATGGTGCACCTGTATTCCCGTTGGATGTTCGCGGACGCGACGAAGCCTGCAAGTCGTCTAGCCTCCCTGTCAGCAGCGATACATCCGTCCCAATCGCCGCGGGCGGCCAGTTCAAGTGTTCGGCGTTCTGCGCTATAACGTTCAGGCTGATGCCGACACGGAAGAGAAAGGGTTAGTGGTTGACCCTGCCGAGTCACCCCAAGTGCGACCGGCCCACCTGCCGGAACCTGATAGAGGGCCAGGACTCGTTCCTCGCGACTCGTAACCGGGGTGCCGCCGACTGCAACGATCTTGTCCCCGCGGCGCAATCCCGCCTGCTCTGCCCAAGCTGCGACTGCGACCACGTAGCCGGTCGGAGAGGCGGCCCATCCGCTATCGCATGGATAAGGCCTGGGGGCGAGCTGGTCCATGTCTGAAAGTGCTTTCTGGGCGAAAGCCTTCGTGTCTGTCTGGACCTGCAGCATTGAGCAGGCGGTCAGGGGTAGGAGGAGTAGCAGGCTGGCCAGGATCCGCTGTGCGGCATGCATGGCTGTCCTCCAATCGGCCGTGGTGTTTGTAGCTTACATGCCGGGGAAATGTCAATCGGTTCTCCGCCGCAGTGCTCACCCCGCGTTATTGTAGGCTGTGCCTAGCCTCCTTGCTTGTCAAGCGAGGTGGTCGCCGCTGAAGTGCCCGCCTCCTGGTATCTGCAAGACGCTTGCGGGGGTCTTCGTGCTTGCTTTTCCCGTCAGCGACAACCATGCATCTCTGACCTTCCAGGCGGCTCTAGGTTCGATCACTCTTGCCCGCCCCACCACTCCTGCCGTCCTTTTCCTCCGCTTCCTGGTCGGCCGCCGCGCCAGGGCCGCTTTCCGCTCGAAGTTTCAGCGGGGGCATCTTTCATGCGGGGGACATGCATCCTCCGCCGCCGCCGGGAGCGCCAACCGCTCGCTGGTTGTCAGGGTGACGCGCTGGAAGATGACGGTAACCCCTCCCGGCGCCGTCTCCGGCTTGAACACCCCCGTCAACCGGCCAAGCAATTCAAGGGCCCGTCCATACTCCCTCAGCGCGAGCAGCGCCGTCCGCACATCGCCTTCCCGCTCGGCCTTGCGTCCGAGCCGCTGCGCCTCCGCCTCCAACGCGTGCACCTTGTCGAGCAGGGCAGCCGCCCGCTCCGTGGCCCCTCGTTGCTTCAGCTCCTCGTACACTGTCACGAGGTCCGCCGCGGTGCCCCGGGCCACGAGGGATTGAATCGCGCCGAAAATCTCCGCGTGCGCGTCGGAGAAGAAGTCTCCGGGCTTCAACAGGTCACACGCCTTCTTCACGGCTTCGGCGTCTTGCAGGCACGCACCCAGGACAGAGATTTCTGCTTCCAGATATTGTGGGGCTATCGTCGCCGTCGCGGGGGCGCTCATGCGGCACCCCCTTTCGCCTCTCGGTCAGCCTGCCGCCGCTCTTGGTGACGGGCAAGCCAGCCGTCCAAGGCCGCCGCGTCAAAGAC
>Ga0315282_10017167_pt1 | contig 10477 bp, 10 predicted proteins | sample YL17G07_20_MG_FD_203693 | JGI IMG/M metagenome (GOLD analysis project Ga0315282, IMG submission 203693) | Sediment microbial communities from Yellowstone Lake, YNP, Wyoming, USA - YL17G07_20 | ecosystem: Environmental > Aquatic > Freshwater > Lake > Sediment | place: USA: Wyoming | collected... | reverse complement strand
GATTATGATAATCTTGCCTATTATTGGGATTTTGGCGATGGTACAAAGTCGTCGGGAGAAACGGTCGGAAAGACCTATTATCAGCCGGGGAAATATAATGTGATCCTGAATGTCACGGACGGCGAGCTCTGGGATACCGAAACGACCAGTATAGATATCTTACCGGCCTATACGAAGGAAATCTCCTATGGTCCCTTGATGGGAAACAAGATTGTAAAGATGATCTCAACATACGATGGCTCTGTCTATTTAGGGGTGAACTTAGGGCTTGGGCTTGATGGTGTGGAGCACGGATATATTGCTCAATTCTGGGATAACAATATCACCTGGGAAAGCCAAGACCTCGGAGAGATAGTGGATATCAAGGAAGGTCACATTATTTTGGATCTCCCCAATCACATTCCATATTCCCTGGATGTCATTATCGTAGCCACCTGCAGTGCGATACATGACAATAACATGAACATGACCTACGATGGGCATGTCTATGTGTTCGATGAATTTTACAATGGGCTGCGATGGAAGAGCCCGGACATAGGGAAGGTCACCAGCATCGGGAACCTGGACCTCGACGCCGATGGCGAACCTGAGCTCGTATTCGGTTATCTGTCCAACACATCCTTCGACACCGCCACCTCTGTGCAGACATCGCACGGCGGTGTGATCGTCTTCAGCGGCAACACCAGTTTTTCAGTGGAATGGAATTCCACGGATCTCGGGGCCAGCTATATTCATTGTACCGAAGATATCGGTTTCCCGTCTGGCCCAGGTATCCTGGCCTCTCACATCATAAAAATCGACACCAAGACAAATTCTCGTTCTGGAAGCTATTCCCTCATGAAGTTAGGGGCTGGGGCATATTATAAGGCCCATGAACGGAAGGATATAATCCCTTGGAGCCTAACGGTCGTCGAAGATGTTAATCATGATGGTCTTCAGGAGATATTCGTCGGAGAAGGAACACAAGATGGAAACGGCGATTACTCTGGGCGGGTCATAGCTCTCGATGCATCATTATCTGAAATGTGGTCCTCAACGGAAATTGGATTTGTCCAGGCGTTAATAGTATCATGCATCGATTATGATAATGTCCCTGAGGTCATTGTTGGGACCTTGAAGAATGAGACCATGGGGGGCGATGGGCCGATTTACAGAGGGCGTATATGGTCATTCGATGACTTATCGGGAACGGTGGAATGGAGAAGCGACAATCTCGGTAAAATCGTCGCCTTGAGCAGCGGCGAATTCGAATATTGGCAGACACCACTTATCGTGGGCACGGAGAATTATGTAAATGGAGCTCCAATGGGCCAGATCATCATCTTCAATCTGTATAAAATGGTTCTGGAAATCAACGATACGGGGCTCCTGGAACAAAATGCGTTTATAGTTGGCGGATTCACAAGTCATTATAGCGATGCTATCTTGGTCGGGACGGTAAGGGGCAACCAGATCTGGATCGAGCTATACAAAATCACACAATACTATTAAATGACAACGAGGATGCACGGAAATCCCGTAACCATTATTGAACTTCAAGGCCAATAAATAAATAGTCCTAGGAATATCCGACGCCCACAACGGGGGGAAGGATGATTATGGCAGAGATTGAGATAAATCCAGAGATAGCGGAGTTCACGGTCTTCTCCGGCGGCGGCGGGCTCATTCTAAGGAAGAGCCCAGTCGCGCTCGAGAAGGGCGAGACAAAGGTGAGGATACGGGACGTGCCTGCAAGCTTCGACCCGGAGACCTTCCTGGTGGAGGTCCTGGGCAAGGGCATCGAGCTCCTTGAGATAATAATCAAGAAGCCCAACAGGCAGTACGTCGAGGACAACCTGAGGCGGGAGCGCGACACGGCCCAGAGGCTCATCCAGGGTTCCCTGGACATGGGCGAGAGGCGCAAGGAGATCATCGACATATGCGAGGAGGTCTCCATGAGGACCTACCTGGACGAGGAGGTCTACGTCATGGTCCGGCTGAAGTCCGCCGGGGCGGTCAAGGCCGAGCTGGCGGTGTCCTACTTCATAGACGACGCGAGGTTCCGGTGGAAGCCCACCGTGACCATCGAGGTGGGCCAGGACGAGGAGGAGGTCCGCGTGCAGGGCTTCATAGCCGTCAACAACGACAGCGCGAGGCTGTTCACGGACATAATGGTGTCCTTCGCGGAGTTCTCGAAGGACATGAAGACCGAGGGCAACGAGTTCGCCCAAGCGGCGCCGGCCCAGCTGAGGCAGATGATGACGAAGCAGGCCATGAACGTGGCCTACTTCAAGTGAGGTGACAGACATGCCAAAGGTAACGCTGGAACCACAGAAGACCACCTGGGTGAGGTTCATCGATGAGAAGGCAACCATGAAGGTCGAGCGGCACTGCAAGGTCTACTACTTCAAGGACAACATTTTGGAGAACACGAGCCAGTCCGTCGAGATGAAGTACCTGTTCTCCGGGCTCAAGGGCGGCAAGTGCATCCCGTCCTCGCAGCTCATCATCAAGGAGAAGGGCATCCCGGTGACAATAACGCAGACGGCAATCTCCATGGACCCGACCAAGTTCAGCTCCATGACCACGAGCGACCCCTTCGTCGAGATATCGGACGACGTGGCCTCGGTGGAGAAGTCCAAGGTCAAGGAGAAGAAGCTGTCCCGGAGGGTCATCGAGAGGGAGTGGGAGGAGACGGTCACGAGGGTCATAAAGTTCAAGAACAAGACCGGCAAGAAAGTGGCCCTGGACACGTCGATCTTCGAGAACCCTGCGGACGGCATCCTGTTCGAGAGCTCGAACCCGAAGCCGAACAAGACCACCCCGCCGGAGAGGACCTGGGAGATCAAGGCCGGCAAGGACGAGGAGAAGATCCTCTCGATAAAGTTCAAGGTCAAGAGGATCGAGCAGATCCGGCTGCCCCCGGACAAGAGCGGTGGCGTGAACAAGGGTGTCGTCGACGAGGAGTTCGATGACCTCGAGTCCGAGGCCCCGATGCCCGCCGCGCAATTCGACAACCAGCAGGTTAATCAGCAGTAGGCGGGCGCATCAAGACCGAGGGGGCCCGCCTTTCAGGGCCCCCTCAATATGTTTTTATTCATTCAAATCGATGTCACAAACGTGCTAGAACCGTTAGGTTTCTTCTGCCTGGGGCTCGTCGCATCCATACTCGCCATGACGAGCGGGGGCGAGGGGGCGATCCTCTTCGTCCCGGCATTTACCTTTTTAGGCCTGGACCCGCGCGTGTGCGTGGGGACGGCCTTCGTCACACAGTTCTTCGGCAAGTATACCGGGATGGTTTCATGGGGGACCGTGGGCCATTTCGAAAAGAAAGATGTGGTTCTCTGGTCGAAACTGGGCCCGTTATCCTTCTTCTGCATCATCTTCCTCTTCTGCGGGATCGAAGCAATAAAACATGTGCCAAAGGGTTGGATAAACCTCTTCTTCGGCGTCACGTGCCTCGTACTTGCGGTCGCAATGGCTTGTATAACGGGGAAGGGGATGAGGCAGGACTTCCCTTCGATTCATCTCGTCTATCCATGTAACTTATTCTGTCTATTCCTGGCGGGGCTGTTCACTGGCATGATCGCTGTCGGAGTGGGCGCAGTGACCACCTTCATGCTCCACATCAGCGAGGACATTGAATACCGCAAGTCCGCCGCCACCGCGGTGGCCCTTCTACCCATCGTCTCCCTGTTTGGTATACCGTTCTATTTAGGCCTTGTCAGATGGGATATCGCCGTTTACACGATATTAGGCGTCATCGTCGGCGGCAGTATAGGCCCGTGGAGCACCACAACGAAAAAGATAAAGTGGTTGGCCAGGGTGTCAAAGTTCCTCCATCTGAAAGCGATAAAGAAAAAGAATTTGACCAAGGCATTGAAGTTGATCTACATCGGTCTAACTTTGGGATTGGGTGTTTGGATGTTAGTTTTCAGTGTGCGATCAATGATCTGAGCGGCATCATTCAGTTGTTTCTCATTGTGAGGTTCTCACAATGGCCGTCGGGGCCGCCGACCGAAAGGCTTAAATATGGTCTTGCGTAGGTTTCATACACAAGACAAAAAAGCAAATGCCAAAGTGGCCGCCCGATGCAATAAAAATCTCACTTCGGCTCGACGGTCTCTTCCCGTGTCTTGAGCCGCTTCCCGATCATCGTGATTATCTGCGTCTTGGTGAGCTTCTTCCCGTCGCCCTTGACAGGCGCCCTCGACAATATTAAAATCCGGCCGCGTCGGTCGAACCATCGCGGCGAGAAGTGGTGCCTCTCGTCGACCTGGTGCTTGAACCCGAGCTTCCTGACGGCGTTCGAGAGTATCTTCAGGTCCGGGTTCGCGACGGCCAGTGCCCTGGGCACCATGCGGCCCTCTCGCCGGCTGACCGACTTGTCAAAATACTCGGGATAGAGAACGATGTAGCCTTCCTTCTTGGAGGGCATGCGGGTCCCCTCCAGCCTTCCCGGCTCACTCGATCAGTACGGCGTTCATGACGCCGTGCTGGCCGGGGCGGGAGGTCACGCGGGCCTTGCCGACGCTCGTCTTGACGATGGCGCCCTTGGTGATGATGTTTCGCTGGACGTAGTTCGGGTCCGCGGGGTTCTCGACGACGGTCTGGATGTCGGCCCTCTGGACCTTGCCGGTCTTCGGGTCCCTGACGTTGATCTTCGACGCACTGAATATCTGGACCTTCGTGTTGCCGCCCCTGACGCGGGTGACCTTCCTAGTGTGGGTCCCAATGACCGTGAACTGGTCCTCTCGCCCGATCTCGAACTTGCGCTTCTTCCTTATTGGGCGGAGCCTACCACCGGAGGGCTTCCTCTTCGATCTTCCCTGCCACCTGGCCATGTCATCACCTTGATATCGTCAGCCGTATCGTGCTGGGGTTGGTCTTAAACACAAGATAGTATTTGAAGATTTGGGTCTTCGGTCGAAAATGGCCTTCATGCCCGTCGATGTTGCTCCTAGGGTTCCTTGCCCTTCGACGGCAGCCGCTCCCGGACCTTCCGCTCGTTGTCCCTGGCCTTGAACTCCCGCATCCTGGACAGGTGGGCCTTGATCTCCTCGACCATGCAATTCAAGGCCTCCTCCTCGCCGTAGTTGAGGAGGATCATCTCGCACTTGACGATGAGCTGGTCCATGACGTAGGCCGGTATCTTGAACTTCCCCTCCTCGGCGGTGACCTTTGCCTTCGCCTGATAGATTATTTCCTTCAAGGCATTTTGCGCGATGACGTGGACGAGGTGCGAGCCACCGCCCTCGGTGTCCAGCAGCTTCTCGGGCCCATCGTCCTCGTCGGGTCCTTCGGTCCCGCGTGGGCCGTGCCTACCCTGTTTCTCCGACATGCCCCTCCAAAAGCTCCGCATCGCCCCCGGCTGTCTGCCCTAGGCGAACATGCATCCCGGCTCCTTGAGCTTGCCCTTGGTCTTCTCCATGACCTTCCCTATTGCCAACTCGAAGTCCGCCATGGAGACCGTGTCCCTCAGCATCCTGATGGCGAACATGCCGGCCTCTGTGCATATGGCCTTGATGTCCGCGCCCGTGGACTTGTCGGTCTTGTTCGCCAGGACGGGGTAGTTGATGTCCTTCTCGCAGTTCATCTTCTTGGTGTGGATCTTGAAGATGGCGAGCCTGGCGTCGTAGTTCGGGATGGGTATCTCGATGATCCTGTCGAACCGGCCCGGCCTCAGCAGGGCCTCGTCCAGGATGTCGACCCTGTTGGTGGCGGCAACGATCTTGACATCACCGATGGGGTCGAACCCGTCCAGCTCGGCGAGGAGCTGCATGAGCGTCCTCTGGACCTCGCGGTCGCCCGATGTGGCCACCTCGAGCCTCTTGGCCCCGATGGCGTCGAGCTCGTCGATGAACACGATTGACGGTGCCCGCTCCCGGGCCATGTCGAACAGCTCGCGGACGAGCCTCGCGCCCTCGCCGATGTACTTCTGGACCAGCTCGGAACCGACGAGCCTGATGAAGGTCGCCTTGGTGGACTGGGCCACGGCCTTGGCGAGCAGGGTCTTGCCCGTTCCCGGAGGCCCAATGAGCAGGATGCCCTTCGGGGGCTCGATGCCGACCTTCTTGTAGAGCTCGGGCCTCGTCATGGGGTACTCGACCGTCTCCTTGATCTCCTGTATCTGCGGCTCGAGGCCGCCGATCTCCTCGTAGGCCACGCCGGGCTTGTCGATTATCTCGGCGCCTATGACGATGGGGTCCTTGGGCGGCGGTAGCACGCTCATGATGCACAGGGTCTGCTTGTTCATGGCAACCCGCGCGTTGGGCACGAGCTTCTTCTTGTCGATGAAGTCGGCCGCGTGAACTATGAAGTCGGGGCCCGTGCTGGACCTGACGATTATCCTTCCATCCTCGAGCAGGTCGCGCACGAAGCCTATGATGAGGGGAGGCGTCTTCAGGCGCTCGAGCTCCATCCGGAGCCTCTTGATCTCCTTCTGAAGACGGATGAGCTCGTTCTCGACGTAGCGCCTTTCGGATTCGGCGCGCCGGACCTCCTCCATGAGCTGGGCGTTCCTGTTCTCCAGGAGGGCGATGCGCTCCGTTAGGTAATGCGAGAGCTCCGCCGCCTCCTCCTCGCCCTTCTCCCCTTCCTTCTTCTTTGGGACGTCCTCGTCCGGCAATTCCCTCACCCTTGGTTCCTCCATTCTTGCTATTGATATTTATAATTTATGTCTGACGGGGGAGAGGCATTCGACATTCGTATCATGGGTGCCCGTTTTCCGTGTCCAGACAATGGAAGTGTTTTAATCCAGGAGCCCGATTCGGTCCGGGGGAACGGCAATGCCACAGTGCGAGATGTGCGGTCAGGACTCTCCCATGGCCAAGAGGGTCTTTCTAGAAGGTTCCCTGCTGATGCTCTGCCCCAAGTGCGCCCACTTCGGCAAGTCCACCGAGGCCGCGGTGGCCGACGGCGATGCCGTGGACATACCCGTCGAGAAGGCCCCGCCGGTCCAGAAGAGCATCCCGGCGCCCTACACGGGACGCGGGAAGGGCGGCATGGGGCCCGGCGACTATCTGGACCCGGGCGAGACGGTCCTTGTCGAGGACTTCCACAAGCGCATCTTCGACGCAAGGAACAAGCTCGGCTGGACCCAGGAGGAGCTCGCCCGGAAGATCAATGAGAGGAAGTCCATAATCGCCAAGCTCGAGTCCAAGGACATCAAGCCGAACGACGAACTGCGGAGGAAGCTCGAGAAGGCCCTTAATATAGTCCTCATGGAAAAGGTCGGGCCTCCCGGCCTGAACATCCGGGAGGAGAAGCGGGCCTTAACGCTGGGCGACATGGTCAAAATGAATAAAAAGTAAGGCTTTACTAGGTGCAATACCCATTTTGACAATAGTGCTAAAGCCCCTTAGTAAAATGCACCATACATAACGTTTAATAATAAAATATATATTACTTAGCCAATTTCGTTCAGGAAGGGATAGCGAAAGCACTAACGACCTTCAACCCCCAGAGCGCTGCCAAACGGGGGAAGGATAGTACGAGGTGCGGGGCCCGACGAAGGGTCTCCGCAGGTCCGAATGACAGGGGGGCATTCAGGATCCCGAACAGGACGGTCAAGGTCGGCGAGATGGACAGGGACCGCCACGACAGAGCAAAGCGGCTCGGCTGGTTCGACACGGACAGGGTCAGCCATGCCAAGGTCACCGTCGTGGGCTGCGGGGCCCTTGGCAACGAGGCCGTGAAGGACCTGGTCCTGCTCGGCTTCAGGCACATCACGCTCGTGGACATGGACCATGTCGTGGGCGCGAATCTGAACCGCTGCCTGTTCTTCTCGGATTCCGACGCGGAGAAGGGAACGCCGAAGGTCGAGGCCGTCAAGCGGGGCGCCCTGGCACTGGCGCCCGGGGCCAAGATAAAGGCCCATGCCAAGAGGGTCGAGGACCTCGGCGAGGGCCTCGTGAAGGGCGCGGACGTCATCCTTGGCTGCCTCGACAACATCGCCGCGAGGCTCCACGTGAACGCCCACGCGCGCAAGGCCGGCGTGCCCTACGTCGACGGGGCCACCAACGGGCTCGTCGGCAAGGTCCAGGTGGTCGCAGGCGAGGGCCCGTGCCTCGAGTGCCCCATGAACCGGAGCCACATGAAGATCATCAATATGCGACAGAGCTGCACCGGGGAGGACGTCTCGTTCTACAACCCGCGGCTCGCCGCCGAGATCACAACGACGAGCATCGTGGCCGCTGTGCAGGTCCGGGAGGCCCTGAAGCTCGTCCATGACCTCAGGGACAGCGTCCTGAGGGGCATGTTCTACTACGACGGCATGAAGAACGAGTCGAGCATCCTCGAGGTCGAGGTCAACCCGAGATGCCCGCACCACGGGACCGCCAAGGCCATGGACGGCACGGGTTCGACGACGGGAGCGCCCGGGGAGGTTGACGACCTTGGCCAAGGATAAGGACAAGGGCAAGGCGCCGCCGCCGGGCAAGGGCAAGTGGGAGGCCCTGAAGGCCTTCAAGGAGTTCCAGAAGAGCCGCGAGACCAAGGAAGAGGAGCCCGGGAAGGAGGGAACCGGCAAGGAGACCGAGGAGGACAAGAAGGTCCTCGCGCTCCTCAAGGACCTGGAGAACGAGATACTGGCCCTCAAGGAGAAGACGGACACCAAGGCCCTGGACGCCATGCTCCAGGAGGCCTCCGATGCCCTCCAGGCCGGGGACCACAAGGCCGCCATGGACATGGTGGGCAAGCTCCGGGAGGAGCTCGACAAGGTCATCGAAAGGCATATCGAGCAGAGGTTCTTCGACGCCGAGATGCTTATCATCGAGCTCGAGGTCGTGGGCATCGACGTCTCGTCCTCGAAGTCCATCGTCGAGGAAGGCAAGAAGACCCTCAAGGAAAAGAAGCTCAAAGAGGCCCTGGCCCTGGCCGACAAGGCCGGCGCCGAGGTCGAGAAGCTCCAGCGCCAGCAGGTCATGGAGGTCATGACCTACGCGAACTCCATCATCGAATCCCTCAAGGCGTTCCATGTCGACGTTGCCGCCTTCGAGGCCAAGGCCGCGGAGACCCAGAAGGAGCTCGAGGCCAAACACTTCGAGAACGCAATGGGCATGGTCATAGACCTCGAGGGGAACGTCTCGAACTTCAGGGTCCACAAGTTCGACGAGCTCATCTCCCAGACCGAGGGCATAATCATCGAGAAGGAAGAGGCCGGCAAGGACGTCACCGAGGCCCAGGGGATGCTGAAGAGGGCCAAACAGGCAAAGGACATCAAGGACTTCGAAGCGGCCAGCGATTACCTCATCGAGGCCCGCTATGCCGCCGACAAGGAGGCGGGCCTGGAGTTCAAGGCCAAGGCCTTCCTGAAGCAGGCCCAGGAGCGATATGAGGAGACCAGCGGCACGGGCGTCTGCTCCCTCGCCTGCCAGGATCACCTGAAGCTCGCCGCCAAGGCCATCGAGACCAAGAACTTCGACGAGGCCCTCATGGAGGCCAAGAAGGCAGAGGCCGCCATCGTGACGGCCACGCGCGAGCACGACCGCATCATGAAGCGCATCGGCTCCGTCGTGGGATCCAAGGACATGGCCAAGGGATTCGGCTGCGACCTCATGGAGACCGACAGCCTCCTGGAGCAGGCCAATGCATCCCTGGGCAAGGGCGAGTTCGAGCTCGCCCAGGACTTTGCGACCCAGGCCGATGAGGAGCTGGGACGGTCGATGCAGATCAAGGCCAAGGCCGACCGGGAGCAGCTCCTGGAGGCCGCCAAGGTCGTGCACGACGGCAAGGTGGATGGCCAGCTCTCCGAGGCCATGGAGCTTATAATGACGGGCAAGGTGGAGCGCGGCTTCCAGCTCATCCAGAAGGTCCGCAGCAGGCTCGCAGGCGCCGTCGAGAAGATCGACCAGCTCAAGGGGTCCCTCGCGGCGCTGCAGGAGAGCCTCGAGAAGCTGGCCCTGGACGGGGTCGACATCAGCGAGGCCATGGACATCATAGAGCGCGTCCAGGGGGCCATGGGCTCGGGGGACTTCGCCAAGGCGAGGTCCGAGTTCTACCACGCAGAGCGGCTCGTCGGTCAATGGACCTCCGACCGGGTCTACGACACGCTCTGCGGCATCGAGAAGGACCTGGGCGCCTTCGAGCGGTTCGGCCTCCCGCCGCCGGCGGTCGACGATATGCTCAATGAATCCTGGTCCCTGTTCGTCAAGGGGGAGAAGACCAAGGCCTCGGAGATATCCGAGCAGCTGAGGAAGTCCATCGGCGAGTACAAGAAGGGCTTCATGTCGGCCATGGACTCGATTCAGACGGCCCAGCACCGCATACACCACGCCTTCGTCATGGGGATCGACGTAAACGGCGCCGTGACGACGCTCGACAAGGCCTTCGACCAGGTCGTGGGCGTGGACTTCACGGCCGGCACCGAGACGGCCAACAAGGCCATGACCGAGGTGCTGTCCGCCGAGGAGAAGGCTGTCCAGGAGCTTCTCAAGTCGACCGAGGGGATGGTCGTCGACATGGAGAGCAACTTCCAGGTGCCCCTGGCCAGGGACCG
>Ga0315282_10017166_pt1 | contig 10478 bp, 11 predicted proteins | sample YL17G07_20_MG_FD_203693 | JGI IMG/M metagenome (GOLD analysis project Ga0315282, IMG submission 203693) | Sediment microbial communities from Yellowstone Lake, YNP, Wyoming, USA - YL17G07_20 | ecosystem: Environmental > Aquatic > Freshwater > Lake > Sediment | place: USA: Wyoming | collected... | reverse complement strand
TGGTCGCAGTTCTCGCCTGGACTCAGTGTTTCATGGCAGTAGTGGTCCTGGCCGCAATAGTTATCATGTAATATAATAGTGTTGCCGGAGCAGTTGTAGTAATCTGCCGGGCAATCCGTGTCATATATACACTCGCCGCAGTCAGCCGGAACTGTACAGTTGTATGTTCCCGGCGTCATGAACAGTGTGCATGCTATGGCAGTGGCATATGTGCATTCTGTGTGCCTGCACTGGCTGTCGCCTGCGCATTGATCTGTTCCACTTCCCGCAACATTAATGCAGCTTCCTTGTGAGCATTCTGTATGATATGTGTATTCACAACTGCAGGTGTCAAGGTTACAACTACCGCCTGGATAAGCGGTGCAATCGGCGTTAACAACACACTCCGCACCGCATCTTGTGGAGCAGTCCGGATAGGTGCAACTGCAGTTAGCTATGTCATAACACTTTCCAGTTCCGTACTCGTTTATCCTGTAGCCGCTGCATTCAGGGCACCAAGCGCATTGGTCAGAATGCTGAGCGCATTCTGTTTCACCATATTCAGAGCATATGCTGTGATGGTTGTTGAACTCGCAGTAAATCGCGTCGGTCGGGCCGACCGGAATGTCTGTGACTGTTCCCTGCCCCGGTGTTCCGACGGGTGCACCAGCCACATTCACGCATGAGGCGCTCACGAAGTTGTAACCACTCTGCACAGTTTCCGTTACATCAACTGTTGCAGTTCCGCCGTTACCTTCTATATCAAAAACGATGAAACCTAAACTATCTGTGTTGCCCTCAGTCGGGTTTGAAGTTCCGTTTGTGACAGTCGTTGTGAAATGCCAACTTTCTGCCGCGTTTCCGTCAACAAGTTTCTTGACACTCACAGTTCCGCCGCAGAGGTCATTTGCAAGGTCAGCAAGTGTCTGTGCAAGCGTTGCGAAACTCGTGGTGTTGTAATAAGCGTCATTGCTTGAAATCGCCTTGAGGTTTGCTGGGATGACATCGCTTCCGATGCCAAGCGTTATAATTCTGGCTCCGCCGAGCTTTATCGTATTCGCTTCGATTACAGCTCTTGCGACAGCATCAGCCTCGGTGGTTGAAACTGCCGGGTTGCCATAGTGGTTCGGCTGGCCATCTGATGAGAAAACAACAAGATCAGGCTTGTCAAGTCTGCTGAGCGTCAACTCGTTTTCTGTCTTCACAAGCGCATCCTGCCAGTTCGTATAACCTCCGCTTGCAGCGGAATCTATCGCGTTCTTTATGGCAGTAACGTTAGTGCTATAATCAAGATTTATTTTGGCGACGGTATCGAATTCCACGATAGCTATCCTTGTCGGTGTGTTCGGAAGGAACGCATCGACGAAGCCTTTGTAAGCAGTCTTCATCTGTCCAAGTTCTGTATCATCAATGCTGCCAGAGCTGTCTATAACAAGAACCATGTCTATGCCGCATGACTGCCCAAGAATCGGGTTCTGGATTACAACATTTATTCCATCAGTTAATGAAGTTGTACTTGAACTACCAGTACAGTTGTCGTTTGAATATGCTACGAAATCCACATTATAAGTTCCTGCAGAAGCAGGTGCCGTTATATTAAATGTTTCAGTATAAGTTCCGCTTGAATGATCTGGTGTATTAACACAAACTGGAGTTTGGCCCTCAATTGTGTATTTTGTTGCTTTCCAAACACTGCTACTTGTCAATTTCACTTTCACAGCAGCTGTTATTGGAGTGTTCGGATAAACTGTGACAGAAGATGCTCCATTCAGCGTTGCGCTTTGTGCGGTTATTGAATCGAGGAAAGTGAACGTCTTTGTGTTTGTGCCGTCGGTGGCTGTGATTGTGTATTCTCCGACAATACCGTCTAAGTCATACCTATAAACGAAACTTCCCTCTTCATCAGAAGTCTGAGGTGCGTCGAAACCTGTATGATAACCATTAGGATCGAACGCGTCGCCTACGTAACAGTAGCCCTCGTCGCATGATTCCTGGCTTGTGTCAGGTCTGGTGATGGTGATTGATATTGGCGAGCTAGGTGAGAAGTCCATACCATGTATATATACTATCTCATCCGGGGAGAAGTCTAATTTCGATGTTCCTTCGATATCCGTTGTGTAGATTTGAGCATTGGTTTCTGCAAAAACGTTGGATATCGTCAACATGAAAACTCCCAGAATACAAGCCATCACAAGAATGGCAGTCAGTTTAGTCGCGCCAACAGCGCCGACGTATGCCTTAAGATTTTTATTTGACATAACTAACGTCACCTCACCAATTTTATTCCGAAACCTGATGTTAGAACACAATACATTAATCTTGCTTTCGGGTGAAGATTTATATACCTTCCGAAAATTACATGCAATGTTTATAAACTTAGTCTGTTCCAGAAGTTAGTTTTTAAATTATGTAGTTACTTGCGAATAGATAAATAATTTGAGCCATTTAAAAACACTGAAGTTGTTTCATCGTGGCTGAAACTAGTCTGAAACCGGTATAAAACAGGGCCAGAGGGTGCGGCTTTAAACGGGTTTAAAACAGAATTGAAGAAATAAAATTCATGAATTCACGAGTTCTGTTCCATGCGCTCAAGGTCGAAGATTTCTCTCGGAGATTTCTTTCTCGGGCCTGTTCCGCCGAGGTTGTTGAGCATGAGCCTGTTGAGTTCGCTGAGTTTGAACTTCTTGCTGATCCTGCCGAAAATCTTTTCCACGTTCGTGTTGTTCTCGGAATTGAGGCCCCAGACCGAACGCAGAAGCTTGGCACCTTTCTTTCGAAATTCTCTGACTTCAACGAGGTCGTAGTCCTTGAGTATGTCGAGATGATAAAGCGCGGTGCGATGGGAGATGCCAAGGCTCGACGCGATTTTCTCGGCCTGCATCTCGTTGTTCTTGCACTTCTTCAGAAGATAGAGTATGCACAGGCGGTTGAAATTGGCGCAGACCATGCTCGCAGTGAGATTGATTTCAATCGAGTCCAGATTTATCGGCTCTTCGCGAGCAATCATGTTCATCCTCTTTAAATTCCAAAACATTTCAAGAGTTTTTAACACTCACAAGTAATTATTCGTTCTTTTATATGTAGATAAGTTTTTTATACTTGATGGTAGGGAAAGGCTGCTAGAAAAACTATTATTAATATTCATATATAATATAGAAGAGTATAAGAGCAGGACAAGAGGCAGGGTAATGGATAAGGGCATGAGGCACATGAAGCTGAGGAATCCGCCGAGCATGGGGGAAAGGAAGCGCTACGTATTCTTCCGCGTGCACACGAGCTGGAGGCTCGAATTTCCTGAAGTGAGGAACGCCATAAACGATTCGCTGCTCAACTGGATGGGGACTGAAAAATTTGCGAAGGCGAAGCCGTGGATAATAAAGAACCTGTGGGCCTCTAACAACGGCGTAATACAATGCTCGCACAGGTACGTTGACGAGGTGAAGATGGGCCTCTCGCTCATACACCAGATAGGGGACGCGAAGGTGATTTTCGAAACGCTGAGGGTTTCCGGGACTATAAAATCGGGGAAGGAAAAGCTGGGCGCAGAAAACTGAACGCTGATTGACTGTCCCGTCAGCTATAACTTTTTAAGCAGGCTTTCATGATAATAAGTTTTGGCATGTGGTGATTATGGACCAGAAAGAGCTCATCCGAAAAATCATCGAGCTGAAGAAGGAGAAGAACGCCATTATTCTTGCGCACAACTACCAGAGGCCTGAGATTTACGAGGTCGCTGATTTCATAGGCGATTCGCTCGAGCTCGCGCTTCGCGCGAAGGAAGCGGAGGCGAAAATCATAGTTTTCTGCGGCGTGGACTTCATGGCAGAATCCGCGAAGATTCTGAATCCGGAAAAGCGCGTGCTTCATCCTGACACCGAGGCGAAGTGCCCGATGGCAGCTATGGCTTCCGCAGATGAATTGCGGAAGAAAAAGAAAGAACACGCAAACGCCGGTGTCGTAACCTACATCAACACGAACGCCGAAACGAAGGCGGAAGCCGACATGGTCTGCACGTCGGCGAACTTTGAGAAGGCCATCGCAAGCCTTCCTAACGAGGAAATAATTTTCGTCCCCGACTACAACCTTGCGAAATACGTCCAGACGAAAGTCAAGAAAAAGATAATCCCCTGGCCCGGCTTCTGCTACGTGCATGATTTTATAGCCGCGGACATCGTCCGGAGCATGAAGAAGGAGAAGCCCAAGGCGAAGGTCATGGTCCACCCGGAAAGCCCGCTCGCAGTCATAGAGCTGGCCGACATCGTCACGGGAACTGGCGGCATGATAAAATACGCCAAAAAGAACAGGGCTAAGGAATTCATAGTCGCGACGGAAGAGGGCATGTGCAACCGCCTGGAACGCGAAGTTCCGAAAAAGAAATTCTATCCAGCGGGCGGGACGTGCGAGAACATGAAGAGGATAACGCTCGAGAAGGTTTACGAATGCCTGCGCGACGAGAAGAACGAAGTGCACGTGGACAGCGAGGTCGCGAGGAAGGCGAGGGCTGCGCTCGAGAGGATGCTTGAGCTGAAATAAATAAGAAAGGATTTTAAATTTATTCTCCAATTAAAAGCATGGCGGAAAAAGACGTCAGCGAGCTTCTCAGGAAATTACAGGACGCCACAACACACAAGGAGCTGCGACAACTGGGTGCAGAGTTTGCCGCTCCTTATGGGGATTTGCTGGTATACAAGCATCCGGCTTTGGGGGACAAGCGCATCTTTTTCAAAAAACAAAATATAGAGGGAGAACTGACGCTGATATACGACGCTATACAATGAAATTGAGGCATTCTTGTACAATGAACGGCGCTGAAATTTTTTAAACTCACATGCGAAATATTTAACTTCATGATAAAATCTGATTTTGTGGTTGTGGGATCGGGCATCGCGGGTCTTAACTTCGCGCTCCAGATGGCGGAGTACGGGAACGTGAGCCTGATAACGAAGAAGGACATGATAGAATCGAACACGAACTTCGCGCAGGGCGGCATCGCCGCGGTCTTCTCTAAGTTCGACAGCTTCGAGCTGCACATACAGGACACGCTGAAAGCTGGCGATGGCCTCTGCGACAGGGAAGCGGTCGGGATAATGGTGAAGAACGCGCCTGAAGAAATCGAGAGGCTCATGTCGGCAGGCGCGGCCTTCGACAGGGAAGGCGCCTCCCTCGAGCTGGGAAGGGAAGGCGGCCATTCCAGGAAACGCATCGTCCACCGCGGCGACCTGACCGGGACGGAAATAGAAAAAACCATGATAGAAAAGGTGAAGCGCAACAATAACATCCGCATATTCGAGAAGCATCTTGCCATCGACCTCATAATGAAGGACGGGACGTGCATAGGCGTGAGGGCATTCGACAAGAGCGAACGGAAGGTGACTGACTTCTTTGCGAAGGCCGTTGCGCTGGCCACCGGCGGACTCTGCGAGATTTACGAGAACACCTCTAACCCGGAAATCGCGACGGGCGACGGAGTAGCGATGGGCTTCCGGGCGGGCTGCGAGGTCGAGGACATCGAGTTCGTCCAGTTCCACCCGACGGCGCTGAGGCGCAGGGGAATGCCGTTCTTCCTGATTTCGGAAATGGTGAGGGGCGAGGGAGGGAAGCTCAAGAATTCGAAAGGCAAGCGCTTCGTCGAGGAGCTCGCTTTCCGCGACGTAGTGGCGAGGGCGATTTTCAACGAGCTGAAAAACGGTAAGGTTTACCTCGACATCACGCACAGGGACCGCGGCTTCCTGGAGAAAAGGTTCCCGACCATCTACAAAACATGCATGGAGAACGGCATCGACATCTCGAAGGACATGATTCCCGTCGAGCCGGTCGCCCATTATTCGTGCGGCGGACTCAAGACGGATACGGAGGGCAAGACGAACGTTCCAGGCCTTTTCGCCTTCGGAGAGGTCGCGTGCACGGGCGTCCACGGCGCCAACAGGCTCGCCTCCAATTCCCTGCTCGAGTCGCTCGTCTTCTCTTCGAAGGCGGTGAACGCCATGAGAGCGTACGCAATCGGGAAGGAGACAGGCTTCACCAACACGCCGCAGATGAAAATGTCGAAGGCCAGGCCGCTGGAGATAAAGACCTCGCTGAAAGGCATAATGTGGGAGGATGCTGGCATAATAAGGAACGGGGAGGACCTAGGGGCAGCGCTCAAGAAAATAAATGCGCTCATGCAGGATTTGAAGGCGTTCGCTGCAAACGGGATAAGCGAGGACGTAATAGAAACAGGCAACATGCTGCTCGTCTCGAAGCTGATAGTGCGCGCAGCGCTCGAGCGCGAGGAGTCGAGGGGCTGCCACTACAGGGAAGACTGCCCTGAGAAGCGCAAGAACTGGGAAAGGCACATAGTCCTCAGGAATGAGAAGCCGAACATTCAACAAACATTTAAATATTGACCGCAAGTAATGGTTATTATGTGATTTTATGGCAAAACAAAAGTTCCCAGAGGCCGAGGCGAGGCTTTTCGCGCGCGTCTACATCTGCATGCACTGCGGCGCGAGAATAAAGGCCGACGCGATGAAGGTCAAGGCCGGGAAGATAAAATGCAGGAAGTGCAGGAGAAGGGAACTGAGGCCTATCAAGAAAGAGCGCAAGACTGTCTAGAGCGATTTTTTCCAAGATTTTTATAACTCGCACGCCAAAGGTTATATTATGCTTACCGAATTGTTCTGGATGACCAGACCTTTCAATGGCCTGATGGCAGTCATGGGAGTTCTCATCGGCGGCCTCGTAGCAGTCGGGCTGCCGGGGCTTCACACCATGCCTTTCGCTCTCGCGCTGATAGCCGCGTTCCTCGTGAACAGTGCCGGCAACGTGATAAACGACTATTTCGACATCGAGGCGGATAGGGTCAACAGGCCCGAGAGGCCGATACCCGCGGGCAAGGTTTCCAGGGGAATGGCGCTGGCCTTTGCCTTCGCGCTTTTCATCGCGGGAAACCTCTGCGCACTAATGATAAACGGCCTGTGCTTCACCATCGCCATCGCTAACACCATACTGCTGATATTGTATTCCTACTCGCTGCAACACAAGATTCTGATAGGGAACATAGTGATAGGCTACCTGGTCGGATCCGTCTTCCTCTTCGGAGGCGCGGTCTTCCTCCAGATAAGGCTGGTTCTCATCCTCGCCGCGCTAGCGATGCTGGCAAACATAACGAGAGAAATCGTGAAGGATCTAGATGACATCGAAGGCGACAAGAAGCACTTCCTGAAGAAGATAACCATCAAGGCAACGAAGCTCATAGCGGAGAGGTTCGGCATCTCGAGCGAGGGAGTCGTGATGAAATACAGGGAAAGGACGATGATAATAATCGCGATTGCAATGCTGATGCTGGCAGTCGTCCTGTCGTGGCTGCCTTATTATTACGGCATCATGAAGCTGAGCTATTTCCTGGTGATGATCCCCGCCGACATCGTATTCGTATCGTGCATCTACTCCCTCAGCAGGGAGGAGAAACGCAGGAAAGGCTACAGGCGCATAAGCAGCCGCCTCAAAAAGGGAATGCTCATCGCCCTGCTCGCATTCATAGCAGGCGCGCTCGTGTAAGCGCAAGAAATACAGAAACTGCCGCGAGGTTATCTAAACCGCTTCTATCGTCGAGGGCGGCTTTCTGGTTATGTTGTAAGTCACGCTCACGATTTCCGGCATTTCGCTGGTTATCCTGTCCGCGAGCGACGTAAGGGTCTCGTGCGGGATTTTCGTGGGCGAGCCCGTCACGGCGTCCTTGCTGTCCCAGCACCTCACCTCTATCTGGAAGCCGTAGTCCCTTTTGCCTTCCCGCATGCCCGTCACCTTGTCGGGATGCAGTATCGCAAGGCACTGGAAGCCGGCCATGCGCGACAGCTCGTCCTCAACTATTTGCGTCGCCTTCCTGACTATTGTGACTTTTTCGGGCGTGACTTCCCCTATCACCCTCGCCGCAAGCGCCGGGCCGGGGAACGGCGGGCGCGCGTATATCTCCTGCGGGAGGCCGAGCGCTTTCGCGACTGCCCTTACCGCAGGCTTCCTGAGCTCGACCAGCGGCTCGACAACTTTGTAGCCGTAGGTTTTTTCCGGGTCGATGCCCAGCTGAACCAGAATGTTGTGCTGCCTCTTGACGCCGGCGACAGTCTCCTCCACGTCCGTGTAAATCGTGCCGTGGAGCAGGTGCTTCGCCCCGCTTTCCCTGACCAGCTTTCCGAAAACGTCCCTGTAGAACGTCTGCGTGATGGCCTCTCTCTTTTCCTCCGGGTCCGTAAGGCCCCTAAGCGCAGCGAAAAACTGCTTCCTGGCGTCAATTATTTTCACCTCTACGCCCAGCTTCCTGAAAAATGATACGACCCTTTCCGCTTCGCCTTCCCTCATGAGGCCGTTCTCTATGAAATATGTTTTGAGCCTGTCTCCAAGCGCCCTGTGCGCAAGCATCGTCACGGTAGAGGAATCGACTCCGCCGGACAGCGCGTTTACCGCAAAGCCTTTTCCTACAATCGAGGAAATCTCGTTCGTTTTTTGTTTTATGAATTCCCCTGCATCCAGCTTCTCCAGCCTTATCTCGCTGATTTCAGAATTCATTTGTTTAATTAAGGCGTCTCGTCTATTTAAATTTTTAACGGCGGCGAGGCTGCATAATTTTTTAAGAAGGCTGAGCAATATGATTATTATGGAAAACAAATACCGCTTCGTGAGCAACAGGGTAGTTAAGAACTCGAAGGACGAGGAGAAGGGCAAGATGCGCGTCATGGTCCCGAAGGGGACGGATACCGCGCACGTCGATTACGTCTGCCCTGAATGCGGCTTCTCGAAACACGAGGAAATGCCATGGGCAAGGCCATTCGCTGTCAAATGCTCCAAGTGCGGTTTCATGCTGAAGCTCCCCAAGCTGAAGGACGAGATAAAGAAGGAGAAGAAGAAGGCGAAGGCGGAACTGGAAGCAAAGGCGCAGGCCGGAATGCAGTAATGCCTTAATTTCTATTCATCCTTGTATGCTCGTTTTCATGCCGCTGCCATGAGCAGGACCGCGGCTCCCATTATCCAGCAGTAAACTGCGAACCAGCGGAAGCGCTGTTGCCTTATGACACCAAGCAAAAATTTTATAGCGAATACCCCCACAAGCGCTGCCGCGGCAACGCCGGCGAAAACATTCAGCACGTCGGCTGATGCCAGCTCGATGCCGTTGAAGTCGAAAAGCGCTGCGCCTATTATCGCCGGCACCGAGAGGATGAAGGAGAAGCGCGCTGCCTTTTCTTTGTCTACTCCCGCCAGCAGGCCGATGCCGATCGTCGCGCCGCTGCGCGAGATGCCCGGAGCGATGGCGATGCCCTGTGCTGTGCCTATGAGCAGCGCTTCTTTCAAACCGGCACTTTTTTTGCGCGGCCAGCGCTCGCATACGAAAAGGAAGCAGCCCGTTATCAGGAAGCCTGTGCCTATCGCCATCATGTTGTAGAAAAAGGCCTCGAAAATATTCTTGAAGGCAAAGCCTATCGCCGCGGTCGGGACGAGCGCGGCTATTATAAGCAGGGCCAGCCTGCCGTTTTCGCTCCTGAAATCTGCGCGAAAAAATGCTTTAAGGATATCAAGGATGTCCCTGCGGAAAACCGCGATGACCGCGAGCACCGTTCCCAGGTGCAGCATTATGTCCACGAGCACGGGAACCTCCAGGCCGAAAAGGTGCTGCACGACGGCTAGATGGCCTGAACTCGACACCGGCAGCCATTCGGTTATGCCCTGCAGCACGCCCAGCAGCACTGCCTGAAAAATATCCATGAAATCTAATTGAAGGCCATTGATAAAAGCCTTTTTGGGGAAAGGGCCCTTCGAAACACTTTTAAAACCTAATTTCAATTTTTAATCATCATGATAGACAAAAAACTCCTTGACGTAATGGCATGCCCCAGGTGCAAGGGCGACATACATGAGAAGGGCATGTTTCTTTTGTGCAGGCAATGCGAGCTGGCCTTCCCCATCCTCGAGGAAAGCATACCGAACATGATAATCGAAGAGGCCTGGCCGCTCAAGAAGGCGGAAAGCAGCGAATTCAAGCACGAGATGAAGCTCTGATTTCTTGTAAGATTCGAAAACAGATATTTAAACAGATATGATATTAATTAGAATTACGCTGGGATGGCGGAGCGGCAACGCGCCGGACTTGAGCACTGGATCTTACGAGTCGTTTCGTATGACGCATACTTTGTATGCGTCTTTCGCTTACGACGATGACTTCATGGCTTGACTCTGATCGGCGGAGTATGAGGAGCAACCCCAGTAATCCTTTCAGGAGATCCGGTGGGCGAAAAATAGATTGACGCGCAGGAAGTGTGCGTCCTTCGATGCGAAGCCCACGCAGGTTCGAATCCTGCTCCCAGCGCTTTTTTATTTAATAAAGTATTTTATGACCGAAATCAAAATTAATTTGGTATGACAACTAGCAAGACAGACCATGCGATGCTGATAACGTTCGTGGTCGGTGTCGTGGGCATAATATATTTTATCACTTCGATTTTTCTCCTGAACTCTGACCCGATGCTTAC
>Ga0315282_10017165_pt1 | contig 10478 bp, 7 predicted proteins | sample YL17G07_20_MG_FD_203693 | JGI IMG/M metagenome (GOLD analysis project Ga0315282, IMG submission 203693) | Sediment microbial communities from Yellowstone Lake, YNP, Wyoming, USA - YL17G07_20 | ecosystem: Environmental > Aquatic > Freshwater > Lake > Sediment | place: USA: Wyoming | collected... | reverse complement strand
ACGATTTGAACAGGTCGTGCATGGGAAAAGCTCTCTTATAACAGATAAGGTACCGATGGTCAAATTCCGGTGACAGGCACTGCAGTGCCTGTCACCGGATTTTGACTTTACAGCACTGTTTGTGTTTAATGGACGCGTGCAAATCTTCGGGCTCCATTGGCTGGATTTCTCGATCGTCATCATCTATCTTGCCGGCATGCTGGTCCTGGGCAAATGGGCCAGCCGGCGGACGAAAAGCGAAGGGGATTTTTACATGGCCGGCCGCCGGTTGGGCAAATTCTATCAGTTCTTCCTCAATTTTGGGGCGTCGACGAACGCGGACCAGGCCGTCGCCGTCTCCCGCGAGATCTACCGGCAGGGCATCGGCGGCATGTGGATCCAGTACCTGGTTCTTTTCCTGACGCCCTTCTACTGGTTCACCACGGCCTTCATGCGGCGCTCACGGCTCATCACCCTCGGCGATTTCTACGCCGACCGGTTTAAAAGCAAATTCCTGGGGGCGGCCTTCGCCGTGTTTACCCTGGTCATGGCCCTCATCGGCGGCGGCGTGAGCTACATGGTGGCCGGCAAGACCATTCAGGCCTTGACCCCCAAGCCGGCGGCGATTTATACGGCCGCGGAACGCCGGAGTGTGGACATGTTCCAGGAATACCAGGAGTTGAAGAAGAACCTGGACGCCGGATTGATGCCCGAACAAAAAGCGCGCTACGACGAGCTCAACGACCGGAACAAGCACGGAGAACTCCACGCCTTCATTTCCTACACAAATCCCATGGCCGTCTATCTTGTCTTTGCCATCGTCGTCAGTCTCTACACCGTTATGGGCGGCTTCATCGCCGCGGTCTGGACCGATGTCGTCCAGGGATTCCTCATCGTCATCTTTTCGGTGATGCTCATCCCTCTCGGCTTGGCCAAGATCGGGGGCTTCGCCGGCCTCCACGCCCGCGTCCCGGATTTCATGTTCAACCTCTTCGGCTCCGTGACGACATCGGAGTATGCCTGGTACACCATTCTGGCCATGATCCTTTCCAACCTGGTCTCGATCATCGCTTCGGCACCGATGATGCAGACGGCGGGATCGGCCAAGAATGAGATGTCGGCAAGGTTCGGGATGATCATGGGCATGTATTTCAAACGGTTCCTGATGATCTTCTGGGCGCTGGCGGGGCTGCTGGCCGTGGGGCTGTTCGGCGGCAAGCTCCATGACCCGGACCTCATCTGGGGTGTCATGACGCGCGAGCTTCTCTTCCCGAGCGCGGTCGGGCTCATGCTCGTCGGGATCTTGGCCGCGAATATGTCGACATTGAGCGCCAATGCCGTGTCCTACGGGGCGCTCTTCATCCGCAACATCTATCAACCGCTCGCCCCCAGAAAATCTGAACGACATTATCTTGCCTTGGGGAAGATCGTCCTGGCCCTGACGCTCGTCGGCGGGGTCGGAACGGCGTTGTTTGTCGGGAACCTCCTCTATCTCTTCCAATATTTCATCTCCCTGCCGGCCGTGTTCGGGGCCTCGATCTGGCTGGGTTTCATCTGGCGCCGGCTGACGAAATGGGCCGTCATCATCCAGATCTTCGTCTGTTTTACGATCATGGCCATTATCCCCAACGTGTTTCAGAGCTGGAATTGGGCGAGGACGAATCCTGCCTTTCTCGAGGAGACTAAGCCCAAGGTCGTCATGATCACGACCGAAGCCCTGAAAGAGGACGTGGACGCGGGACGAGCGGAGCGGCTCGGCCAGAAGATCCGGCGCACGCACGTCATTGAGCCGGCGGCCGTTTTTTACGAAAAAGCGGCCCGCATCAACCCGGATGATCCGCATTCGCCGAAGATCGGCATCGGGCGTTTCAACGCCGAGATCTGGATCTTGAGCTGGTTTGGGATCGATTTTATGAATTTCACGAAAGCCCAGCTCATGGCCATGCGGTTTTTCTTCGACGCGCTCTTCCCCTTTGTCTTGCTCTTTCTGATCAGCTTCCTGACGAAGCCCGCGCCGAAGCCGGCCCTGGACCGCTTCTTCGGCCGGCTCCACACGGCCGTCCAACCGACGCCCGAAGAAGACGCGCGGGCCGTCCAGGACGCCTATGCCGATCCGGACAAGTTCAAATCGAGAAAGATCTGGCCGCGGTCGTCCTGGGAAATCATGAAGCCGGGGAAGTGGGACATCATCGGGTTCGGCGGGAGTTGGCTGCTCGTCGGAGTCATTATCCTCCTGCTCTGGATCATGGTCAGCCTTCGATGAAGATCGACATCAAGGACCTGACGCTCGAGGAGCTGAAAACCGAGCTTGAGAAAATCGAGGAACCCGCCTACAGGGCGGATCAGATTTTCGACTGGCTCTACAAAAAGGGCGTCAGCCGGTTTGAGGACATGACCAACCTGGCCCGGGACCTCAAAGAAAAGCTTTCGCGAGTTTTTTCCCTCGGCGGCCTCGAGCTTGAGGGCGTCTGCCGCTCAAAAGACCGCACGGAAAAATATCTCTTCCGCCTGGCCGACGGTCACTGCGTCGAAGCCGTGCTCATCCCGGCTGGCGGGCGAAAAACTGTCTGCCTCTCGACCCAGGTCGGCTGCAAATTCGGCTGCGTCTTCTGCGCCAGCGGCCTCCACGGCTTCATCCGCGACATGAAGCCGTCCGAGATCGTCGGCCAAATTTTATTCCTTAAGGACAATTTTGAAATTTGTCCGACGAACATCGTCTTCATGGGGATGGGCGAGCCGCTCGATAATTTCGATAACCTGGCCAAAGCGATTGACATCCTCAATTCGCCCCAAGGTCTCGGCTTGGCGGCCAGGCGGATGACGGTTTCCACCTGCGGCCTTGTGCCGGGCATCGAGCGTTTCAAAAATCTTGGACATCAGGTCAATCTGTCGGTTTCCCTCCATGCGGCCTCCGAGGCGAAAAGAAATTCGCTCATGCCCGTGAACAGGAAATATCCGCTCGAGAAACTCATCGCGGCCTGCGAGGAACTCGTCCGGGACGGCGGCCGGAAAATCACGCTCGAGGTCGTCCTCATCAAGGGGATCAATGATTCGGCGGCGGACGCGGACGGCTTGGCTCGCCTCGCCAAACGGCTGAAGGCCAAGATCAATTTGATTCCCTACAGCCCCGTGAGCGGGCTGCCGTTTGCGGTTCCCGAGAAAAAGCGCATCCAGGATTTTCTGAGGAGGCTTGAGGAGAAGAACGTTCCCGCGACACTGCGTCAGTCCAAGGGCCGGGACATTCGGGCCGCCTGCGGACAGTTGGCCGGGTCACTCTTGGAGGGAAACCCCCTTCGGTAGGATTTCCCTCCAACGGTCGCTTCGCTCCCTGTCACCCTTCCATGGAGCCTTGGAACAAGGGGGACACAATACTGTGTCCCCAATTCTAATTGAGGGACACAGTATTGTGTCCCCGTTTTAGCGGAAAGGGACAAGGACCGAACTTATTATTTTCCCTCAAGAAAAGCGAGGGTTTCGATGTGTGGCGTATGGGGAAAGAAATCATAAGCGCGGATGGCTTTGATTTTGTACGCCGACTGAAGCTCCTTGAGGTCCCGGGCCAGGGTGGCCGGGTTGCAGGATAGATAAATGACCAGCGGCGTCGGATTTTTGAGCAGCTCTCGAACGAGGCCGGGTCCGAGCCCTTTGCGCGGCGGGTCGAGGATTAAAACCTCCATCTTTTTTTCGAGGATCCTGGAGGCCCATTCTTCAATCGGGCCTTCAAAGATCTTAAAATTTCCGGCGCGATTGAGATCGATGTTCTTCTTCAAGAAAGAAACGCTGGCCGGATCGGATTCGACGCCGTAAACTTCTTTCACCTCGCGGGCCAGAATGATCCCGAATGTCCCCAGCCCGCAGTAGAGATCCCCGAGGAGCTCCGTCCCCCTGAAAGCGGCCAGGTTTTTGATGTCCCCGATGACGGTTTCGAGCATCTCCGGGTTGACTTGGAAAAAAGATTGTGCGCCCACATAAAACAGGGCCGGGCCGATCTTTTCTTCGATGAAGTTCCGTCCCCATTCCGTAATCTCTTTATAGCCGGCCTTGTATTTTTGGAGGGAGACGATCCCCGCCAGAGGGAAGCGGGGAAGCAGGCCGGACAGGATGAGATCTAGGCTTTTCGGCTCGCAAACCGATTTCCAATAGAGATTCAGGAGAAGCTCATTTTTGGCGCGGCCGACTCTCGCCTCAACGTCTTGAAGAGAGCGCATTTGTTTTTCGCTGATGATCCTTAAAAGAGCCGAGAGGAGTTCGCTGACGGATTCTGCGACGAGATGGCATTCTCCGATCTTGACGAATTTTTCCCGCGAGCCGGGAACGTTATAAGCGGGATACGCTTTTCCGCCTGCCCACATGACGTGGAAGCGGACCTTGTTGCGATAATGCCAAATTTTCGAGGAGGGGACGAGTTCGATCGCGTTTTCATCGAAGTCGTCGAGCTCGGCCATGATTTCGCGAAGCTGGCTTTTTTTCGTCTCGATTTGATGGTCGTACAACATGGACTGGTAGGCGGAGCAGGCGAGGTAATGAGCGCAGCGGGGTTTGACCCGCTTGTCCGATTCCTTGAGGATTTTTACGGTTCTGGCCTCGATATAGTTTTTTTTCTCGAGGACCGGCTCGGCTTCGATGAGTTCGCCGGCCAGGCCTTCATCCGTAAAAACCGCTTTCCCCCGATGCGTGGCCAGCCGGCGGCCGGGATAGACGATTTTCTCAATGACGACCTGCATAGCTCTATTTCCAGAGGCCGGGAAAGCCTTGGTAATCCCGAAGATCGATCCTCCGGCCCGTGCGGCTCCAAGGAACGCCCAGCTCCGACGGCAACCGGTTTTTTTCGTAGCAAAGCTCGAGCGTTTCGTCCAGCCCTTCGACCCAGGTCCTCTCTTGACCAGGAGCGCCTTCCTTGACCAAAAGATTTTGCGGGAAATCCGCGATCTCGGGCATCGAATCGTGCATGCCGTCGACGCAGAGGGTCTGGCTCATGGCCGCTTCCAGACCGCAGACCGGCGGTTTTCCGGTTTTCACGGATTCCAGACAGTCCCATAATTTTTTCATCGGCTCGAGGTCGGGCGAGCCGTATTCGTTGAGCGAGCCGTCCGGAAAACTCGCCTGGATGGGGCTGTTCCGGCCGCTCGAGAAAATCGTCCCTTTTTCGAATTCATAGCGAAACACCGGTCCGTTGTCTGCGGCGCAAACGTGGCTCGCCAAAAAGAGGATTTCCGCGCCGGAGTCGGTCCGGCAGCGGACCGCGGCCGTGTCGAAGCTTTCGATATGGTAGGCTCGGTAGAGCTCGGCTTCGACTTCGACGGGGACCGCGCTGCGGTCCCTGCGACCGCCCAGAATATAGAACATGTTGTGAAGGTCGTGGGCCATGGCATTGTTGGCCGGGCTGTCCAGGATCCAGGCGCCCCCGCAATCGCGCTTTTTTCCGGCCCAGTCGTTTCGCCGGTAATAGGCGCCGTCGCGCGGCCAGAGGTAGAGGCATTTCAAACGCTTCGGTTTTCCAAAACGGCCGCTTTGAATTTCGGTTTTGAGGTCCTGGATGGCGGAGCTGAAGGACCATTGATAACCGATCGCGACCCAGCGCCCGGCCAGGTCTCGGGCATCGGCCATGAGCCTTGCCTCTTGGATCGCGGCGGCGACGGGTTTCTCGCAGAGGACATGGCTTCGGTGTTCGAGAGCCAGGCAGGTTTGGGGAGCGTGAAAATGAATGGGGGAGGAAATGATCGCGAATTCGGCCGCGTGCCGTCGGTATAAGCTTTCCAGACTGGGATAAATCGGGATTCCCAGCGCTTCAAGCCGGTCGAAGTGAGGGCTCTTTTCCGGCAACGGATCCACGACGCCTTCGATCCGAAAAATTTCGTTCCCCAGCTTCTCGAACAAGGCCTGGAGGTAAACCGCTCCCATCCCGCCGATGCCGGAGAGGGCGAGCGAAATGGGTTCGTCGTGATGGTTCAATGAGAATCTCTATTTTTCATTCTCTAACAAATCGACTTCCAGAAATTCTTTCGTTTTTTTGTTGAACTTCAGCGTTTTGATCTCAAAGGCGTTGAGAGAAACCGTCGTTTTCGCCCGGAGGAAGGGCAGGAACAACTCCGTCGTCCTTGGTTTTCCCGTCGGCTCGAAGAGGCGGATGATGAGGTCCTTACCGCTTTCGGCTTTTTTGAGGGCCGGGACCTCGACGGCCGGGTCACTGAGGACGATGCTCGGCTTGGCCTTTTTCCCGTTTCCCGGGGGGAAATGTGGAAGAACATACGGCCGTTCGTTCTTGGCCAGAGCTTCCCGGCCTATGGTTTCCAGCCGCTCGCCGGCTTGGCCCCCCCTGATCCAGAAGTGAAAGATGTGTTCTCCCTGGTCTAGGCGCGGGATGAAGCGGTCTTGGGCAAGGAGAGGCTTTTCGCCGGCGGGATCGGCCGAATGAGCGGGAGAACGAACTAGGGACAGGCGCAGCTCGCCGGCGGCGAAATCCGATCCGTAAACACGGTCGTTGATGCACGTCAGGGCTAGATCTTTTTCTTCGGAGACGGCAGCCACCCACTTCTGGGAAACGGCCTCGTCGCCGTTCGAAGGCAGTTCCTCAAAGCCGTAGGCCGTCTGGCCGATATATTTGCAGGGCTCCAGAGCCGTGGGAAAAGCAAGCTTCAACATTTTGTCTTTTTCGTTCCAATGAACCCTGACTTCTATCTCAACTTCCGCTCCCTTTTTGGGAATTTTGTATCTGAGGCATATCTGGGAATGGCCATAAAACAGGAGGGATTCAACGACCGTCCTGACCGCTCCGTCCTCGATGGCGCGGACGGAAGAGCAAGCTCCGCTTGAAACGCCGGAAAACCAGGCCCCCATCTCCGGGTCCATGAGCTCGAACGCGCCGCAGACGGTCCGGAAATTCCGGACGCTCATGCCCCAGGGGTCTGCGTTGTCCCGGATGACGAGAGGCCGGACGGCCGGCGCGGCCAAAAAATCGGTGCCGTCGACCCGATAGCGGTCCATGAATCCGGTCATCGTGTTGATGAGAATGTCCAGGCCGTCGTTTTTGAAATGAAGGAGGCCGCCGGTTTCCTTGATTCCGGGACGGGGTTTGGAGCCGATGTTTTCGAGGCGGCAGGCAAAGCGATTCATCCGGCCCGGCTCGAGCTCCGCGGCAAAAACGACTTTTTTGCGCCACTCGAGGTTCAGGTTGCTGAGTTCTTTTTCCGGTTGGCAGGGCAGAGGCTTGCCCCGGTGAAAAATTCTGGGGGAGAGGAATCCCCCGGCGGTGTTGGGCTCGTGCTCTTGGAGCTCGCATTCGATGATGCCGGGGATCTTGAAAGGATGCGGATTATAGACCAAGATCGGGATTTCGCCTTCTTCGGCCGGTTTCTCGCCGGCGGCGAGGGCGAAGAAAGCCTTGGCCTTGACTCGGGACGTGATTTCGAGCCCATGGTCGAGGAGCCTGATCGCTCCCTCTTCGGCCGGACCGATGGAAGAGCCGGGCAGGATATCGTGGAATTCGGCAAAGGCCAAGTCCCGCAGGGCCTCCCGCAATTCTGTCTCCGGATATTTCTGCAGGCCCTGAAACGCAGCCGCCGAAGCCATTTTTTCCGCAGAATAGATCTCGTTTTCGAGCCGGCGATGCCGGTGCTTCACTCGGGCCATGGACGTATAGCATCCGACGGCCCAGGGATTGATGGTTCCGGCGTAATGGGGGAGCCTGTCCCTATGGGCGGCCAGCTCCTCGAAATAGGCGGCGGCCGTCGAATGGCAAATTTGAAAATCCCGCCTTGAGGACATCAACTCTTCGAGGTCTTCGAGATCCTTCTTGGACGCGCCGCCTCCATGATCGCCGATGCCCCACAGCAGGGCGCTCAGTTCCTTGGCGGGATGGGCCTTCATCCAGTCTTCAACTTTCGCCCTTGCCCCGCCGCCCTTCGAGCAGTAATGGGCCTCGACTCGGGTGGCCATGATCTCGGAACCGTCGTGGCCGACCCACAGGAATTCGTCGGCCGGGAGCGTTAAGAACGCCCGGTCGGGCCGGCAGAAGATGTAAGAATCGTATCCGCTTTTAGCCAGAATCTGGACAAGGCCGCGGCTGTGGCCGAACGGGTCGAGGTTGGCGCCCGTTTTGACGTCGACGCCGAATTTTTCCCTGAAATATCTTTTCCCGAGGACAATCTGGCGGACGAAGGACTCGCCGCTGGGCAGATTGCAGTCCGGCTGGAGAAACCACCCGCCCAGGATGTCCCATTTTTTCTCGGCGACCAACCGTTGAATTTTTTTGAAGAGGGCGGGTTCGTATTCCTCGATCCATTGATAGAGGATGGCTTCATTATGGCAGAAGATGAAACGATCCCGCTCCTCGCAGAATCCAGCGGCCGTCCGGAACGTGGCCAGCGCTTCGCTCGCGCCTTCCTGCCATTCCCAGAGCCAGACGGGGTCGAGGTGGGCGTTGCAGATGAGATGGATTTTTTTCAAAGCAATTTCAAGGATTTGAAGAAAATGGAAGCGACGGTGTAGCCGGCGAAGACAAAGAGGACGACGGCCAGAACAAGGAAAATTTTTTGGAACGTTTTCGGAGAGAATTGGTGGTGGTGCGTTGAAACGTAATGGGTCAGGAAGAAGTACCAAATGGCGCCGCCGATGCCGCACGTGACGGCAAAGAACAGGCGGGTCGAGCTCGTCCCGGAAGCCATCCAGGTATTGTGGCTGACCATACCGGCGACGGCCAGCCAGAAGGCATAGAGCGACGGGTTGGAAACATAAAGAAGGATGACGCCGAGCATGGGACGGGGCGAAAACGTCGTCAGGTTCTTGGATGGCCGAGGCTCATTGTAGGTTTTGGACTGCTGGACCATGCGGATGGCGAGAATCAAGAGGACTATCGAAGCCAGGGCTTTGAGGAAAGGCAGGAATTTTGTCAGGTTCCAGCCGAAGGTGAACTGGGAGATGCCGAGAATGGCGACAAGACAATAGATCGTGTCGAGGACGGCGGCCGTCAATCCGGCCATGAACCCGTGGAGGAAGTCGCGCTTGAGGGCCTGGGAAATGACATAGACGTTGACCGGCCCGAGCGGGATGGCCGCCAGGAATCCGATCAGAAGTCCGATGAGGATATACATCTCGTTATATCTTAGATTTTAAAAAATTTTCCATCCGAGGAAGCAAAATATCAGATTCAGCCGTTTTATGTCAATGAATTTAAGCTTTTGGGAGCTGGCACCCGCCCTCAGAAGGGCTCATTGAACATGAAATACATGCCCGAACAGCCCTTGCCGAAACCGAAATCCAGCCTGACGTTGGCGCCTTCCCTCGGCGAAATCTTGAAGCGGAGGCCGCCGCCGACCGAATATTTGAAATCGCCGAGTTTCAAATGATTGAGCCTGTCGGTCACGTCCCCGAATCCGACAAAGCCGGCGAGCCCGAACCTCGACCAGATAGGAAGCCGGTATTCGGCTTGAACGGCCGCCAGGATTTTATCCCGATAACGGCCGCTGTAGTAGCCCCGCATCATGGTGTCTCCCCCGAACTTGGGCATCGCCATGAACGGGGTCGTCCCCGATTCCGCTTGGAAAACACCTTGCAGGGCCAGGACGTGCGATTTAAAAACTGGGAAATAGGACCTCAGGTCCATTTTAAACTTGGCGAAGTTGTAGTCGCTGGCGAAAAGAGAGCTATTGAGGGTTGCCAGGAGTTGAAAATATCTGCCCGAGCTTGTGACAAAAACGTTGTCGCGGCTGTCCCATTTGACAAGGAGGCCGAATCCCGAGATCGTTCCGCCCCGGCTTCCGGGAATGATGTCCTTGATGAGGGCCCCTTGCGGGTCGAACTTGAGGAATTTGTAGTGGTCGTAATTGTATTGAAGGCCGGCGAAAAAATTCGTGTCGGGCCAAAGCTTTCTTGAGAGGGAAATCTCGACGGATGTCCGCAGGGGCGTGTAGCCCTCTTCCGCTATTTCCGGCGTGTTGTTTCCGATTCCGAAGAATTTGCTGGGGAATTTGCTGAACTCAAACCTGCTCGAACAGACATAACTTTCGTTTTTGAAATACAATTCCGGCGTGGCGCTGACCGTGAATTGAGCATTCTGGGTATAGATGAGAACGAAAGGAAATGAGGAAGGACGGCTGTTTTCCTTGGCTTTCTCGGGCCGGACGGTGATAAAGCCGCCAAGGCCGCCCGCCCAATGCGTTTCCGGAGTGTAATAGACGATGGGCAGGATGATGAAGGAGTTTTTTTTCGGTTTCTCCTCCTCTTTTTCCTCGGCGGCGGAGAGAAAACCGGCCAAACCGGAAGAGATGATGATCGCCAGAATAAAAATGATTTGGACCCTGTGTCTCATTTTTGAAAAGATTATACCCAGGTTATACCATAGAGAAGGGGACGGGTCAAACAAGGGATATATCCCAAATTTGCCGATAGAGCTTGTCATCGCGAGGAGCGGAGCGACGTGGCGATCTCCACAGAAGATTCTTATTTTGGAGATTGCCACGCACCCAAGGGGCGCTCGCATGTATGAAAGCGCTGCAGATGTC
>Ga0315282_10017164_pt1 | contig 10478 bp, 13 predicted proteins | sample YL17G07_20_MG_FD_203693 | JGI IMG/M metagenome (GOLD analysis project Ga0315282, IMG submission 203693) | Sediment microbial communities from Yellowstone Lake, YNP, Wyoming, USA - YL17G07_20 | ecosystem: Environmental > Aquatic > Freshwater > Lake > Sediment | place: USA: Wyoming | collected... | reverse complement strand
GACCTTGGTTAGCGTACAGGCCTGAAAGGTGAACGGCAAACGTTGACCTTGGCCAATGGAGCCTGGAAAGCGTCCATGGAAGTGGCGCTTGGGTTAAGGTCGGGTTCAAATCATCAGTAAAACACTGGTGGGAAAATCCCGACGGCGGCCCTCAAAATTCCTGGTCTTACAATCATACACTTGCAAATGGATTTGTTTTCTCAAGAAAGCTTTAATCAGAAGTCGATGTTCCATTTGCAGATGCTGGGCCGGTAGTTCAGTCCGGCATACCATTCAAAGGGCTGAAGAACGTCCGGTTTGCAAGGCTTAACCCAACAAGCCGGAAAGTCGCGGGTTCAAATCCCGCCCGGTCCACCAAATTTCAAGCTTCTCTTTCCCATCTGTAATCTTCCTTGCCCAAATGGCTCGGATTTGAGTCGCAGATGCTTCAAGTTCACCAGATTTCATAGGAGCTGCACGATCTCACAATTCCTGTAGTTTGGTCGTCTAGTGTAGTCTGTTAGATTGGTCGTCTAGTGTAGTCTGTTAGATTGGTGATGCTGCACTTGACTAGCGCTTCGTCCACAAGCATCTGTTTCTTCAGTATGATTGCATCAAGGGTCTCCATGCCGGTGGCTCAGTGATTTTTCAGGGTGCGGCTCCACACTTTCTATGAAATCATGTAGTCTCACAGACTGCAATCGCGTAGACAAATTGGCTACATGGAATACTGGCTGATGTTTCCAAGAAGACGGACCAAGTACAATACGAATCACTTGGACTAGAGCCTGCAGGGCGTTTGTGAAGATATCATGGTCTGCCTATAGGTCCTAGAGGCAGTTCATGGGTCCTCTTGGGAGATTACGGGTTCGTTTGAGGCTTTACGGAGGGCGTTGACGCTTGTCTATAGATTGTCGGAGTCTGCTGGGAAGCGCTGAAAGTTAATAACTGAATAACTCCATCCATTCCAGTCGAGTTAACGGTCGTCTATGGTACGCAAGTCATTCTGGATAGATCCGGACCTACTGGCCAGGGTTGAAGAGTATAGGAGGTCTAAGACCCCTATTCCAACGTTTGGGAAGGCTCTGAACCAGCTGTTAGAGAAGGGTCTGAGTCAAGAGGAGCTTCCAAAGCTGATTGGTCAAGCGCTCCAATATTGGCTTCCCGCCGGTTCACGCTTCCACGAATCTAGGTAAAACTGCTTAAGTGAGAGGACTCAGACTCGCCACTCACAGCGCGGCGACTCAGCATCAGCACAGTTAGGGAGCTGGGTCTACTGTTTCCGATCCATCTGGAGGACTCTGAATGGTCAGATCTGCTTCGTTTGATGCTCGTTCTATCCTAGCGGAAATCTTCTCGTGGAAATTGAACGGTGTTTTGTTGGTTTCGCGTTTACACAAGCCATGAGGGATATTCAAGATGCAAAGAATATGGCGATCTGATTTGGGTAAGGGTTTTCTAGATGTCTTTAGGCAGAAACTAAGGTTTCTCTAAGATCACCCGTTTGTTTCTTGGATCCTCTCTCACTAATATCTCATCGCCGCCCTTGAAGGGGAAAAGTCCATCCCCTGCTATCTTTGTCGGTATGTACACGAAGAATTTGTCGTAGATGCGTTTTTCTGAGTCAAGAGGAAAGAGCAAAGGCCGTCCGTCGAAGGCTAGAAATCTAAAGCCTTCTTTTTTGAGGTGAGCTGGGTGGCTAAGGTTGTGATAGATACTTTCAGCGTGGAAGCGCCGACGAGAAAGGATCATCTGCTAAAGGTTCCCCGCGACCTTCTGTCCCTAAGCCAAGAAGATGAGTACCGGACTGCGCAGAACGATGGCGACCTCGTTAACGCTATGGTAAAAGGAACGGCCAAGGGCCGGAGCGTCCTAGAGCATTCGGGCATAGTCTGTGACGGTTGCAACACACCGATCCCACACCCATACGTGTGGATTCTGGTCATGGGAGGCTATGCAAGAGGCGCAGAATGCGAAGACTGCCGACAAAAATACTTCAAGAAACTTCCCGCCTATGTACTTATGTAAGGTAAGGACTTGCGTTGACAAGATCCTCTCGCCTTAACCTCCTACTTTTTCCTCGAAATCTAAACCACATCTATCGGAGATGATGTAATGGCTAAGTCTGGATTGATGGTCGTTAATGTTGACGGCCACAAGTACCACGTTCACTCTGAGAGCTATGGATGTTGCCCTAAGTGCCAAACCTCTTGGGATAGCTGGCGAGAAGACTTTGGCTTTGAATGCCCAAACTGCGCCACGAAATTGAAGCAACTATCGAGACGCCAGATAGTTCAAATGATCCGCGACTGCATAGAGGCAGGATGCCTAACTGAGCAATATGCTTACGCAACCCCGCTTATGCCTACCCGCATAGGAATCTAAGCGTAGTCTATTAGGGGGTGACGAGAAGGATGGGCGAGAAGGGTCTGATTCAAGAGGAGCTTCCAAAGCTGATGGCTCAAGCCCTCCAATACTGGGGCACCACCAACACAAAGGATCAATGCTCTTGAGCGGTCACGTTAAAGGATTCACACAATTTCAAGCCAACAGATCTGCCTAACCCTTTGACTTTTCCCCGACTTGGAATCGTAAAATCGCGTTTTCAAGATCATTCAAGATTCCATAGTTTCCCAAGTCAGTCTCATGCCAGCTCTGACATCAGGCTGTAAGAGATTTCGGATTGTATTCGTCTCGTATCTTAAGCCACTCGTCTCTAGTAGCCGACCACTTCCTTTTGAGATAAACTTAATTGCAACGTAAGCGATGGAAAAGCGAGTTAGCCTTGGCGACGAAACTTCAATACGTTCGTCCCTACATGAGGAAGCGACTGGTCCGGGTTACTGGCAGAGACGAGGCTCCCACTACGACAAGCCTACGAAAGCTATGCTGAAAGCCAGGCTGAAATTCAGCGAGGTCAACTATGAAAGTCTGGGGAAAGAAGGGGCCGAATCCGGCGATGACCATCGTTCCAAAGGAAATGAAGGGAATGAAGTTTACGGAGCCGAAGCCTGAGAAGCCTAAGCCCGCGATCAGTAGAAGAGACCTTATTGAAGGCTTAAGGCTGGCGCTTCAGCTAGGCATCATCTAGAAACTATCTTTCTATAGCTTCCTCTTTCTTCTAAGAAGAAACAGTCGTGCTCTCTCAAGATATAGAGGTATCATCTTTTTATCGGCTTGAACCAGTACCCATGTTTCTTGGTGACCCAGGACCTTCTCCTCTCCTAAGCCTCTGGCTCTCTCAATCTCTTCTCTTCTGGGTTGAACATTCCATCACGTTGCAGTTCATCAGGTCTTGTTCCCATAGCTCCGCGACGCCCGTTCTTTCGTGGCAATGACGGCCGACTAGGCTGATCCAGATGCAGGCTTATTCCCTGTAGACTTCTCCCGGCCGTAACCTATACGTGTGGACCCAACAGTTGTCAAGTTCAAAGCTGCAGATGATTCTCTAAGGCTCTTCATAGCCTCGGCTAACTTTCTAAAGCCCTTCAAAGCCTCGTCGATATCGACTGGGCGCTTCGAGGCCTCTTCATCCTCCTCGCCTGCCTCTCTAGGCTGGGTATGCTTCCAGGCTATGTTAAAGGTCCCGTCCTCGTAGACGCGACGGATGTGGTACCGACCAGAGGCCAAACACAAATCCTCAGGATAAGGAGGGCTTGGGGCCCAAAACTTGTCGATAAGCTCCCATGTTCTACCCTTCCTTTTCATCAGCTGATACTCTAACACCGGCCTTCGCTTCAACCGTTTGAGAATACGCTTCAGAAGCTTATTCATATTTCATCACGTGGACTCTCGAAGGTGCGGTTGAACTTCAGCATCTAATAAATACTTCAAATCTCGGCTCTGTCAAGTCTTAGGTTGATAGATTGAGCTGTCAACAGTCGGTTGATGTAATCATCCAGTAGCTCACTCTTAATATTTCAATGATAGATAGGTTCTGTTGCGAGTGTGTGGCATAAATGGTGGGTGCTGATATTCCATGAAACAGGCGTAGGCTTAAACGATTGCGTGAATAAGAAGAGGCTTAGTAGGCATGTATGAAGAAGCAATCTACACATTATTCGGTTTCTTGCTCTTTGTATTATGGGATTTCTTGAAAGGGCGGATGGAGGCGCGTCACGAGAAACGAAGGATTACGTCCATGCTGCAGATGGAAATCATGGCTAATCAGGAAATATCCAAAAAGAATCGCAATATTCTAACACGAGATCTTACAGCTCATATGATTGAGAAGGAAGTTGTAATCACACCAATCCGTTTCTCCACAACGGCTTGGAACATAGTGAGAGCCGTTGATATTGTATCCATGTTTGACAATGCAACCTTACGAATGCTTGGAGACTCGTATGTATTAGTCGACTGGATTAATGCCAACATGTCTAACCGAGATGCACTTCGGTTCACCGGTGGATGCTTCGAGAAATACCCGGAGACCATGGCTAAACATGATCAAGTGCTACTGGGAATGATGTCAGACTTAGACAAGAAACTCGAATCCCTGCTTGATGCGTTAAGGCGTTGATACACTGGTAGTAGGCACACAATCCCAGTCCAGACAAACCGTTCTGTTCTTTCTCTTCGGAAATCGACACTGTCATTAAACCGAAGTTTACTGATCTATCATATTATTATAGCGCTTGGCACAGCGATTCCGAAAGAGGGAGGTTAAGTCGTTGACCAAGAGACGAGACGCTTAGCGACTGGAAGCAACACCCCCTTATGCAATATGAAACAGTTCAGCGATGGATGAGAGCTTCAACGAAGAACAAGATTGAGAAATCAACTTCTACACTCAAGGCTCATCTGACTTCTCAATTTCTCAGACTTATCATAGTGGGTGTGCAAAGACTTTCAGGTCGATTCAACGTTTCAATTGTTGAACGTGAAGGCTTGAATGTTTGAACCCTTGAACCTTTGAACAGTTGAAAATGGGAGAAGTAAGAGAAAGAGCTAGCGAAGGGACCTGTAGTCGGTTCCGATCCGGTCCAGAATGAAGGAGAGGGCCCAGCTATGGACCCTGTCCACCGTGCCCAGATCGAGCCCGGGAATTTCAGCAAGCTTCTCTTGGATCGTTCATGGAATTTCGAGTTCTCACCTCCACACATTTGTCATACTTTCTTGTTAGTTTTTCAAAGAGCGAGGGTATCCACGAGTTCGGAATATATTCACAGGCGACTTCGATCATTTCCTCTTTTTCCTCTGTTATATTGAGGCCGTGTTGAAATTGAATAGAGTGGACCAGTTCATGGATGAAGTCTAATTTCACCTGATCTTCAAACGGAACATTCCTGCCTTTCTTCAATGTGATGAAAGTCTCGCCTGCCTCATTCATACTGCTGTACCGAAAACATAGCCTGATTTTGAGGTCTATGTAACCGTCCCTGCATTTGAACTCTGTCAAAATCTCGTCCATATAGCGGATTGCATCCATGCATCTCCTAATGTTGCGAATGGCACGTTCTTGATAGTCTTGAACAAAACAACCTAGCGTTATTTCAAACTCTTCGTTTCTGATGTTGGGCAGTTCAAGATAAGGTATGTTTGCTTGACCAACTCTAACTTGGATGACTTTTCCTTCCAGACCCATTTTTTCGAGTTTCTTAGCAAAACGAAGGAGTGGAACGTTTTCCCAAAGACAGATTCTCATAACATTTCCCTTCTATTCGTTTGATTGATGGACGAGCACCGCCTTTCGTTCGATAGATCTCCACATTCACGCCAGACCGCCACAACTTCCACCAAAACCCTAGGTCTTAGATTCGATCTGGTGACTGAAAACTAGCGCAACCGTCGATGCTATCGTACCAGCGTGAATCGCAGTTTTGGCACGGTCAAGTTTACCCGCTTTGAGTTGAACAACCTCTTTCATCTTGACCGTTGAGCCTTTCATTCCACAATGGGGACAGTAGAGGCCGGGGATCGCTTGCTCTTTCGGTGATCGAATGTAAACGATGGGTTGTATCCGATCGGTTCTATTCGACTGGGGTTGGCTTCTGTCTTGTGCACCGGTAGATTAGGGTCAGCAGGATCGTGTCGAATGTGGCTCCGGCTAGGATAAAGATGTCATACCGGTTCCGAGTCATGATTTAAGAATCTTGAATTGCTTCAGGCGCATTTTAGATAATTGGACATATTTTGGACATAATTTGTCTAGAATGTAGGAAATTAGGCTTAACTCGCAAAATAAGATTAAATCTCGGCTAATAACCATCAATATCGATGTAAAACGTGCAAGCAAGGCATAGAGGAAGTTGGAAGAATAAGATCAAATCCTGGCTATCGACGATCAAAACTACTGCAACCGGGCAAAGACCTTCACGTCTCTATGAGTCATACAGTTCATTGGAGTGGCAGATTCTTGAAACTGCAAAGCACTACCGGAGGCTCACCGTCAGGATGCTCTACTACGTCTTGATATCCAAATATGGATATACCCCTTCAAGAAAGTTCTACAAGATATTCGACTACCACCTGACAAAGATGCGCAGGCTGAATCCGGACTTGCATGAAAAGTTTACAGACCCGACCAGACATTTCATCCTTGCACCTATGCCCTACCGGGAAATTGAGTTTTGGCTCGAAAAGGATAGTATAGCCAATTTCTTAGGGGACTTGGCGAGAAAATACAGACTCTCGGTACAAGTGCTTAGAGGCTTCGCAAGCCTATCCATGTATCGGAAAGCTCTCTTGAGGGCTGCTAGAAAGGGTGTACAAAAAATTCTTTATGTTGGAGATTTTGATCCAAGCGGCCTCTTGATCGAGCAGGTAGCCGCTAAGGAGATGGGGATAGAGATCAAACGAATAGCCCTAACCTTAGAACAGGTGAAGAAATACAAACCTCCCTCCCTCAATGTCAACCGAAGAGATTCAAGAGCCCGAGACTACATTTCAAAGTATGGGGACCGATGCTGGGAGGTAGAGGCTCTGAGGCCACGAACTTTCCTCAAACTGGTAGAAGAGAAGCTGAGAGAGAATGTTCCCCATGAATATTTAGTTGAGGCTGAAGCGCGGGAGAGAGCTACTAAAGTAGCGAAACCGCTTACCGAAAGGTTGAGGATGATGATTGAGCAAGAGGTCCTCCGCCTATTGAAAGAGGGCAAGTCGGAAAAGGAGATCGCTTCGTTAATTGCATCTAGGTATAGTCTTCGCTCCAAGCTTCATGACTTGCGTAAGCGTACCCGTAGCGAGAGACCACTCAAGACCCCCATTTAGTTAAACGGCTTATTCTGGGGCGACAATCTTCATGTCATGAGAATGTTACCATCAAACTCCATCGACTTGATTTACATAGATCCACCGTTTTTCTCAGCCCGAGAATACGAGAATAGAATATTTGGCGACCAGAATGAAGTAAGATCCTTCAACGACATTTGGGAAGGTGGAATGCCTGGCTACTTGATTTGGCTCAATGCACGCCTGCTGGAGATGAAACGACTGCTCAAGCTTACTGGTAGCATATATGTTGGACCAATTTGTTCCAAGAAGAAGAGGCAAAGACGTAGGGATAGTTTCCAGGACGCGGAACTGGTGAAGAGCTAAAGATGTCGAAGATTCTATTCTAATACAGATCGTGCGAGAAGAGGCGTTGAGATCTCCAGTTCAGATGAACTCCTTCTTTCTTGCTTCCTCGAACAATTTCTTTGCATTTTCCCGCTTTACTATCAGAGTTTGTTGTGACCCTCCTCGATATTCTTCATCTGCTTTCCCATGGTCTTTGACATAGTAGTAGAATCGAATCCATTTGGTTCCATCATCCTTCTCGATCAATTGTATCATTTTTTTGTAGTCGCCGACATCATATTCCTCTATGACCGAGACCTCGTCGATTACTTTCCCCTCCCACATGCCTTTGTTTCCCCTTCTGAGGAAGCGAATCGTTCTCGGCAACGGCGTAATTCCCATAAATATCACAAAACGGTGTGATGCGAAAACTAGTATAAAGTTGCCGATGTGATGGATGAGATACTTTAGTGATGAAAGCACTGTAAGTTGAGTGAGGAATGGAAGAAACCGCTTGCCTTTGGGGTCTGGGCGCTAAGAGACCCGAATGTTAAGGATCAACGGCGAAGAAGCAACCTCATTCATTGCGACGTTATGTGCCTCTGCTGATTCCAATTTGTAGAATGAAACCTTGCAGTCCTTTCCAAGCCAATAAAGACCCAAGTGCGCTGTCCATTACGCTCCTGCATACTACTGCTACTCTAGAATCACAGTCAGTGTATAGCCGTTCTGCTATTGTCATATGCTGCGAAACGTTAAGTTTCAGTATAGCATAGAAAGACATACGAGGCAGGATGCCCGTTGTCGTCAGCGCAGTAGTCAGAAGCGAGTAGAAGAAATAGTAGATGAAAAACTCGTAGATCTTGAACCTGAATGCTAGTAGCTTCGTACAGACAAAAAACACTGACGCGAATGTTAGGAATACGAACAGTGACGTCAACACGTTTCCTATCAGGTTGAGGCCTGCATGTGTGAGTACCAGAATTGGAAGCAAGAAGCTGGCCTTTACCCCAATCAGTAAGAGGATTAGTGACAATATATTATATGGTAGGAGATGGGGCGTCAGAAGATTCAATGTGATTATGGCCAGCGAAGGGAACAGTAGAAAAAGTATGGGGACCAGTGTTTGAGGTTGTTTGGCGACGCTTTTCATTAGATCCCAACCCCATTCCCTGAGCCATAACGCAGTGCCGATCGCCCACCTCCTTCTCTCTATCATCCAGTCCTTGAAACCTGATTTGACGTGACTGTAGACTTCAGTATTGGCCAGATAATTGAATCTCCAATTCTTCAGGTAGATCCTTGTCGCTATATCCAGGTCTTCGCTTATGACTTTCCTGAAACCTCCAATGGAATCGAACACGACTCTTCTTATCGCAAAGGCGGAGCCATTGATAACAGGGCACTTCTTCAAAAATTTCGCCATCAACCAAGTGCATATATTGGAACCAACAAGCTCGTAATATGCGATCCTCGACATGAGCGATCTCGCCGTGATCTCCTTCTTTATGTCGAGAACATCTGCGTCTTTCATATGATACACTATTTCACTAAGAAAATCGGGGCTAGGGGGAATCTCTATGTCTGCATCCAAGAAAAGCAGGATCGGAGCTGAAGATAGCTTCACGGCTTCATTTAGAGCATTTGCCTTTCCAACTCTTTCTTCATTGATGATGAACCTAGCCTCTCGTTCGAACTTCGCCATTGTTTCTAGACAGCCACTGGTCGGTTCGTCAATTATTACGAAAATTTCTTTGCTAATGTTTTGATTTGCTAGAACAGTTAATATTGCAGGCAGTAGCTTTGAGTCTTTGTAGACTGGTATGAAGATGCTGATTTCATACTTCTTCGCAAGCATGCCCACATCTAGCATGTCCTGCAATAATTTCCGTCTTTTCTTAAAAATCTGCTTATCTATGAGATCTACGTGAAGACGTGTGTGAGACGACATGCAGTCTCCAGTGGTGCGGACAGCCTGGTCCTTCTGTGGCTAGTTTGATCAACAATTAGGAAAACTAGCAAGAAGGGACTGTCAATTCCATCTCAATAAGCTCGCTGGGTGCACGTCAATCATGAGTTTTCACTGCAGACGTTTCAGTCGAGAGGACCGAAACGCTTTCGAACAATTAAAGGTTGGTAACTATTTCTGGGCTCTTCCACAGTCGGTACAGAATGAAACATCTACTGCCATTTCTTTCCCACAAAATCTGCACTTAGATGACTCGAATATCTGAAGTCTCGATGGGGTAGTTCGGCCTTTTTCATATCTTTTCGCCACTATGACGCCCAGTTCGGTAAGTATCACTAGGGGCAGCGTCATGATCATGCTCCCGGGTCCGCCATCAGGCGTTATCATCGCGCATGAATGCTCTCTTTCACCTCCTCCTTGGATATCACATTTCTCGTTTCAACTTCTATCGCTTTGGCCCAGTGTTGGAGCGTAGGTAGTGTCAATCTCTCCTGAAGTTTCTTCAGTTTTCTGCTGGCCTCTTCAAAGTCCCTGACATCTATTCTAAAAGTCAACCTGACCACTCACGCAGCAAGCCGCAGAAAAAACTGATAGTTAAGTATTCTTCCAAAGCTAATTCAGGATTCTACTGTAATTCTTCTTCCCTCACAGTCTTCTTCATCTCAAGATATAGATATTGTTCCTTTGCAATTTTTCCTTTTGCGTAACACAGTCTCAAAGCCTGTTCGCCTTCGTCCATCATCTTCAGGCCTGCCCAAGGTTTGGCTTTGGGGAATGAAGGCAGGAATGCGGCTAAGGCTCATACCCCCATCTTTCTTCTGGTGTATAGTCTGACAGCCAGCTGGATCACTGTGGTTAACAGAGGTTCGTTTCGGGTTCGCAATCGAGTTTTGTGATTTCTGCGTGGTAGAGTGAGCACCATTCCCATCGTCTGTTTCTCAGGTTCATTTTCGTTCAAAGGCGTAGACATCCAATTGTAAAGAACGTTGCATCTACGGTCTAGTTTCTTAACCGTACGAGTCAGATGATG
>Ga0315282_10017163_pt1 | contig 10480 bp, 10 predicted proteins | sample YL17G07_20_MG_FD_203693 | JGI IMG/M metagenome (GOLD analysis project Ga0315282, IMG submission 203693) | Sediment microbial communities from Yellowstone Lake, YNP, Wyoming, USA - YL17G07_20 | ecosystem: Environmental > Aquatic > Freshwater > Lake > Sediment | place: USA: Wyoming | collected... | reverse complement strand
TAGATTGTACTCATATTACTCCACTGACATCCTCGAGTTTTATTTAGTAAACAATAATTGTAACTGGTACTGAGCTTTTATAGTTATACCCGGCAATCTTCATGATATGTTCTCTAGAAATGAATCTAATAACGTTGTCTCTGAGGTCGACAAGATTCTACCACGGCTCGTGGAGATGAGTGACTGGATCGGTAAGCACCCGGAGCTGGGGAGTGAGGAGTACGAGGCGTCCAAGCTCCTCTCGACTGAGCTGGAGAAACACGGCTTTAATGTCGAGAGAGGCATACTCGGGATGGACACCGCGTTCAAAGCCACCTTCAAGGGTAAGCTAGGGGGCCCCCGCATCGCTGTCCTGTCCGAGTACGACGCTTTGCCCGGGGTGGGGCATGGCTGCGGACACAACATCATCGGCACCGCTGGAGTGGGAGCAGGCATCGCGATCAGCAAGCTCATAGGGGGCATGGAGGGGGAGATCGTCGTCCTTGGTACTCCTGCGGAGGAGGGGCACGGACCTAGCTCCGGCGCCAAGAAACGGATGGTTGAGGGTGGGGTCTTTAACGACATCGACGCTGCGATGATGATCCACCCAACGAGTGATATCACCACAGTGAGCAGTGGCTTCCTCGCCATTAGCGGCGTCAACATCGTCTTCAAAGGGAAGCCCTCCCATGCTGCTGCCTCCCCAGAGCAGGGGGTGAACGCCCTCAACGCTGCTATGATTACCTATATGTCCATACACGCCAACAGGCAGCAGCTAAAGCGAGACGCGAACCCGGTCATCCACGGCATAATCACCGAGGGTGGGTTAGCCTCTAACATAACCCCTGATAGGGCCGTAATGAGGTTCGGCGTCAGAAGCAGCGATGACGCCTACGTCCCAGAGCTCCTAAAGATGGTCGAGAACAGCGCCAGGGGCGCCGCCATTGCTACGGGGTGCGAAGTGGAGATCACCACCAGCCCTGGACTCAAGTCCAAGATAAAGAACGAGCTGATGGAGCAGCTCTTCTACGGGATCTTCAAGGAGCTTGGTGAGAAGGTGGAGGACCCTAACATAACGGCGGCTAAGCCCCCGGCGGGCAGCACGGACTTCGCCGAGGTGACCCACGTCGTGCCCGGGATCCATCCGATGGTGTCCATCGCACCCAAGGAGGTGGCCGGGCACAGCTACGAGCTAGCCGAGGCGACCTTTTCGGAGGCAGGGCACCGCGGTCTTGAGATAGGAGCGAAGGCGTTGGCCGTCGCGGGCATCGAGATGCTCCTGGACAGGGGCCTAATGATGAGGATCAAGGCTGAGTCGACAGAGAGGCTGGGCCAGGTCGCTAAATCTAATAGCTAAGCGGGCCCTCCTCTACCCGTGTCGACGGACAGCCTCCTTTGGCTCGTCTTGATACTCATCCTCCTCGAGTACAACTTCAGGCTCCGGCGGAGCATCGGGGAGAAGGCTGAGGAGAGGTTTGAGAAGCTGAAGGCTGAGTTCCTAAAGAAGCAAGCGGTGAAGACGCCCCCCAAGGCAGGGAAGGAAGCTGCGCAGCCGTCCTGATCCTTTCCCGAAAAAATATTTTAACCGTGACCCGAAGATCAAGTCATGGCCAAGATATATTACGAGGAGTTGACCTGGCCCGAGGTCAGGGATGCGTCGAAGGAGCGGGTCGTGGTCGTTCCCGTTGGGACCCTTGAGGACCACGGGCCACACCTTCCGCTTAGCACCGACGTGACGATTGTTGAGGCAGTGTGCAGAAGAGGAGTTGAGAGAGTCCCCGATCTCGCCCTTCTCCTCCCCGTCCAGGTCCACGGCTACAGCCCACACCACATGGACTTCCCCGGCCCAATCACCATCCGGGGGAGCGTCTTCATGGAGTACATGCAGGACATCGTGAGGAGCCTAGCACACCACGGCTTCAGGAGGGTTCTCCTCGTCAACGGCCACGGGAGCAACTCTAGCTGGCTCGAGAACGCAGCGCGCCTATCCATCGTCGAGATGCCCCATATCCTCTGCGCCACAGTCAACTGGTGGGCGATCCCCGAGGTGGCGGAGAAGGTCAGGGAGATGAGGGGCTCGGAGAGGGGCGGGACATCCCACGCATGCGAGCTGGAGACCTCCCTCATGCTCGCCATCAGGCCAGACCTTGTCCAGATGGACAAGGCGGTTAAGGACATGCGCCCCTCGGAGAGCGAGTACTTCCCGCCCTGGGACTTCTACCACCCCTCGGGAGCCGTGCGCATGATGAGGCACTGGAGCACCCTCAGCGACTCCGGGGTTATGGGGGATCCAACCGTGGCGACCGCCGAGAAGGGGGAGGCTTGGCTCGAAGCGGCGGCATGCGGCCTGGCCGGGATAATAAAGGACTACGGGCGGATCGAGATCACGGGTAGGGTTGACCATCACTGAGGGTACCCAACTGCGCAGCGTAGTTTATGATAAGTGTTATATTTGGTTCCCCGAAGAGTCTCCCTTATAGTGGTTCTTGTTGAGCAGCCCACCCCGAGACGGAAAAGAGCTCAGGTACATCTTGGCCACGGACGTAGGCAGCACGACGACTAAGGCCCGCTTCTTTAAGAGGGGCGAGGACGGCTGGAGGTACGTTACCAGCGGGGAGGCTCCCACAACCGTGGAGGCTCCCTATGAGGACGTTACTATGGGCGTCCTCAACGCCGTGAGAGAGATCGAGGAACTGACAGGCCATAGGATGATCACCGATAACAACGACAGGATCCTGATGCCCTTCGACGGGAAGAAAGGAGTCGACCTCTACTTGACAACGAGCAGTGCGGGTGGCGGCCTCCAGATGATGGTGGGCGGCGTCGTCACCGAGATCACGGCGGCAAGCGCCAACAGAGCCTGCCTCGGGGCGGGCAGCATTGTGATGGATGTCCTCGCTCTAGACGACGGGAGGCTTCCCCACGAAAAGATCAGGCGCATCAAGAATCTCCGACCCGACATGATCCTCCTCGCTGGAGGAACAAACGGCGGTTCGGTCAAACACGTCATTGGGATGGCTGAGGTGATCGCCGCGGCGAAGCCGAGGTGCAGGCTTGGCGAGGGCTACAGCCTCCCTCTCGTCTACGCGGGGAACATTGACGCGAGGCAGCACATCGAGAAGATGTGCTGCAACGACTTCTCCCTCACTATGATCGATAACATCCGTCCCGACCTCGACACTGAGGTTATCGACCCGGCGAGGAGGGCGGTCCACGAGCTCTTCATGGAGCATGTGATGAGGCAGGCGCCAGGCTACACGAAGCTAATGGGGTGGACGGACATCGACATCATGCCCACCCCCGCGGGTGAGGGGAACGCTATGCAGCTCCTCGCCAAGGCATACGGCACAAACGTCCTTGGGGTAGGCCTCGGCGGCGCGACGACGAACGTCTATTCGGTCTTCGACGGTAAGTTCGTCCGTAGCGTAAGTGCGAATCTTGGGATGAGCTATAGCATCTCGAACGTCCTCAAGGAGGCCGGGATTCAGAACATCCTCAGGTGGATTCCGTTCAAGATGGAGACCCGCGACCTCCAGACACGGATAAAGAACAAGATGATCAGGCCCACGACAATCCCCCAGACCCTCGAGGAACTGATCATCGAGCACGCTGTCGCGAGGGAGGCTCTCCGCCTCGGCCTCCAGCACCATAAGACTATAGCTACCAGGCTCAAGGGGATCAAGGTCGAGAGGAATGTCGGTGACATCCTCGACCAGAAAATGGAGGAGACCTACATCAAGATGGGCTCCATTGGCGCCATCGCTGGGACGGGCGGCCTACTCTCCCATGCCCCGAGGAGGGTTCAGTCAATGATCATTATGACCGACGCCTTCCAGACGGAGGGCGTCACACGCCTCTTCCAGGACAGCGTTTTCATGATGCCTCACCTCGGACTACTCTCCACCCAGTACCCGGACATAGCGCTGGAGATCTTCAAGAGGGACTGCTTGGTGCCTATGGGGACAGTTATCGCCGTTACGGGGGAGGGAAAGGTGGGCGATGAAGTCATTGAGGTCCAACTGGAGTTAGACGGAAAGACAGTGACCAAGGCCCTGAAGTACGGTGAGCTGTGCAGAATACCGCTGCCTGAGAGATCAACGTCCCACGCAAAGATCCAGCCAAAGAAAGGGTTCGACATCGGGCAGGGAGAGGGCAAAATGGTCGAGGCCGAGGTCTACGGTGGGGTCGTAGGCCTCATCCTTGACGCGAGGGGAAGACCACTGAAGATGCCTGAGGACCCCGCCGAGAAGCGTGCGAGGTTGCTAGGATGGTTCAAGGCTCTCGATATGTATCCGCGTGAGCTTCTGGACAGGCTCGGGGAGGGATCCTAGATGGCACCAAAGGGAAAGAGCGCTGAAGCGCACGCATACACTCCTGGGCTCAAGATAAAGAGCTTCGAGACCGTGTCAAAGGAGAGAGTGCTTCCCATAGAGGGCACTGTCTTCCTCAAGGTGGGTGACCAGGTCGGCTTTGACACTGTTGTGGCCCGCTCTAAGATACCGGGTGACCCGCAGATGATCAACATCGCGGAGACCCTTGGGGTGGACCCGGGAATGATCGACGGTTTCCTGAAGAAGAAGCCTGGGGACCGCGTCAAGAAGGGTGAGATCATCGCGCAGGACAAGGCCTTATTCGGACTGATCAAGCGCTTCGTATACAGCCCGATAGATGGACAGATCGAGACGCTCTCAGACGTAACGGGGCAGGCCATAATCCGGGAGGACCCCATCGACATCGAGGTTGACTCCTATATCCAAGGGAAGGTGAGCAGGGTCATCGCGGGCAAGGGGGTCGATGTAACGACCAATGCCGCCATCGTCCAGGGCATATTCGGTATCGGCGGGGAGAGCTTCGGCGACCTATCAATGGCTGTCGACTCTCCTAGCGAGCGACTTGCACCCGAGAAGATCACCGAGAAACACAAGGACAAGATCATCGTTGGCGGCTCTTTCGTAAGTGAAGAGGCTTTCCTTAAAGCCAAGTCCGTGGGGGCTCGCGGAATCATCGTTGGAGGGATCGACGTGGAGGAGCTCATCGACATAATCAAAGAGGACATAGGGGTCGCGATAACTGGTGAGGAGGATGTCGGCCTGACCCTCATCGTCACCGAGGGCTTCGGGGAGATGCCAATGTCAACGAGAGCCTTCAACCTGCTGAAGAGCCTTGAGGGGAGCAGAGCCTCGATAAACGGGACCACTCAGATCAGGGCGGGCGTGATAAGGCCAGAGATCATTGTCCCCTACGACTCGTCGAAGGAGGCCAGAGCCGAGACGGAGCAGCTTGCTCATGGGATGAAGCCGGGGACGGTGGTGAGGATCATCAGGGACCCATACTTCGGCAAAATCGCCACCGTAACCGGCTTACCCATCGAGCTGGTGAAAGTTGAGACTGAGTCCCTCGTCAGGGTCGCCACGGTGAAGCTCGAGGGTGGCTCCGAGGCGACGATACCAAGGGCTAACCTTGAGGTAATTGAGGAATAAGAAGAAAGAAAAAGGGGGAGCGGTTTATTCTGGGGTCAGCTTCTTCCTCAGCTCAGGGTACTTCTTCATCAGCAGCAGGCTGGTGGCGAGCACTAGCACGAAGAGGAATAGGCTGATGTACATAGTGCTGGCTGGGAACAGAAGTGTCTCCATCCTCCCAAGGAACAGGCCGAGCCTGCCCATGTAGGTGATGGCGAAGAGCGCGCCGAAGGCTGCGTAGAGGCCGTACCTCCCTATCGTGCTTGAGGTCTTCAACGCGCCCTTGTGCTCGACTGTGTAGAAGAAGTAGCTTAACATCGTGAGGACCAAGACAAGGACCATGATGCTTGTGAAGAGCGTCATCGGGTCGCTCACGTTCAGTAGTGGCTTGATCGTAGCCGCTACGTTTTGGAGTATGGTGCTGAATATTATAGCCCGCGTTGTCACGGCCACTCCCGTGCCCGTTATGACGGCGATGGGGATCCTTGAGATGTAGGAGTATTTGGTGCTGATCCTCGTCAGCATCAGGAGTCCCAGTACCATCGAGATGACGAGGGGCCAGTTCGCGCCCAGGTTAGTGCTTGTCTTGGTATAGACGTTCTGAATGAGGTACTGTGATGTGTTGAGGACGACTGAGAGCCCGATGGCGACGCCGACGTACGTGTTCTCGGCGAAGGCGAACCAGGGGTTGTCCTCGCCCAGGAGTATCGTGAACAGCCCGAAGGTTGTCACGGTGGACAGTATGAGTATCGGGAAGCTAAGATCCAACTATGGTTTCCCTCCTTTAGGCGGTTCCCTTGAGAAATAGAATGCAATATTAGTGATTATCACCAAGATCACAAGAAGTACCTGCACTATACTGAAAGCGTCCATGGAGATGAGGGCTTCGCCGAAGTACCCGCTCAGGTACTGGTACTCGGCCGACCCCCTCGTGCTGATAACAAGTGCCACCACTTGCTTCGCGGAGTAGTTCGTGATCGCCCCTGCGGCGCTGACGCTGATCATCGAGCAGATTATGGGGGTGCCATACTGGAGATAGAAGTAGTTAACGAAGTAGCTCACGGCGCCACCGCAGTCTATGGTTATTACGAGGTCAATATCCTTCGCTGACTTGACGCCTGCGTCGTCGAGCCATTGGCCGATGTTGTTCCCGTAAAAGTCCTTGTTCCCGACATTACCCCTAAAGTCATTTGCCAGCGCGGCGATGGCCTTGTCGGCACCCGGGAAGTAACCGAGGTTGACGTAGTCGACGAGGTACTGCTTGCCCTCCAGTTGGTACCACGGCCAGGTCGTCTTCCCGGCCATGAGGGTGCCCCTCTCGGCAATCACTTTCTGGATATAGATGTAGCCCTGGTCCTGGTCAGTCATGAACATGATCTTGACCCCTGGCTTTGTGAACAGGTGCGGGATCATCGAGCTGATAGAGCCTTTGACCTCGTCGTACCCGGAGGAGGCTACGTCGAAGTTCACTAGCACTACATCCCCCGTTTTAAGGGCGTCAACTGTGTTGTATGCCTCCTTAGTGTAGGCACTTACCTTGAGGGGAAGACCGATCGGGTTGAGGAGCGGGACGACAACGAAGATGATTAAGAGTAGATACCACCATTTCCTGTCGAGAGTGGAGATCTTCTTGAATATGGACATGTTACTCCTTCTCCTTCCTGCGGATGAGGCCGATCATACCCATCTCCTTACCCAGGACCAGCCTGATGGCGAGGACTATGCCTCCGAGAGCGGCACTGAAGCCGAATACCCTCGTCGCGGCCATGGCGAGGTTGTTCTGTAGCCACAGTCCTGGCTGGCTGAAGAAGGGTAGATAGTACTCAGTGAGTGGTGCTTGGTACATGAACATGACGAAGGCGGCGATCATGAGGAGCGAGGACTCGATGTCTCGGACCTTGAAGGTCCTGGCGGCGGCTGAGGTCAGGAAGAATACTAGGAGCGCGTAGATCGTCGCGTCACCTGGGATCACAAAGGAGTTGGTGAGAAAGGTGAAGGCGTCATGATTCGTCCCGACGGTGAAGCCGAGTACGACGACGACCAGGGACATGATCCCCATCATCAGGCCGTAGTACCATCCCCTGACGCGCCTCGAGGCGCGGACGGCCTGCCTCCTGAGGAGTGTGTAGAACCCGACCCAGACGGCGGTCGCCGAGATGATGGGCATCGTGTTGATGAGCCAGGACTCTACTGCAGAGACCTGCGCTGGCACTTGGACGAAGTACGGGACGTAGATGAAGACCGAGCAGAGGACTATAATGGCGAGGAGGAACTCTTGCCTCTTGATAATTGATGACATCATTCACACCTCACAAAGCGAAGAGATCCGTGATTATCTTGCTGCCGAAGGAGATGGCGATGGTTCCAGCAACCATGAGAACGACGAGTAGTGCCTTGATTATGTCCTGGGTCCGTATGCTTGAGAGCTGAACCGGGTCCTTGGAGAGATAGGCACCCGCGGCGACCTGCTCCTCACCGATCATGACGTAGTCTGAGGTCGTCGCCAGGCAGGCGACATTGCTAAGGTAGTCGGTGCCGCTTATCTGCATGCATCCGGCGTTGCTCGCGACCTCTGACATGTAGACGGCGGTTGCCCACTGGGTGCCCACCATGACGTCGAGGGCGGGCTTCTCCCTGAGGATCATGCCGACGTAGGCCGTTGCCCAGGCGAACTGCCTCCCGCTGAGGAAGGGCATGTTGTCGATGGTGAAGGAGTCAGGCTTCCCCTCAAGTCTGTACTGCCCCTCAACGACATCCCTCGCTATCTCAGTGAGGGCGTAGCTCTGGTCAGAGCCCCCGAGGGGGACGAGGAGCTTGAGGTCGTTCCTCGCTGCAAGGCGCGCGACGTGAGCGAGGACCGCGACCCCCGCAACCGTCCAGTAGTCCATCCCGTTCTGGGCGATTCCGGGACTCACAATGACCGTACCACCGAGCTCAGTGGCGCGGCCAACGCCCTCCTCTATCGCATCGATGGCGGCGACCCTTCGTATGTATGGAGGCTTAGCCTGCTTCATGTAGTAGTAAACCATCAGGATCATAGCGACAAAAATAGCCATCCCCACTAGTCTACCGGTTATAAATGGATACATCTAGTCACCTATAATCCGGAAAAAACTATCTGCCAATTGTATATATAACAATTTTTTTCATTAGTAGTAGTTAAAAGTCCGTATATAACCTCCGTATCAGGCTAAACGGAGCATATGTAAATTTCAGTTTTCATTATAATACACAGTTACTTTTCCCGGGTCGCGCAGTAACTTGATATTAATAATAATCTAATAATTCAGTGCTTGAAGTAGTTCCTAACTTACAGATACCTGCGCAACCCACTAAGGAACATTTTTTAAACCCGTCTCCGGCTGATCGGCTCGTGGAGACTGAGACCCTAATCCTCGTCGCCGTTGTTATCGTGCTCTTCGAATATGCACTCCACCTGAGGGGAAAGATAGACAAGGCAGCAAAGGAGAAGTTCGAGGAGTGGAAGAAGGGCTACCTAGCCAAAGCTGAAACGAAGACGCCCGAGGAGCAGGTCGAAAAGAAATAGCATCTCTAACTCCACATCGACCCAACTGATTTATCCGAGTTGACTGATGGGTCTCTGATCCGTCATGTCCGCGGTAGACATCGCGAAGGAGCTCATCAAGTTCGACACGTCGGGGCCGCCGACGCGTGAGGAACCGCTAGCCGCCTGGATAAAGGACTTCTTGGAGGACCTGGGCGTTGACGCCTCTGTGCAGAAGCTGGAACCGGGGAGGGCGAACGCCGTGGGGAAGATCGGGAAGGGGAAGGGCCTCGTCCTTTCTGGGCACATCGACGAGGTGCCGCCTGGGGACACCGCGCTGTGGAGGGTGACGCCGCCATTCGAGCCGAGGGTCGTGGGGGACAAGCTCTACGGGCGCGGCGCCTGCGACATGAAGGGGCCGGATGCATGCATCCTACAGGCTGTGAGAGAGATGGCGAAGCAGAAGTTCAAGCGGCAGCTGTCCCTCGTATTCACGGCTGGGGAGGATACTGGCGGCTGGTACGTTGATAGGGTCCTGTCAGATAAGATGGTCAGCCCAGCGGAGGCGGCGTTCGGAGTGATAGGGGAGCCGAGTATGATGGGGATAGTGAGTACCCACAAAGGGTCAGGTGGAGGGCTGGTGACGATACGCGGTAGGTCCGCCCACAGCAGCAGGCCGGAGCTCGGGGTGAACGCTATAATCAATGCATCGAAGTTCATCCAAGAGATCGTCACCCTCCAGGGACACCTAAACGCTACGCAATGGCCTTTACTCGGACCTACGACGATAAAGCCTACCATCATCAAGGGTGGTTTCAAGTCGAACGTCATCCCGGACCTCTGTGAGGTGACTCTCAACGTCCGCCCTATCCCTGGACATGATAAGATCGAGGTGCTCAGGGAGTGGGTCGACGAGATCGTAGCGAAGCTGAGCGCTTCGGATCCCGACTTCCACGCGGAAGTGACTGGGCTCCGATGCAGTGAGGCCTTGGACATCCCTGAGAAGTCGGAGGTCATTCAGCTGCTCATGGGGCTCTTAGGCACCAGGCCAGAGGGAGTCGCCTACTACACGGAGGCAGTGAGCTACACGAAGAACGGGATACCGACGGTGATCTGTGGGCCGGGGGACATAGCGCAGGCCCACGCCCCTGACGAGTTCGTGTCACTGGAGCAGCTGGAGAAGGGCACCAGGCTCTACAAGAAGCTGATAGAGAAGGTTTGCCTCTAGCCCTTTTTCGTTGCCTTGGCGGCTTTCTTCGCAGCCTTCTCCGCGGCTTTCGCAGCTGCGCGGGCAGCCTTCTCCGCTTTCTTCCTCTCCCTGTCCTCGCCGCTGAGCTGCTCGATGCGGACGATCAGCCTCTCGACGTTTTCGCGGTGCTCAAAGATACGGATGGCGTGGTTTATCTTGTTCCCGGTGGCCTCACTGAAGATTGGGAGGAAGGGGTCGAGGAAGACGGTGCTGAACATTCCGCCGATCCGGACGAGGGGCTTGCTCCCCTCGAGGAAAAGGATGGCGGAGGAGTCCATCTGGTTCTCG
>Ga0315282_10017161_pt1 | contig 10480 bp, 9 predicted proteins | sample YL17G07_20_MG_FD_203693 | JGI IMG/M metagenome (GOLD analysis project Ga0315282, IMG submission 203693) | Sediment microbial communities from Yellowstone Lake, YNP, Wyoming, USA - YL17G07_20 | ecosystem: Environmental > Aquatic > Freshwater > Lake > Sediment | place: USA: Wyoming | collected... | reverse complement strand
GGTCGTTCCGGTTAGGAATATGGAGGGTTTGGCGGATGTAGAACCGGCTGAGGCGTTGGTTATTGCTCAATGGCCACGAGGTCTTGATTCCCTCATAGATGAGAAAGTGGAAAGGCGGATATTAACTGGGCAAGGTGCTGTCCGCGCGATAAGAGACGTTACACAGAGATACGACATCCCTGCGTCAGTAAAATCCGATGTTACTGTAAGTGTGTCTGATGTGCTTGTTACGGAGTGGGATACGGTTGTCGATGACTTGAGAGCAGATAGTGACTTGATTTGCCATATGGCGAACATCGGAAAATTTACAGTCGGGGTGGATATTGAAAAACCTGAGAATGCGGCTGCCGCGATATCGGACGGGATGCAGATTTATGTCCACAATGTAAGTAATCCGCAAAAGGAACGTTTGAAGTGGGAGAAACAGAAGCGAGAAATAGAAGATGCAAAGAGGGCGGTGGAGGCCAAGCTGGCTAACGAGAGTTTTGTCAGCAGGGCCAAGCCGCAGGTCGTGGCCCGGGCCAGAGAAAAGTCGGCTGAGCTGTCGGAGCAGTTGGCCGCCATTGAGAAACACCTTTCGGAGTTGAATGGTTAGTGTAGATTTCATCCACCAAGTGCAGGTGGAATTTTGAGCCCTGAGCGGCTGTGGATCCCTGCTCCCCGCGGAAGGGCGGGTGAGGATATATTGATTAAGGCGGTGCGGAAATGGAAACGGAAGCGGAATTATCGCGTATAATTATTAATGAGACATCCGACCAGCAGATAATCGTTTTGAAGGAGCGTCACGGCCCTCGCAGCTTTCCGATTGTTATCGGGATAGTAGAGGTTTTTGCGATTGACCGGCGGTTAAAAGGCATTAAGCCTCCACGCCCTATGACGCACGATTTGTTGGCCGGTATAATTGAAGCTCTTGGCGCCAAGGTAGAGAAGATAGTCATAGATGACCTCCGCAATCATACCTTTTTTGCGAAGATACACATAAGTCTGAATGGGCGGATGGTGGAGGTGGACTCGCGGCCGTCCGATGCAATAGCGCTCAGCACGGCGTTAAATGCGCCTATTTATGTGGCTGAAAGTGTTTTTGAAAGGGCTTCCCAGTAAAGAGGGTCGAAATAATCAGCAGTCCCACGCCGATGCAAAGCAGACTATCCGCAACGTTAAATGCAGGCCAGTGTTTGCCCGGCCAGTAAACCACGTCGATAAAGTCCCGCACTCGGCCATTATTGAAAATTCTGTCCCACAGGTTTCCGAAGACGCCGGCGGCGACAAGCCCCAAAGCAACGTGAATCAACCTTTGGCTCGTCCCGCTGCAAAGGAAAATCGCAAGGATTACTATCAGCGCAATTACAGAAACTGTTACTAACAGGCGGTGTTGCCTGGCGGCTATCCCGAAGGCGGCGCCTTCATTTTCCGCCAGCACGAGCTGCACGAAACCATTTATAATCGGGATGCTGCCATGCTCATACAGCCGGTTAAATACGACTTTTTTGGTCCACAAATCGAGCGCTAATCCGATTGCCGCAAGAGGCCAGAATATAAGATGCGCCTTTAGAGAAAGCAGCTTAGCGGATTGTTGCTTTGGAATGGCCCGGCTTAAATTCGGTCGGGAGCTATTTTCTACTTTGTCCGAATCTGGCATAATGCCGCCTGAATTATCCTTTATCTATTCCTGTTTTGAGTATTTTTCTATCAGTTTAAGAAGCGTGCCCCAATTGGGCTGGTCGGGATTGATGGCCAAGGACATCTTCCACTGCTGGACGGCCTTTAATCTTAGCTGTGGGTTATCTTCCTCGTTTGCCTTCAGGATATAGGCGGTGCCCAGTCCCTTGCGGGCCTGCCAGTCCCTGGCGTTTATGTTGATTGCCTCGCTATAAGAGTCGATAGCCCCATCTGCATCGTTGAGCTTTAGGTAGCAGTATCCGAGATTTTGATAGACGGTGCCGTTGTCGGGTTCGATTTGCGCCAGCGAGAGCAGCAGGTCTTTTGCCGGTTTGTAACGTCTGGTTTTGAGATAGGCATCTACCAAGGTAGTCATAATTTTGGGATTATTGGCGTCTGTTTTCAAGGCCCGTTCGAGCGACTGAGTAAGTCCCTCATAATCGTTCCGGGCCTGATAAATATCTGCAAGCAGCATCTGGACCCTGGCTGCATTCGGGTCAATCTGCTCGGCGAGCTGGCTGAATGTTAACGCCCTGTCGTAATCCTTGACCTCAAGGAAGCATTTGGCAGCGTTTATGTGGGCGTCAAGGTGTTTGGCGTCAATCTCGCATGCGCGGGCGTATGCTATGGCGGCCTTGCCGAATTCTTTCATATTCTGGTAAACCCGGCCGAGATTGAAGTGGTCTTTGAATGACCATTTGTTTAATTGTGTTGCCTTTTCGTAGGCGGCGGCGCTTTTTTCGTAATCGTTGCTGTCCGCGTAAATCTGGCCGAGCATTGAGAACGCCGGCAGGAAGCGATTATCGGCTGTCACGGCTTCATTGAGCTTTTCAATAGCCAGCTCTTTCTGGTTAAGCTCCGTGAGCATCACGGCATCCAGATATAAATCGACCTGTTTCGTCCGCCGCCCAGCGGCGGACTCGCACCCGGCAGAAACCATGAGCATTACGCCCGCCAGGTTTGCGATTACGAAATATATCTTTGTGCTGCTGGACATAAAATTGCCTTTCTGATATTTAGGTAACGCTATTGCTTTCATTTCAAAATATTTGTAAGCAATTTTGGGTCTGCGGACTATTATACCATATTGAGTGCCATTATCAAAATTCTGTGGATAAAACAGCAAGCGCTTATTGGGAGCCATTATTAAATATTTGACATATCCGGCGAGGCCTTATATCATATTTCGCCAATTCAGCCGTGCCCCTTATGTATAGCGATTGCAGGGTTTCGTGCGCGTAGTTTCTGGTTGTGAGGATTTCTATGGCAAAACAGAAGGTCGTTTTGAAAAATAGGCCTTATGTGTTAATTATCCGTGATGGGTGGGGTTATAACCCGGACAGAAACGAAGACCAATATAACTCTATCAAGCGGGCTAATGTCCCGGTGGACAATATGCTGATGGCTGAATATCCGAATTGTCTCATCCACACCAGCGGCGAGGATGTGGGGCTGCCTGAAGGGACAATGGGCAACAGCGAGGTGGGGCATCAGAATATCGGGGCGGGCAGGATTGTGCCGCAGGAGTCTGTGCGGCTCAGCAGGGCCATTCGGGATGGGTCGTTTTTTGAGAACCAGGAGTTTCTGAATCTAATTAAGTTCGTCAGAGAAAATAACAGCAGAGTGCATTTTATGGGCTTGTGCAGCAACATCGGCGTTCACTCACTGCTGGACCATTTGTATGGTCTGTTGGAGCTGGCGAAGAGAAATGGCATAAAGGATGTCTTTATCCACGCATTTATGGATGGGCGGGACTCGCCGCCGGATAGCGGAGCAGGATATATAACGCAAATTGAGCAAAGGGCGAAACAAATAGGCGTAGGCAAAATTGCAACGGTGATGGGCAGGTTCTATGCGATGGACCGTGACAGCCGATGGGACCGTGTGCAGCGGGCCTACGAGTGTCTGCGGACAGGCAAGGGGCTCAAGGCGGCTGGTGCGGCGGAAGCGGTCGCCAAAAGTTATGAGAAGGGGGTAACCGATGAATTTATTGAGCCGACCTGCATTGTCACCGAGGGCGGCGAGCCGGTCGCTGCTATCAATGATGGTGACGCGGTGGTGTTCTTTAACTTCCGCGGCGACAGACCTCGGGAGCTGACGCGGGCGTTTGTTGAACCGGACTTCAAGGAGTTTATCCGGCCGCTCAAGCCGAGGGTGCATTTTGTTTGTATGACTGAGTATGATGCGACGATACCCGCGCCGGTGGCGTTTCCGAAGCCGCCGAAAATGAAAAATATTTTGGCAGAGTACTGGGGTTCGCTGGGGCTGAAGCAATTCCGTTGTGCCGAGACGGAAAAGTATGCTCATGTCACTTTCTTTTTCAATGACTATACTGAGAAACCGTTTCCCGGTGAGGACAGGCAGATTGTGCCTTCGCCGCGAGTGCGGACGTACGATTTGAAGCCGGAGATGAGTGCGTATGAGGTGGCCGATGTTGTGGTAACAAGGCTGGACAGCGACAAATACGATGTGGCGGTGGTCAATTTTGCCAATCCGGATATGGTTGGGCATACGGGGATATTAGCGGCGGCAATAAAAGCGGCTGAGGCGGTCGATGAATGTGTGGGCAAAGTCCTGGACAAGGTCAGGGCTATGGGTGGGGCGGCAATAGTCACCGCCGACCACGGCAATTTTGAGAAAATGATAGATGGAAGCCCGGACAAGCCGCACACGGCGCACACCGTTGGCGATGTGCCGTTGATTGTGTTCGACGAGCGTTACAAGGGAAGAAAGCTGCGAGAGGGCGGCAGATTGGCCGACATAGGCCCCACACTGCTCGATATGATGGGGCTGCCGCAGCCTGAGGAAATGACCGGCCAGAGCCTGCTTAAAAGCTGACCTCGCAAGAACTCTGACTCGCGCTCCGCATCGCACAGATATTGGTTTTGTGCCATTTCGGTCGACTTTAACGGGCAAAGTCCCGCGTAATTTATCAATTTGTTCGCAAGTGAAAGGAGCCGCAAGATGAGAAAAGCAAGTCTAACCAGGCGGCAATTTTTGGCTACAGCGTCGGCATGGCAGAGTCATTTCGGCACAGTCAACTGGATCGTCCGATGTGATCTCGATGGTTCCGGAGATTTGCTCGTGTAATGGTAGTGACCTGGCGGCGTTTGGGAAAGAAAGCGTGGAGCGTGGAGCGTGGAGCGAACAGGAAAAAGCTGGACGCTAAACGCTATCCGCTAAACGCTAGATGGGCCGATGGGTGCCCTAAGATACAGGCCAAAGAGGTTGAAGGAATTAATGAAGAAATACGAGGTGCGATATGAAGGGAAATTTTGTGACGGCAGGAAAGAGCAGAATATTGGCGGTTTTGGGTTTGTGTCTGGTTCTGCAATCTTTGGGGTTTTCAGCCAAGACGATGCTTGATTTGTCCAACGGTGTGATTGTCACCGCAGAGGACATCGGCCAAGTCGAGCAAAAGGCAGTGCTGGTTCTGCAGCAGGAAATTCAAAAAAGGACCGGGATTGAGATCAAAAGAACGAACCGCTGGCCGGCAAACAGCGGAGCGGTTATCGCCGTCGGCGTCGAGCCGAAAATAGATGATTTTGCCGGGCCTTTCGCCTCGGAACTCAAGAGTGTAAAGATTCAGGGCGCCGAAGGTTTTTGCCTGATCGCCAAAAGCACACCTCAAAAAGCGGTAGTCATTGTTGGAAAAGACGAATGCGGCATGCTTTACGGCATCGGACGCCTTTTGCGCAAGATGTACCTTTCGCAGCAGTCGATCCTCGTGCCTGATGATTTGAACATAGTCACCTCGCCGAGATATCCATTGCGGGGACATCAGCTCGGCTACCGCCCCAAGACCAATGCGTACGACGCATGGAGCGTTGAGCAGTTCGACCAGTATATTCGGGAGCTGGCGCTGTTCGGCACCAACAGCATCGAAATCCTTCCGCCGAGAACAGACGACGAGGCGACGAGCAGGCACATGAAGACGCCTGGGATGGAGATGATGATTCGACTTTCCGAGATTATCGATTCATACGGCCTAAATGTGTGGATTTGGTATCCCAACATGGGAAAGGATTACACTACGGAAAAAGGCATCAAGGCGGAGCTTGATGAACGCGAAGAGATCTTCAAAAAGCTCAAACGCATCGACCACATCCTCGTGCCAGGCGGCGACCCGGGCCATCTGCATCCGGACGTGTTCTTTCCGTGGATGGACAGGGTGGCTGAGGTGCTGGCGAAGTATCATCCCAAGGCCAAAATCTGGGTTTCGCCGCAGGCCATGCAGCCGACAAGAGAATGGCTCGACTCCTTCTACACATACGTCAACAAAAAGCCCAAATGGCTGGGCGGGGTCGTTTTTGCGCCTTGGGTAAAGACACCGCTGCCTGAGATGCGTCGGGTCGTTGACAAGGAAATACCCATCCGTCATTATCCCGATATTACTCACAACGTGGCATGTCAGTATCCGGTGAGGGGCTGGGACCTTGCGTTTGCATTAACGCTTCATCGCGAGTGCTTCAATCCTCGGCCTGTCGCCATGAAGACAATCCACAATGCGTTCGATCAATATGCCTGCGGCTCGCTGACCTATTCCGAGGGCATTAACGACGACATCAACAAGTTCATCTGGGGCGACCAGGACTGGGACCCCAAAACCGAGGTCATCGAGACGCTGCGTGACTACTGCAGGCTGTTTATCAATCCGAAACTCAGTGACGAGCTGGCCCAGGGGTTCATGGCGCAGGAACGGAACTGGGAAGGCCCCCTTGCAGCGAACACACAGGTTGATGTGACTTTGCAGCAGTGGCGCGACTTGGAAAATGCAGCTTTGGAGACAGCGAAGAACAACTACAGGTTCCAGATGGGCCTGATGCGGGCATACTATGATGCATATATCAGGCAGCGACTGATCTATGAAACCGACCTGGAAATGCGGGCGATGGATACCCTTCGGCAGGCGGGGCAAGTCGGCTCTTTGAAGGCGATGGATAATGCGGAGAAAATTCTGCGAAAGGCCAAGGAAGAGCCCGTGGCCCAGGACTACAGGAAGAAATGCGATGCTCTGGCTGATTCGCTTTTTGAACTCATCGGCAGCCAGCTCACAGTCGAGAAACATGGCGCGCAGCATCGCACACGCGGCGGGTTCATGGACGGCATCGATGAGCCGCTAAACAACGCCTCATGGCTTATGGACCAGTTCAGGGAGATACGTGACATCAAGGAAGAAAAGACCCGGCTTGCCGCAATTGACAAGGTTGTCAACCGAACCGACCCAGGACCGGGCGGATTCTATGATAACATGGGGTCGTACAGCAGCCTCAAACGCATTGTCAACCCCATCCCGTGGGAACAGGACCCTGGGACACTCCAATCGCCGCGAATTGCGTTTGACTACACTGTCTATCGGCCCGAAGACCTTGACTGGCCTCTGGCGTGGAAGAGCCAGGTGGGGACAATCTATGAAACACCTCTGCGGCTGGCCTATGACAACCTTGACCCTCAGGCACAATACAAGGTGCGGGTTGCGTATACGGGCAGACGCAGCAAGATGATGGAGCTTGTGGCGGACGATGTTTACAGGATTCACGGTCCGGTTGAAACGCTGAACCCACCTATCAGGGAGTTTGAGGTCCCCAAAGAGGCTACCGCCGACGGCCGGCTGGAGCTGATGTGGACCTGCGGCGAAGGCCAGCGCGGCTCACAGGTTTCGGAAATATGGCTGATTAAGGAAAGCGGCAAGTAACACCCAATGCAGAACACATAACGACAGGAGAATCGGCATGAACGGAAAAGAACTGGCAAAGGCACTTCACAGCGGCGAACGGATATATGGTACGCTGGTCACTTCAACGTCGCCAAAATGGATTGAGGTAATCGAAGGCATTAACATCGACTGCGTCTTCATCGACACCGAGCACATCCCAATGGACTGGAACCACCTTGGCTGGATGTGCCGAACGTTCAAGGCCCTCGGTATCGCCCCGATAGTGCGTATCTGTCGGGCCGACCCCTTTGAGGCGTGTCGTGTGCTGGATATGGGCTCGGCGGGCATCGTTGCGGCCTACATTGAAACCGCTGAGGAAGTAAAGCTTTTGCGGGGGGCGTTGAAGCTGCGACCGCTTAAAGGCAGGAAACTGCAGGACCTGCTGGCCGGCCGAACCCGACTGGAGGGTAAGTTCGCCGAGTATATCGAGAAGTTCAACGAGGGACGCGTTTTGCTGGTCAACATCGAGAGCACACCGGCAATCGAAGCCCTGGATGAAATACTCGCTGTGCCGGGCCTCGACGGAGTACTGATTGGCCCGCACGACCTCTCATGCAGTTTGGGCGTTCCGGAGCAGTACGATCATCCGCTTGTAGCCGAGGCTTTCCATACGATTATCACCAAGGCTCGGGCAAAGAATATCGGTGTGGGCGTGCACAATCTTCCGCGAACCGACCAGGATATCAAATGGGCACAAGCGGGCTTGAATATGATACTGCGTCTTTCCGATATGACGCTGTTCAAACAGGGCCTTCAGAACGATTTGAACACGATTCGCAAAGCACTCGGTGACCAGACAGCGGCAGAGAAACCACGCGAAATTATTATTTGATGATTGGCGGCAGGTACACATAATGAAGATAGTATTTCTGGATGAAAGTACGGTCACCATTGGTGACATTGATTTTTCCAGGTTGAAGTCGCTCGGCCATTACGAAGGGTTCGCCAATTCGAATGAGCAGCAGACCATGCAGAGGGCAAAGGAAGCCGATGTCATTATCACCAATAAAGCCCTGATCACGGCGGCAGTGCTCAATGCCTTGCCGCTTCTGAAGCTGGTGACCGTTGTTGCGACCGGCTACAACATCATAGACCTCGAGGCGGCAAAAGAAAAGGGCGTCTGCGTATGCAATGTCCCAGGATATGCCACCAAGTCGGTGGCCCAGCACACCTTTACCCTCATTCTGAACCTGGCGACGAAGGCGTACGTGTATCACAATGACATCCAGGCGGGCCAATGGCAAAAAAGCCGTTCTTTCACGCTGCTGACGTATCCGACGTTTGACCTTGCGGGCAAGACGATCGGCATCATCGGCTTCGGCGCCATCGGCAGGGAGGTCGCAAAAATCGCCGAGAGCTTCGGCATGAACGTCCTGGCCTATGATGCATTCGGCATCAAGGACGACAAATATGCCAATACGGACTTTGAGACCCTGCTGCGGCAGTCGGACGTCGTGACACTGCACTGTCCGCTGACGGAACAAAACCGCCACCTCATGGATGCGGCAGCCCTGGCAAAGATGAAGAAGACGGCGGTTCTGATCAACACGGCCCGTGGCCCGCTGATCGACGAGGAGGCGCTGACCGAAGCGCTCAATTCGGCGACCATCGCGGGAGCCGGCATTGATGTGCTCACGGTCGAGCCGCCGCGGGAGGCTAACATGCTGCTCAAGGCCAGGAACCTCATCGTGACGCCGCACTGCGCGTGGTCCACCCAGGAAGCTCGTCAGCGGCTCATAAATCAAACGACAGAAAACATCAGGGCGTTTTTCTCAGGCAGGCCGAGAAATATGGTGACACAATAAATCGGATGAAACAAGAGCTATCGTGAACCGACTGCAAATTATGACCGGAAAACATAAAAAAGGCTTTACGCTGCTGGAACTGCTGGTGGCGATTTCAATCACGTCACTGCTGATGGCGATACTCATGCCTGCTCTGGGAAATGCCAGGACGCAGGCCGTCAGCGTCGTATGCAGGTCGAATCTTCACCAGCTCGTGCTGAGTAATATTGCCTACGCCCATGAAAACAGGGATTTTCTTGTTCCTGCGGCAAGTGATTTTTGGGATAACGCCGGATATCACCGCTGGCAACGGCTTCTCTCTTACGATAATAAATCCCGCCAATCCTGATGTTAATAGCTGGGGCGATAAAGACGCCTGGCGCGCGAGCGCATACTGGGGCGGCTCACCAGGGCGGGATGACAGCGGAATACTGCCTAATCCGGGTGATGTGATGATTAATGAGATACTTACCCATTCGCACGGTGGCAACCCTGACTGGATAGAGCTGTATAACACAACCGGCCATTCCATCAATATAGGCGGGTGGTTCTTGAGCAACAGCAGCTCAAACCTCAAGAAATACAAGATTGCCTCCGGTCAATCTATACCTAATAACGGCTACAAGGTCTTCTATGAGAATACTGACTTCGGCGACCCCACGGACCCGGGCTGTCTGGTGCCGTTTGCGCTCTGTAGAAAATGGAGAGACGGTGTATCTACGACTCGGCTGAGACGAACGGGACCTTGACCGGATACCGTGATGTAGAGGACATTGGTCCATCACAGACGGATGTGTCCTTCGGACGGTATAAACTGTCCACGGGCAACTACAACTTTGTGGCGTTAAGCTCAAAGACGCCGAACGCTCTTAACACGTATCCTAAGGTCGGGCCGATTGTGATAAATGAGATTATGTATAATCCCGTCTGGCCTGAGAGCGGCTCATACAGCAACGATGAGTATGAATATATTGAGCTAAAGAATATCGGCTCTACCGAGATAACGTTATACGATGCCAACGAGAATCTGGCGTGGAGGTTCACGGATGGTGTGGATTATACCTTCCCCATCAGTCCGACCGTCAAGATAGCCGGCGGCGGGTATATTGTGGTGGTCAGGAACAAGACTGCGTTTAGTTCGCGGTATCCATCTGTGTCATCCGGCAGGATTTATGGGCCGTATAGAGGTCATTTGAGGGACACGGACAGACACGGACCTGGGAACACGGACAGACACGGAATTATATCCGCGTTGACAGGGTGAATTACAGTGATGGCTCTCATCCGGATAATTGTCCCGGCGGCGATATACGATATACGA
>Ga0315282_10017160_pt1 | contig 10480 bp, 8 predicted proteins | sample YL17G07_20_MG_FD_203693 | JGI IMG/M metagenome (GOLD analysis project Ga0315282, IMG submission 203693) | Sediment microbial communities from Yellowstone Lake, YNP, Wyoming, USA - YL17G07_20 | ecosystem: Environmental > Aquatic > Freshwater > Lake > Sediment | place: USA: Wyoming | collected... | reverse complement strand
GGAAGCTGGTACAGGTTCATCCGGTTCACGTGCGTGGAGGCCGTGAAACGGAGCCCGGCGGCCGTCGCGTTCTCCCAGGCCGAGAGCGCCTTGACGTAGGTGCCGACTCCGCGGATCGCCTCGTGCGTGTGCTCCACGCCGTCGAGGCTCACGCCGAAGGTATGAAGGCCGGCGTCCTTGGCCCTCCTGGCCGTCTCGCGGTCGAAGAGCTGGCCGTTCGTGATCATGGAAGGGATCATGCCGTGCTTCGCGATCGCCTCGACGAGCTCGGGCCAATCCTTTCGGAGAAGCGGCTCGCCGCCAGACAGGCACACCCGGCGGCATCCGAGGCCGGCGAGGTCGCGGATCATCCCGCGCGCCTCGTCCGTGTCGAGCTCGCGCTTGCGCGGCCGGCCGGCCCTGGACCCGCAATGGAGGCAATTCAGGTTGCACGCGAGCGTGGTCTCCCACACGGCGGTGAGCGGCACGTATCCCAAGGCCTCGATGTATTCCTTCATGGCGCCCCTCCTCGATGCGTCCCGGTCGCATCCCCTCCAAGGATCAAGCGTTTTCCACGTCTTCCATGAAGTTAGTGCATTCCGGCCGGAAAACCTTCATCCGCTATCGACCGGTCCGCCCCCAGCAAAGCGCCACACAGGGTGTCCGACACCAGGGACTCGGTGGACTCGGGTCACCCTTTCTGCATACGACTTTTTAACTCCTGCTGCATGCCGTATCCGAATGATATTTTACTGAGTTTGATCTATACTTTTTAGGCCAATCCAAGGGGGCGATATGGATATTTCAAAAAGATTCCTCGTGTTCGTGTTGGTGTTCTCTTCGCCATGCTGCGACAAAGCGAGTGATCAGGAGAAAGATGGAGGCGCGGGTGCTGACAGTAGTGATTTGGGAAGGGATGGTGGAAACGATACAGGGGCAACCGATGGAGATGTGGACGGGGATGCCGATGCTGGAAAGAGCAGGCTCCTCTGGGCCAAAAGTGCCGGGGGCGATTTCCCCACCAAAGCGGATGTGTCCACGAGGTTGGTCGTTCATTCCGACGGGTCGGTATTCGTAACGGGGTATTTCTTTGGCAAAGCCGTCTTTGGCAAGGACGAACCAAACGAAACATCTTACACTTCCACAGGGTATGCAGACCCTTCGGACGCCTTCATCGCGAGATATCACCCCGATGGGACTCTGGCATGGGCGAAACGTGCTTACGGAACGGATTTCGATTTCGGTCAAGGGATTACCGTTCTGTCTGACGGTTCATCGATCGTGACCGGAGGGTTTGAGGGCTCTGCGAAATTCGGCGATGGAGAAGAAAACTCGCGTGAACTCGCAAGCTTGGGAACTTCGGATGCATTCATTGCCAAGTACAATCCGGACGGTACGTTCTTATGGGTTAAAAGTGTTGTCGGAGAAGGCTACGAAATGGGATATGCCGTCGCCACCCTCTCCGATGAATCCTTTCTGGTGTGCGGAATCTTTGGAATGTACGCACAGGGAGCTACCTTTGGGCCGGGTGAACCCAATGAGATCGACATGCCTGGCGAAGGAGGGGATGATGTTTTCGTGGCAAAATATAAACAAAACGGAGACCTTGAATGGGTGCGGAGCGCGGCAGGAGAGGGACACGATGATTGTTACGCCATCGACGTCTTTGCCGACGGGTCATTTGCTATCGGGGGTACCTTTAGTGAGACTGCGACATTCGGGAAGGGGGAAATGCATCAGACGATATTGACCGCAGAATCGACATATTACCCTGATCTCTTTATTGCCAAATACCATGCAGACGGCACACTGAATTGGGCAAAGAGCGCAGGGGGGTTGGATATCGAAACCATAGAGGATATTGAAGCGCTTCCCGATGGTTCGGTGTTGGCCACGGGTGACTATATGAATATCGCCGTCTTTGGAAAGGGCGAAGCAAATGAGACTGAACTCAGTTATGGAGGCATGTACTTGGCGAAATATAAAGCGGATGGCGCTCTTGCTTGGGTAAAACGGGCCGGCCAGAAAGCAAAAGGATATGGAGTGTCGGAATGGTCCGATGGCGCGATCCTCCTCGTTGGAACCATAGGCAAGGACACGGTATTCGACGAGGGGGGAACAAATGAAGTGACGTTATCATCGCTGGGCAACAGCGATATCTTCGTTGCTCAATATAACTCCGAAGGGATGTTGGACTGGATATTCCAGGAGGGGGGAGAGAACACCCAGTTTATGCCCACACTCTCCGTTGGCAAGAATGGCTTGGTGGGCATTGCTGGGTCATTCTCGGCCGAATCCACTTGGGGGATTGGTGAAAAAAATGAAACTCATCTTACGGCTATCGGAGGCCCCGAGGATGAAGATATCTTCATTGCTTTGCTGTCGCTGGATTGACTTCTGAGAACCCCGCCTCCCATCCAGGGTGTCCGACACCGGGGACTCGGAACGCGATGATATCTATCGACCGGTCCATTTGCGCGGCGGGCCGAGGTCGGCGTGGACGAAGCCGTCGTTGGGGTAGGTTCCCACGCCGCCCACATGGACCTTCTGGACCCAGCGCACGAGCGCCTTGAGGGGCACGCCGGGCACGCGGAAATCCACGGCCTGGCCCTTCATGTGCCAGCTCTCCGAGGCCACGTGCCGGCATTTCTTGTAGAGGTAGTCGTTGAACTTGGGCGACCGGTACGCCGACACGATGACCACTCTGGGCGCGCGGAAATGCTCGCCAGTTTTGGCGAGGAGATCCACGAGCCGAAGGTCGATGCCGTGCTCGTCGGCGAAGCCGCGGTCCCGGAAGAACCGGTTTAAAATCGGGGCCGGCGGCAGCTTCCGGAAGATCGGCAGGGCCTCCCGGTTGTGGGCCTCGTAGAGCGTGGTGCGGGGCGTCTCCCGCGTCCGGGATGTGAACCGGTTGGCGCTCGACGCATAGACCTTGTCCTTGGTCTCGGAGCCGCTTTCGGGAGCCGCGGCGAGACAGAGCATGAGGCCGATGAGCGGAAACCCCCGCATCCCGGCCTACTTCATGGAGGCGATGAGAATCTCGGCCACCTCTTTGCGCGTGAACTCGGGCGGCGGGACCTCCCCGTTCCGGAGCATCTCCCGCACCTTGGTCCCGGAAAGGGCGAGGTGGGCGCTCTCGTCGTGAGGGCAGGTCTTGGGGCTCGCCATGGAGCCGCAGATCCGGCAGAAGAAGGAGTTCTCGAAATAGATGGGCGTGAGCTTGATCTCTCCGGGCGGAAGCGACCGGAGCATGTCCTGCGCATCATAGGTCCCGTAATAATTTCCTACCCCGGCGTGGTCCCGGCCGATGATGAGATGCGTGGCGCCGTAGTTCTGCCTCACGATCGCATGGAGCACCGCCTCGCGCGGGCCCGCGTACCGCATCGGCATGGGGAGCACGTTGAGGAGCACCCGGTTCGCCGGGTAATAGCCCTCGAGCAGCACCTCGTAGCACTTCATGCGCACCTCGGCCGGAATGTCGTCGGACTTGGTCGCGCCCACGATCGGATGCAGCAGGAGCCCGTCGACCATCTCAAGCGCGCACTTCTGGAGATACTCGTGGGCCCGATGCACCGGGTTCCGGGTCTGGAAGGCCACCACGGTCCGCCACCCGCGCTCCTCGAAGACCCGCCTCACATCGGCCGGATCGCGATGGTGCTTCGGGAACCGGATCGTATCGGGCCGCCGGATCACCTCGACCGGGCCGCCCAGGTAGACCGCCCCGTTCTCCTGCATGACATGGGCCACGCCCGGATGGGCCGGGTCAATGGTGCGGTAGACCTCCTTGGCCTCCATCGTCCTGTCCGGCGCATAGCGGTCGGTCACGGTCATGATCGCGAGGGCCTCGTTCCGATGGTCCTTGAGGGCCACCCGCGCACCGGGCCGGATGGAGCTCCCGATCTCCTGCGAAACCTGGAGCGTGATGGGGATGGGCCAAAGCGTCCGGTCGGGCAGGCGCATGTCCGTCACCACGCCGCGCCACTCCTCGTGCGTGAGGAAGCCCGAAAGAGGGCTGTACCCTCCCTGGGCGAGCATCTCGATGTCGCTCTGGCTCCGATCGTCGAGAGGAACGGATTTGAGCCTCTTCGCCTCCTCTGCAAGCTCCTTGGCCTTGTCGGCCGGCGCGAACAGAGAGACCAGCTTCCCGCCGTGGGGGGGTATGAGGTCCTTCATCTTCTTCGTTCTCCTTTGGTCTAGAGATAGCCGAGCGCCTTGCAGCCCGCCAGGACCTTCTCGGCGCTTTCCTCCGGGGTCTCCCGGGCCGTGAGCAGCACCACCTCCGGGCGGAGCGGCGCCTCATAGGGGTCCGAGATGCCGGTGAACTGCTTCAGCTCGCCGGATCGGGCCTTCTGGTAGAGCCCCTTCACGTCGCGCTTCTCGCACTCCTCGAGCGGGCAGTCCACGAACACCTCGACGAACCGGCCGATGAGCTTCCGGTTCTCGTCCCGGATGGATCGGTACGGGGAGATGGCCGCGGTGATGGCGATGACACCGTTGCGGGTGAGGATGTGGGCCACGGACCCTATCCGACGGATGTTCGCGTCCCTCCCCTCCTTGGAGAAGCCGAGACCGCGCGAGAGATGCGTCCTCACCTCGTCCCCGTCCAGAAGCTCCACGGGCCGGCCCGCAGCGAGGATCCTCTCACGAACGAGCTCCGCCACGGTCGACTTTCCGGAGCCGGACAGACCGGTGAACCAAATCGTGAATCCCAGGGTCATGTTCGGAAATCCTTTTCTGCCTGGCCTCGGAGGGCTATTCCTCGGCCTCCTCCTCGCCTGCAATCGACGACAGAAGGGTCTGCAGGATGCCGAGGGCCTTCTGCGCCTTCTGGGCGGCGGCGGCGTCCTCGTTCAGCTGGGCCTCCATCTCCTCGATCTGGCTCTGAAGCTCAGACACCTTGCTCTCGAGCGCGCTCATGCCGGCCGCAGCCTCGTTCCGGGCCTCCTCGGCCTTGTCGCGCAGCTCGCGGGCCTCGGCCTCGGCCGCCTCGAGAGCGGCCTCGCTCTCCTCCCTCGCCTGCTCGGACTGCTCGGCCTGTTTCTGGGCCTCGGCCAGCTGTCCCTTGAGCCCGGCCACTTCCTTGCGCCGCCGCTCCTCGGCCTGCTCCCCGGCCTCTCGCCCTTTCGACTCCAACGCGTCCATGGCCGCTGCGTGGGTGTCCTCAAGGTTCTTCCGAGCCTCGTCCTCCTCCTCCTTGAGCGCGGCAAGCGCCTCTTCCTTCTCGCCCGACAGCCGCTCCTCGAGCGCCCTGATCTCCTTCTCGTGGCGATGCCTCTGATCGATGAGCGCCTGCTTCTTCTCCTCATCGATCTCACGCGTGAGCCGGTTCCGCTCCTCCTCCTGCACCCCTTCGAGATTCCTCCGGAGATCGGAAAGCGCCTCCTCCTTCTCCCTCTCGTACCGGTCCTGCAGCTCTTCGCGGGTCATCTCCAGGGCCTCGGTATTCTCCCGCTCCAGCCGCTCGAGCTCGGTCTTGGCCTTCTGCCTGGCCTGGTCGTAGTCCTCGCTCGTCTTCTTGAGCTTCTCCTCGACGGACGCGATGCGGTTCTCGAGGTTCGAGGACTTCTTGTTGGCGGTCTCGAGATCCTGGCTCAGGGACTCGACGCGCTGCTTCGCCTCCTCGAGCTCCTTCTCCATCGCCATGGTCCGGTCCTCGCTCTCCATGCGCAGGCGCTCGAACTCGTCCACCCGCTCCCGGTAATCGAGGATCTGCTTCTCCTTGGCGTTCAGGCTGTCCTTGACGTCGAGAAGCTCCTTGTCCTTCCGGTTCAAGAGATTCCGGAGGTCCAGGAGCTCCCGGCCCGAGCCGCCCTTGCCGGCCGGAGCCGATCGAGCCTGCTCCATATCTCTGCGTAGGCTCTCGATATCCTTGCTGAGCTTCTTGTTCTCGTCGAAGAGCCTCTGATTTTCGTCCTGGTAGTGCTTGATCTCATCCGGATCGATCGCCGCCGGTCTCGCCTCGACCCGGAGCGATGCCGATTTCTTGGCCGCCTTCTTCGGGGGCTCCTCCTCGACCTCCTCGAGCGCCTCGGCATCGTCCAGCTCCTCGATATCCTCGTCCTGGGACGCGACGGGGCTCACGGGATCGTCGTCCTCCTCTTTCCCGGCCCCCTTCACCTCGATCGCGGCGAACGCCTCGTTCGTCAGCGAGTCGATCTCCTCGTCCACCGGCTCCACCACCTCCTCCGCGTTGTCCAGAATGATGCTGTCGTCGTCCTCGGTCTCGACCAGCTCGAGGAGGTCGTCCTCTCCCTTCCCGTCCGACCCGGCATCGAGCGGCACGAACCGCTTGATCCTCGAAAGCAGATCGCCGAACGTATAGGGCTTGTGCATGTACTCATCCGCATGGACACGGAGCTTCTTGTGCTTTTCGAAGGTCTCGTCGGTCGCTTCACCGGAGGTGATCATGAGGGGGATGCTGCCGAGATCCGAGTCCTTGCGAAGCTTCGTGCAGATCGAGAAACCGCTCTGGCCGGGAAGCTCGATATTGAGGATGATCAGATCCGGCTTCCAGGACTTGGTCAGCTCAAGGCCGGCATTGCCGTCGTTGATGACCTCCACCTCGCATCCGAGATTCGAAAGACCGGAGTTGATCGTCCTCGCGTATTCCGCGTCGGCCTCGAAGACCAGAATCCTTTTGGCTGTCATCGAACTTCTCCCCGCCGCGCTCGAGACGGCATGGATAAAGTTAATGGACCCCTTGCCCCGAATTCCCCGTTATTCTCCGGGAAATTACCAGTTCCGCGAACACGGTGTCAATGAAAGGCGTCACCGGATATGATGCCGCCTGCGATTTCTCTCGCCTTTGGGAGCAACCTTCTTGAAGTACCCCAGGCCCCCCTGGTCCTCCTTCTGGAAGATCGGGGTCTCCGGAGAGGGTGTCGTAGGGGCGTCGACGGCCCCGATCGAATGCTGCTGCGAGACGAGGTCGCGGTCCAGATCATCGCGGCGGAACTGTCCGGACTGGGAGATCTCGTAGAGATTCAGCTTCCGGTAGCTGCCCACGTCATGCGTGATGTCGAAGGAGTCGACCACCCGATCCTCGTCCGGAACCGAGAAATCGGTCCCGAAAAGGTCGCTCCAGGCCAACTGCCCGAAGATCCAGAGCCTCCGGAGCCGGCCCACCTTCCCCTGTCTCAGATCCTCGATGGCCCAGGTGGAGCAGCGCTCCTGGCACTTGCCGCGGATCTCGTTCCCCACCGAGCACGGCTCCACGAACACATAGAGCCGATGAGCGAGCTCCTCGAACTGCATGCCGCTCCGCTTCATCTCGTCCGCCAGGAGGAATTCGCACGGGATGAGGAAGCTCGAGTCTTCGCCGTTCGCCAGCTTCTGGTGATAGGTGATGGCGTCCTCCCGGAGGCGCGCCACTTCCGCCGGATATCCCTCCCGAAGCCGGAGCGCCGCGATGGTGGCCCCGATGTTGATCGAATTCTGGCTGAACACATGGAGGTCGAACCGGATCTTCTCGCCGGCCCGGCACAGGCCGTCCTGGGAGGTGACCTTCATCTTCACGGACTTGACCCGGATTCCGCATCCCCGCGTGGTATAGAGATGCCACGTGTAGGCGGCGAACCCGGCGAAAAGCACCAGCGCCAGGACCGCGGCGATGGTCGCCGTGGTGAAGGTGTAGCTGCTCTTCAGGCCGGAAATGCCTCTCGTCACGTCTCAGGTCTTTCCTTTCGGCTCCAAAGGAACAATCACGGTGAATCGGGCCCCGCCCTCCGGGCGGTTCTCCGCACGGATGTCCCCCTCCTGCCTTTCGCAGATGGACTGGCACACGGCAAGGCCGAGGCCGGCTCCTTCCCGGGACCCCTTGGTGGTGAAGAAAGGCTCGAAGATCCGATCCATGTGTTCCGGGGCGATTCCCGGGCCGGTGTCGGTGACCCGAAGGACCGCAGCCGGCGCAGGCGTTGCCCATGGATTCCGCCTCCAGGAAGGATGAACCTCTCCCTCCAGGGTCACTTTGCCGCGACCTCTCATGGCGGCGGCGGCGTTCAACAGGAGGTTGACCAGGATCTGGGTGAGCTGATCCGTCGTGGCATGGAGTGGACCGAGTTCAGGCGAGATCGTCACTTCGGTCTCCACCCCATCGAAGAGCGGCTGGGCCCGGCACAGGCTGATCGCCCGCTCCGCCGCCGACAGCAATGAGGCGCCGGTCTCGCCGGCGGTCCCGGTGCGCGAGTAGGCCAGAAGCTCGCTGATGACCCGGTGGATACGCTCCACCTCTTCGAGGGCCAGGGTCCGATACTCGGTCCCTTCCCGGCTCGCCGGATCCACCTTTCCCAGAAGCTCCAGGAACCCCCGGATGGCGCTCAAGGGATTCCCGATCTCGTGAGCCACCCCGGCGGCGAGACGACCGATCGACGCGAGCTTTGCGGACTGGATGAGCCGGTCCTGGGCCTCGCGGAGATCAGTGGCGCTCTTCTCGAGCTCCGCGAGCCGCTCCCGAAGAACACGGTGCTGCTCGCCCAGGCGGCGGCTCATCTGGTTGAAATCCCTCTGCAGCTTCGTCAGCTCGGCCGGCCCCCCTACCCTCACCTCCACGCCGAGCTGACCCTCGGCAACCTTTTCCGCGGCCCTGCTCAGGTCCGAGGCCGGCTTGACGATGAACATCGTGAGGAAAATGTAACCCAAAAGGAGGGCCATGATGATGGAGGAACCCATGTATACGAGGGTGAGGTTATGGAGCTTCGACAGCTCCTGGCCCACCGTGAGCGTGGGTTCCGGCCGGTTCTCTTCCTCCCGGGCCGAGATCTCGCCGGCCGTTCGCTGCCGTTCCAAGGATACCCTGGTAAGACGGATGAACGCGAAATCCAGAAGCACCATTCCCAGGATCAGGACGGCCGCCAAGGTCAGGACGATTTGGAAGCGAAGCCCCGGATGCCAGCGGTTCATGTCTGATGATGCCGCTCCCATGGACGGTGTGTCAATTCTTCGACGGCGCGTCGCCGGATTCGATCGCGAGCGGAAGCGAAACCAGCCTTCCCTGCCGCACGATTCTTACCTCGACGACCTCCCCGGGTTCCGTTGCGTGCATCGCCCACGGCAGCTGCGAGGAATCGGTGATCGCCACCCCGCCGATCTCGATCAACACATCACCGTTCTTGATCCCCGCGCGATCGGCCGCACCGCCCGCCATCACGTCGATCACCATGGCCCCACGGGCTGCAGGGAGTCCCATCTCGACCGCGATCTTCGGCGAGAGATCGCGGATCAGGGCTCCCATCCACGATCGGGCCACATACCCCTTGGTCTTCAGTTGTTCTAAAATAGGCCTCGCCACGTTGATGGGAATGGCGAAGCCGATCCCCTGTCCCTGCGCGCTCACGGCCGAGCTGATCCCGACCACCTCCCCGCGAATGTTGATGAGCGGCCCGCCGGAGTTCCCGGGGTTGATGGAGGCATCGGTCTGTATGAATCCATATGCGCTGCCCGGACCGAGCCCCACATCGTCCTGGGTCCGGCCTTTGGCGCTCACGATCCCGACCGTCACGGTGTGGGAAAGACCGAACGGATTCCCGATCGCCACGACCCAATCCCCAACCTCGAGCTGGTCGGAATCACCGAGCGCGGCGGGCGACAGATTGGGCACGTTGATCCGGCAGAGACCTATATCCGTTAGCGGGTCGCTGCCGATGACCTCGGCCCGGGCAGGGGCGCTCACCCCTTCCAGCTCGATCAGAATGTCCGCAGCCCCGTCGATGACATGGTGGTTCGTAAGAACATGCCCCTCGGTGTCTATGATGAATCCGGAGCCGAGGCTCCGCTCCAGCCGCTCGCGGGTCCGAAGCCCGAAGAACATGTTGTACCCGCCGAAGGGGAGCGGGATGGGCACCCGCTCCCGGATCAGCTTGGTGGTGAAAATATTGACCACGGACGGCCCGACTTTTTTCACGAGGCCGGCGAAGGACAAAGGCAGCGCCTGTTCTCTCCGTCCCATGATCGAATCCGGCCGGGACATCGTGCTGCCGGCATCCGGTTGGGACACGTCAGAAGGCTTGAGTGCGCGTGATGAGACCTGCGGTCTCATCGCCGGCTCGCCGCTCTGTGAATCCAATCGCCGGCATGCCCCATCCAGGAAGGTCACCATGGTCAATGAAAGGGCAAGGACCGGAAGGCGCCAGGTTCGGATGATCATTTCTTGTTCGCGGCGGATACGTAAACGATTCTGAGATCCGTCAGAAGGGAGCCCAGGATGCGTTCCTCCTCGCCGGTAAGATTTCCCACGGTTTTTTCCTGGAGCATCGCGAGGATGTCGATGGTCTGTCGTGCAAGCGCCAGGTTCGGCCGGCGGTCACCGGTCTCGGGGTGCGGGGAATTGCCCAGGTGGACCATGGCCGAGGAGCCCAGGGAAAGAACGAAGGTCATGAAGTCAATCGCAGGGAGCTCTTCGGGGATGGTGTCCTGCTCTTCCCGGGGCGTATCGCTCCGAGTCTCCGATCCCTTCGGTGCCGCTTCGCCCGATTCCAGGTCCACACGACGATCGACGACCTTGAAC